>OGSQ01000093.1_pt1 | contig 60229 bp, 69 predicted proteins | sample 1573921 | NCBI WGS metagenome assembly OGSQ01 (sample SAMN03295832, study PRJEB24534) | human gut metagenome | isolation source: fecal sample 7 from infant 4 | host: Homo sapiens | place: USA: Pittsburgh, PA | collected 2014-07 | reverse complement strand
ATTATATAAATAATATTAAATCAGATGTAGAAATAATGAATGATTTAGATCCAGTTCAATATATAAAGGAATATATACAAAATGGTGAAAGTAGTTTATCTATAAAAGAAATTAGCAATGCGTTACTAAGTTTTGCATTTAAAGAAGTTAAAACAGTACTTTCGTTAGCTATAAGCATAATTGTAATTGCACTTATATGTTCACTTTTGAAGAATTTACAATCAGCTTTTTCAAATGAAAGTATATCTAATGTTGCTTTTTTTGCATGCTATTCCATACTTATTATAATTTTGTCAAGAAGCTTTATTGTGTCAATTACTATAGCGGTAGATATAATAAAGAGTTTATCAGACTTTATGGGAGCTGTAATGCCGGTACTGGTTATGATGCTTGGTACTATAGGAGGGTTTAGTCAAGCAGCAACAATGGATCCTATAATTATGGCAGCAACGATATTTGTACCTAGAATTTATACTAGTGTGATTATTCCGTTGATATTAATTACTTTTGTATTAGAATTTACAAATAATATTTCAACGGAATATAAAATTAGTAACTTATGCAAATTAACTAAACAAATCACAGTTTGGATGCAAGGAATTATTTTAACACTATTTATTGGATTGCTTACTGTCAGAGGGATTACTTCATCTACAATAGATGCTGTAACTTTAAAGACAGCTAAGTTTGCTATAGATAACTTTATTCCTATAGTAGGAAAAGCCTTTTCAGATGCAATTTCTTCTGTAGCAGGATATTCCTTAATTATAAAAAATGCAGTTAGCACAATTGGACTAGTAGTAATTGTATTAATGATGTTATATCCAGTTATAAAGCTTTTGTTAATATCCTTTGTATATAAGTTGACAGCAGCTCTTATTGAGCCTATTAGTGATAAAAGAATAACTAGTTCTATAGCATCAGCAGGAGATTCGTTAATACTAATTATGTCATGTGTACTTTCTGTAAGTTTAATGTTCTTTGTTTTACTTGCTATTATGGCGTCAGCAGGAAAATTTGTAATAGGGGGGTGATTGCTAAGAGTGGAAGAAATAAAGGGATTTGTTATAACTCTAGTTACTATGCTTATATTAATTTCTGCAATTGAATTAATATCTCCTGAAAATAGTATGAAAAAATATATTAGATTTGTATTAGGCTGCATTTTAATTGCTGTAATGATATCTCCCCTTATAAATTTCTTAAGTGGTGGAGAAGAACTATTAGTAAGTAAAATTGATAGCTATTTATCTATGCCAAATAAAGAAACAGAGGTATCAAGTTCTTTTGAAGAAAGTAAGGATAGTAGGAGTGAGGTTGTACTTAATAATATAGAAGATAATTTAAATAGGCTTTTAAAGGAACAATATAGTGATTCTGACTTTAAAGTAAAGATTCAAGGGGATGTAGATATGGATAATATAGAGTATTCGATTGAAAAAATAGAAGTTGGTGTAAAAGATAATGGGATTTTAAATATCGAAAAAATAGTAATTAATGAAGAAGAAAGTACAGAAGTGTCTACAAATAGTGAAAATATAAAGAATAAGCAAGAAATAATTGAATTTATAAAAGATACTCTTAAAATTTCTGAAGATAAAATATCAGTATATAGATTAAGTTAATGGGAGTGAGAAAATGGGTAAGGGTGATATAAAAAAAGATATAGCTAAAATAGTAAATGATAAAAAGTTTTTAAACATAGTTGTTGTTGTTTTAATTTTAGCGTTTGTATTACTAGCTATTAGCTTTATAACTAATAGTAGGAAGAAAGAGTCAGCAGAAGATACAAGTACAAAGGTTAGCAGCAATGCAAGAGGTGAACTAGAAAAAAATGCAGAGGCAACAATTAATAACTATGAAGAAAATGAAAAAGCCGAACTTAAGAAACTCCTTTCTAGTATAGATAATGTTGGAGAAGTAGATGTAATGATTTATTTCAAAAGTGGAGAAGTGAAAGTACCTGCTACAGAAGAAACTACACAAGAAACTGTTACAGAAGAAACAGATAGTCAAGGAGGAAAAAGGACTAATGAAACACAAAATGGAGGAAGTAAAGTAGTAATGGCAGGGGATGGCTCTAAAAATGAACCATATATTCTTCAAGTTAATAAACCTGAAATTACAGGGGTATTAATAGTTGCAGATGGCGCTAGTAGTGCTAAGGTTAAATATGATATACAAGTTGCTGTATCTAGTCTTTATGGAATATCTATAGATAAAGTCAATGTATATCCTAAGAAAAGCTAGCATATAATAAAATGTAAAATAGATGGAGGGAAGATTTATGACAAAAAAACAATTTGGAATTATTTTTACACTTATGGCTCTTATAGTATGTGTAGGAGTTATAGCAGCAAAAATAAACAAGACTGGTTTAAATGATCCAACAGATTTCAGTCAAGTAATTTCTCAACAAGGTACAGAAGAAGACAAAGATAAGGATAAAGATAAAGAAACTTTAGGTAGCCAAGATTACTTCTTTAGTTTAAGAAGTGAAAAAGAGAAAGAAGATGCAATTACATTACAAAACTTAGATGCTTTAATTGCAGATGCAAACACTTCACAAGAGGCTAAGGATCTTGCAACTAACAACAGGCTAGAAAAGACAACGTTAATGGATAAAGAGTCAAGAATAGAAGTTGGCATAAAAAATAAGGGCTACGAAGATGTATTATGTTCAATAGACGGAAGCAAAGTGAGAATAGTAATTAAGGCTGATGAACTTGATGATGCAGCAACTGCTTCAATTCAAGAAATCGCAGAAAATGTATCAGGAATAAGTGATATTATAATAGACCCTAAAAAATAAATACATTGTAATATAAACTGTGCTTTGTTATAATTAACATATGATAGAGTTTTGTTTTCGAAACACTTAGGAGGTATTAGTATGAATAATATGAACTATGAAGAAAACTTAGGAATTGTTAAAATTTCTGATGAGGTTGTTAGTGTTATAGCTGGAATTGCGGCAGAAGAAATAAATGGTGTAGAAGATTTACAACACCTAGTTGGTAGCAACATATCACAATTGTTAAAAGGTAAGAAAAACCTTGGGAAAAATGTAAGAGTAACATTAAATGAAGATTATGCTATAATTGATTTAAACTTAGCAGTTGAATATGGCGTTAAGATACCAGAAGTTGTTGGTGCAGTTCAAGAAAATGTTAAGAGGACGGTTGAAACTATGACAGGATTAAAAGTTTCTTCAGTTAATATAAATGTTCAAAGCATTTTCGTACCAAAAACTGAGAAAGAAGACAGAAAAGAAAATTAATTTAACCCTCTGATTTTTCAGAGGGTATTTTCTTGTACTTTAAATAAATTTGTTGTAGTATATTTATGATTAGAAAGTTTGAAACGGTTAATAATTAATAATACTATTATTAACAACACTTAGGAGGATATAATGAATAGAAAAAAATCGAGAGAAATAGCAATGGAATTATTATTTGGGATGACATTAAGTAAAAACAGCTTAGAAGAAACTATTTCTACATTTAAAGAAGACTTTGAAATGAAGCTAAGTACTATAGATTTAGAATACATAGAGGAAATATTATCTAAAGTAGAAGAAAATAAAGAAGCAATAGATAAAAAGATTGAAGGAGCACTAACTAATTGGAAGTTTGAAAGAATATCAAAGGTTAATCTTTCAATCTTAAGGCTTGCAATAGCAGAAATGTTATATCAAGAGGATGTACCAGGAAGCGTTGCAATTAATGAAGCTGTTGAGATTACAAAAAAATATTCAGATGAAAAGAGTGTTTCATTTATTAATGCAGTATTAGATAAGGCGTTTAAGAGCTTATAGGAAAGGTAAGGGGGGCGGTTTTATGGGAATTATTATAGATGGAAGAAAAGTATCCTTGGAGGTTAAAGAGGAAATTAGGAGTTTTGTAAATAATAGAAAAGAAAAAGGATTGAAGGTTCCAAAAGTAGTTTCAATTTTAGTAGGTAATGATGGTGGGTCAGTATTTTACATAAATAATCAGGAAAAGGTGGCTACTTCACTTGGGGTAGATTTTGAAAAGCTATTATTAGATGAAACTATATCAGAAGATCATTTAATTGATGAAATAGAAAAATTAAATAATGATAAAATTGTAGATGGGATAATACTTCAACTACCTCTACCAAAGGGAATAAATGAAAAGAAAGTTATTAATGCCATATCAGCAGATAAAGATATTGATTGTTTAACATATGAAAACCAAGGTAAGCTATATTGCGGTGAAAAGGTATTTTTACCTTGTACCCCTAATTCAGTTATAACTTTATTAGAAAAGTATGAAATTGAATTAGAAGGAAAAAATGTAGTTGTAATTGGAAGAAGCAACATAGTAGGTAAGCCAGTGTCACAATTATTACTAAATAAAAATTCTACAGTAACTATATGCCACTCTAGGACTAAGAACTTACAAGATATATGTAAGAATGCAGATATAATAGTTGTAGCTATGGGAAGACCTAAATATCTAAATGAAGATTTTATTAATGAAAATTCTATAGTAATTGATGTAGGAACTTCATCTTTACATGGGAAAATTACTGGAGATGTAGATTTTGAAAGAGTTTCTGATAAGGTTAATATGATAACTCCAGTGCCAGGTGGAGTAGGTGCGTTAACTACTACATTACTTATTAAGAATGCTTGTGAGGCGTTAGAAAACAATGAAAATTAAAGCATTAACTGTTAGTGAAGTTAATAATTATATAAAAAAGATATTAGATAATGACTTCATTTTAAGCAACCTTGTTGTAAAGGGTGAAATATCTAATTTAAAATACCATAGTAGTGGACATATATATTTTTCTTTAAAAGACTCAGTAAGTAAAGTCAACTGTGTGATGTTTAAAGGAAATGCATATTCTTTAGATTTTAAATTAGAGGACGGTATGCAGGTTGTTGCAAAGGCGAGGTGTTCAATTTATCAAGGAACTGGGTCACTTCAATTATATATCGATAGCTTGCAAAAAGAAGGTTTAGGGGAACTTCATATTAAATTTGAAGAGCTTAAAAAGAAGCTTGAAAAAGAAGGATACTTTGATTTAATAAATAAAAAGCCTATACCTAGATTTCCCAATAGGATAGGTGTTGTAACATCAGAGACTGGAGCTGTTATTAGAGATATAATTAATGTAACTAAAAGAAGAAGTTCTTTAGTAGACATAGTTTTATATCCAGCAGTAGTTCAGGGGGAAGGTGCTTATAAAACTATAATAGAAGGAATAAGATATTTTAATAAGGAAAAGAATGTTGATACAATAATTATAGGTAGAGGAGGAGGTTCCTTAGAGGAGCTTTGGAACTTCAATGAAGAATCATTAGCAAAGGAAATATTTAATTCCAAATTACCTATAATTTCAGCAGTTGGTCATGAAGTAGATTACACTATTTCTGATTTTGTAAGTGATTTTAGAGCAGCTACACCTTCTCAAGCAGCAGAAGTTGCTGTGCCACTTGAAAGTGATATTAGGAATTTTATTGAAGATAGTCTTGATAAGATTAATAATATAACTATTAGTGAAATAGAATATCAAAAGGAAAAATTATTAAATATCAAAAGAATTTTAAATTTAAATAGTCCAGAGGTGTTAATATCTAATTCCTTTTTAGAAATTGATAGAAGTCATGAGAAAATGAAAGAAATAATTAGTAATAGAATAGATAGAGAAAAACTTAGAATAAAATCATTAAATGATTTGCTAGAAGCTCATAATCCTTTAAATGTTCTTAAAAAGGGATATACGATTGTAGAGGATAATGAAGGGAATATTATTTCATCAAAAGAAAATATAGAAGAAAATGATGAAGTTCAAATAATGTTTAAAGACGGCAGAGTAAAGGCTAAAATTACTAATAATATTTAAATGTAAAAGGGAGTAGATTATTTATGGCTAAAAAAGAAAGTTATGAAGATATGCTAGTTAATCTTCAGGGGATTTTAGATAAAATGGAAAAAAACGAGTTACCTCTTGAAGAGTTAATGAAGGAATATGAAGGCGGAATAAAATTAATTAATAAACTATATAAGACCCTTAATGCTTTAGAAGGCAAGATAACTGTAATAAAAGAAAATATGGAAGTGGAGCTTAAAAATGAGTAGTAAGGTTAAATTATATAGAGATTATATTAATGAATATTTAAATTTGTATTTTAAGGACAAAGGAAGTTATAATAAGATTATATATGATTCTGCTAGTTATAGTTTACTAATTGGTGGAAAGAGAGTTAGACCTCTACTTTTTTTATTAACTTCAGAGTTATATAATAAGAATTATAAAGATGTAATAGAAATGGCAGCAGCAATTGAAATGATTCACACTTATTCTCTTATTCATGATGATTTGCCATGTATGGATGATGACGATTTAAGAAGAGGTATGCCAACTAATCATAAAAAATTTGGAGAAAACATAGCTGTCTTAGCTGGAGATACTTTATTAAATGAAGCTATGAGTTTACTTATGAAATTTTCTTTAGATAATGGAGGAAATGCTTTGCTTGCTTCAAGGGAAATTGCAGAAGCAGCAGGACCTGAAGGTATGATTGGCGGTCAAATTGTTGATATAATAAATGAAGATAAAGCAATTTCTAAAGAAGAACTTTTATATATGCATAATAAGAAAACAGGAGAATTAATTAGGGTTTCAGTAGTAGCAGCAGCTATTTTTGCTAATGCCTCTAAGGAAGATATTGAAATTCTAAATAATTTTGGGTTGAAGCTTGGATTAGCTTTTCAAATAAAAGATGATATTTTAGATATTGTTGGTGATGTGAAAAAATTAGGTAAAAATATAAATTGTGATGAGAATAAGAATAAGTCAAATTTTATATCTCTATTTGGGTTAGAGCACTGTGAAAGGGAATGTGTTAATTTGACTAATGAATGTATAGAATTGTTAGATAGCCTTTCTGTAGAAGCTTTAGAATTAAAAGAATTAACTATAGATTTATTAAATAGGGAATTTTAACAGAAAGAAAGGTTTAAGTATGGGTAGAATATTAGATAATATTACCTCTCCTTCAGGAGTAAAAGATTTATCGAAGGCAGAGTTAGAAGTATTAGCATCAGAAGTTAGAGACTTTTTAATAGAAAGTGTATCTAAAACTGGTGGACATTTAGCTTCTAATTTAGGTGTTGTAGAGCTTACTATAAGCTTATTTAAAAGTTTTGATTTAGAGAAAGACAAAATAGTATGGGACGTTGGACATCAATGTTATATTCATAAAATCTTAACTGGAAGAAAAGATAGATTTGTAGACTTAAGAAAATATAATGGGTTAAGTGGATTCCCAAAAAGATGTGAAAGTAAATATGATACTTTCGATACTGGTCATAGCAGTACTTCTATATCAGCAGCTTTAGGTATGGCTAGAGCTAGAGACATAAAAAAAGAAAAGAATGAAGTTATTGCTGTAATTGGCGACGGAGCTTTAACTGGTGGTATGGCTTTGGAAGCTTTAAATGATGCAGGATTTAATAAGACAAAAGTAATAGTTATTTTAAATGATAATCAGATGTCCATAGCTGATAATGTTGGTGGGTTATCAACACATTTAAATAAATTAAGAATGGAACCTAGATATAATAGGTTAAAATCAAATATAAATGAAACTTTAAAGACTTCAAAGGCAGGTGAAAAACTTGCTAAAGTAATTTCAAGATTTAAAGATAGTGTTAAGCAATTTGTAGTGCCTTCAATGTTATTTGAAGATATGGGGTTGAAATATATAGGTCCTATTGATGGACATAATATAGAAACTATGAATGAAGTATTAGAAAAGGCAAAAGAGATAGAAGAGCCTGTTATAATACACGTAGTTACAAATAAAGGAAAAGGATATGAACTTGCAGAAAAGAATCCTAATAAATACCATGGAGTAAGTCCTTTTGATTTAGAAAGTGGAGAATCTAATACATCTAGCAAGATGAACTATTCAAAAGCATTTGGAAATGCAATGATCGAAATAGCAAAAGAAGATGAAAGAGTTGTAGCAATAACAGCTGCAATGCCAGATGGAACAGGACTTAAAGAGTTCTCAAACCTTTATAAGGATAGATTCTTTGATGTTGGAATAGCAGAGCAACATGCAACTACTTTTGCTGCTGGACTTGCAGCTGCAAATATGAAGCCTGTTTTTGCTGTGTATTCAACATTTTTACAAAGAGCTTTTGATCAAGTTATTCATGATGTATGTATTCAAAACATGCCAGTAGTATTTGCTATAGATAGGGCAGGGTTAGTTGGAGAAGATGGTGAAACTCATCAAGGTATATTTGATATTTCTTACCTTTCACAAATTCCCAATATGACTATACTGGCACCAAAGCATACAGATGAAGTCAAACCTATGTTAGAGTTTGCATTAAAACAAAATGGTCCAGTTGCTATTAGGTATCCTAGAGGTGGGGATAGTAATATTGATATTACACCTACAAAGGAAATAAATTATGGCAAATGGGAAAAGATAAATTCAGGTGAAAAGATTACTATAATAACTTCAGGTAAAATGTTACAACACACCTTGTTAGCTAAAGAACTTCTTCTAAAAGAAGGAATAAATCCAACTATTATAAATGCTACATTTATAAAGCCATTAGATGTGGAAGTGTTAAAAGAAGTTGCAGCTACTGATAATACTGTAATTACTATAGAAGATAATGTTACTAGTGGTGGCTTTGGAAGTTATGTTCTTATGAAACTTTATGAAAATGGATTTAAGAATAAATTTAAAGCTATGGGATATGAGAATAGGTTTGTTCATCAAGGTGATGTTAACTTATTATATAAAGAGAATAATTTAGATCCGGAAGGAATAGCAAAAGCTGTTATAGAACTGAATAAATAAAGGAGATAAAGATGTCTGGAAAAAAAGAAAGACTTGATATACTGTTAGTTGAAAAAGGAATATTTGCATCAAGAGAAAGAGCCAAGACAAGCATAATGGCAGGAAAGATCTTTGTTGATGGGCAAAGAGTTGATAAAGCAGGAGAAAAGGTTTCTATTGAGGCAGATATAGTTTTTAAAGGACAAGAAATTCCTTATGTAAGTAGAGGTGGATTAAAACTTGAAAAGGCAATAAAGGAATTTGGATTAGGATTAGATAATAAGGTATGTATGGATATAGGAGCATCTACAGGTGGATTTACAGATTGTATGCTACAAAATGGTGCAAGTAAAGTATTCTCAATAGATGTAGGGTATGGACAATTTGCTTGGAAACTAAGAACTGATGAGAGAGTAGTATGTATGGAAAGAACGAATATAAGATATGTTACTACTGAAGACATTGGAGAAAAAGTTGACTTTGCATCTATTGATGTATCTTTTATCTCTTTAAAGAAGATAATGCCGGCAACATTAAACCTTCTAAAGGATGACGGAGAAGTAGTTGCCTTAATTAAACCTCAGTTTGAAGCAGGAAGAGAAAAAGTAGGCAAAAAAGGGGTAGTTAGAGATATTGCTGTTCATAAAGAAGTAGTAATGGATATAGTAAATGCTCTTCAAAAAGAAGATTTAAATATACTTGCCGTAAGCTACTCACCAATTAAGGGGCCAGAAGGAAATATCGAATACTTAGTTTACTTTAGTAAAGATAAAAATAAAGAAACAAATTTTGATATTAGTAATGTAGATACAATAGTAGAACAGTCTCATAACTTATTATAGAGAAGATTATAAATAATCTATGATAAATTGTACCTATAATTGTTAAATATTTAGTGTGAATTGAAAAAAAATTTAATTAATTTGGATAAAATTATATCTATAATCATCCAATGTTAATTATTAATTGTTAACTGAAAATACAGGGGGCATGATTATGAGAAGAGTTGCCATTGCAATTAACTTAGATAAGGATAAAAGTAATGAAAGCGCTATAAAAGTAAAAGAAAAACTTATAGAGTATTTCGGAAACATAGAAATAGTAATGGTAGATAGTTACAATATCACTAATTATGAGTTTCAGGACTCATTAGATCTTATTATAGTTCTAGGTGGGGACGGAACTATATTAAGTGTTGCTAGAGGGATTAATGGGAAGGTAGATGTTCCTATCTTAGGAATCAATATAGGCAATCTAGGCTTTTTATCTAGTGTAGAAATATCAGATATTGATTTAGCTTTTAAAAAATTAAGAGATTTAGAATATAGGGTTGAAGAAAGAATACTTTTAAAATCTAATATTCCAGAAGACATTAATAAAGGGCAATCTTTAGCACTAAATGATATTGTAATATCCAGAGGAAGCTTATCTAGGATGATAAGATTTCAAATTTTCATTGATGGTACGAGATATTATACTTTTAAGGGTGACGGCTTAATAGTAGCTACACCTACAGGATCAACTGCATATTCTTTTTCAGCTGGAGGTCCTTTTGTTTATCCTACTGTAGACGCAATAACCTTAACACCTATATGTGCTCATACTACTGGGGTACAACCAATAGTATTAAATAGTAACTCTAATATAGAAGTTAAGATAGAGAACAATGATGAAGAATTTAATATAATTTTTGATGGCCAGAAAGCAATAAGATATATAGATGAAGCAACTATATGTATAAGAAAATCAAAAGAGCATGCAAGTATTATTTTATTTGATGACTATGATTATTTTAAGGTTTTGAGGGCAAAAATTATAAATAATTGGAAAGATTGTGAAGGTGATTAATTTGAAATCAAAAAGACATACAAAAATACTAGAAATTATAAGCGAAAAAGATATAGAAACTCAAGAAGAGTTAGCTGATGAGTTAAAAAGAGCTGGTTTTGACGTAACCCAAGCAACTGTTTCTAGAGATATCAAAATTTTAAAATTAATAAAGATGCAAGGGGCATCAGGTAACTATAAATATGTTGCTTCATCTAAGGAATCTAAGGATATAAATGATAAGTTATCTAGCATATTAGCTAATGCTGCTGTATCTGTTGAAAATGTAGATAACTTTGTAGTAGTAAAAACGTTAACAGGTTCTGCATCTGCAGCTGCAGAAGCAATTGATACTTTGTTTGATACTGAAGTTGCTGGTACTATAGCTGGTGACAATACAATATTTATTTTAGCTAGAAGCTTAGATAGGGCTGAAGAGCTTGTTGATAAAGTAAGAAAAATGATTTTATAAATAAGGTGAGATTTTATGTTATTACAATTAAATATAAAGAATTTCGCATTAATAAGAGAATTATCCATTGATTTTAAAAAAGGGTTTAATATATTATCTGGTGAAACTGGTGCAGGTAAATCTATATTAATAGATACTATCGATTATGTTTTAGGAGGTAAGTTTTCTAAAGACTTAATAAGGTATGGTGAAGATAAGACTTTTGTTGAAGCGGTTTTTTCTATTGAAAATGAAGATATTTATGAGGTTCTAAATGAACTTGATATAACTGATGAAATATTAATAATTTCTAGAGAAACAACTATTTCAGGTAAAAGCATAATTAAGATAAATGGTAAATCTATAGTACTTTCTTATTTAAAGAGAATAAGGGAAAAGTTATTAGATATACATGGACAACATCAAAATCAAAATTTATTAAATAAAGCTTATCATATCTTATATTTAGATGATTTTATAGGTAATGAACTAACGGATAATTTAAAGATTTTTCAAGAGTATCAAAGTGAGTATAACTCAATAAATGAAAAGATAAAGGAGTTAAACGGTAACACTGATAGAGAAAAATTAATAGATTACGTTAAATTTCAAATAGATGATATTGAAAAGGCAAATTTAAAAATTGATGAAGAAGAAAATCTAAAAGAAGAATTTAATTTACTTTCTAATGCAGAAAAAATATCTTTAGCCTTAAGTAAGTCTTATGGGATATTAGAAAGCCCTATGGAAGGTATTTCCGTTGTGGAGGGCATATCTAAGGTGGTAAATGAGCTATCAAGAGTGGAAGCTCATTTAGATAAGATAAAGGAAAAAAGAGAAAAGGTAGAGGAATCATTATATAATTTAGAAGAAATATCTAGGGAACTTAGAGATATGTCTTCAGAAATTTATTATGATGAATTTGAATTAGAGAAAATTAATTCAAGAATATACGAAATTAGTTTATATAAGAAAAAATATGGTGAGTCTATTGAAGAGGTACTTAACTATTTAGATAAGTTAAAGAAGCAATATGATGAACTTGTAAACTCAGAAGAAATAATTAATGAATTAAATAATAAAAAAATTAAAATAGAAGAAAAAATGAAGAGCGTTTCTGAAGTAATGCATAATATTAGAGTTGAAAAAGCATCATTCTTAGAGGAAAAGATAAAATCAGAATTAAACTACGTTGGTATGGAAAAGGCTGAAATAAAAATTTTAATAGAAAAGTCCAATTCCTTTAATCAAAGAGGTTTTGATGATGTAATATTTATGATTTCAACTAATCCAGGTGAGCCATTAAAGGTATTAGAAAAAGTAGTTTCTGGTGGAGAACTTTCAAGAATTATGCTAGCAATTAAATGCGTTTTTGTGGACAAAGATAAGATACCAACATTAATATTTGATGAAATTGATACTGGTATAAGTGGAAATATAGCTAAACGTGTAGGCGAAAAAATGTATGAAGTTTCAGTTAATCATCAAGTGTTATGTATAACTCACCTACCACAAATTTCTGCTCTTTCTGATTGCCATTATTTTGTATCAAAAGATGTAGAAAATGGAAAAACATATACTAAAATTAGAACGCTAAATAAGTATGAAAAAATAAAAGAAATTGCAAAGATGACTAGTGGAGATGATGTAAGTGATGTAACACTAGAAAATGCTTCTGAAATGGTAGCCTTTGCCGATTTGAAAAAAGAAGAAATTAAAAAAACGCTTATGATTAATACATAAGATAATAAGAATATGAACAGACTAAAATCATGGTTTATTACCATGATTTTAGTCTTTTATATTTTTAAAGTTATATATATTAAAAATTTAAAACTTTAACATTGTTATAACAGCATATAAGTTTTTTGATGTGGGAAAGTTAAATACAGAAGCAAAGGAGGAGAGACAAATGAAAAGTAAAAAATCAATATTTATTGTGACTATATTAGCTCCAATGTTGATTCTGAGTTTAATAACCTATGTAAATATATTTAAGTTGCCAGAGAAAATTTACATAAATGAAGGTAATTATGACTCTACAATTAAAGTATCTAATAGCTTTTTTATAAAAGATAGCAGTTCTAATAAAGATGAGCTAGAATTAAAACTATTAGGGTTAATACCAATTAAATCTATTGCTGTGTCCAAAGTTAAGGATTTAGAAGTTTATCCAGGAGGTTTAAACATTGGTATAAAAATAAATACTAAAGGTGTTTTAGTAGTTGGACATTCAGATATAGAAAAGGATGATACAAGAGTAGAAAGTCCAGCTAAGACTTCTGGAATAGAGCTTGGAGATATATTAATAAAAATAAATGGTAAGGAGATAGAGAATTCTAAAGATTTATCAAGTAAGATCAAGAAAGTAGATAATGATAAAATAGAAGTAGAATATATAAGAAATGGTATAACACAAAGTAAAGATATTAATTTGTTAAAGGAAGATGATGAATATAAATTAGGACTTTGGGTAAGAGACTCCACTGCTGGAATTGGGACTTTAACTTTCTTTGATAAAAATACCAAGCGATTTGGGGCCTTAGGACATCCGATTACTGATGGAGATACGGATAAACCTTTTACTATAAGTGAAGGAAATCTTTTAAACTCATCAGTAATTAGTGTAAGAAAAGGAGAAAAAGGTTCTCCAGGAGAATTAAAAGGATTATTTGTAAATGAGAAAGAGAGCTTAGGTAAGATAGAAAAGAATACTGAAACTGGTATATTTGGTGAAGGAAATGATAAACTTATAAATACAATTTTCAACAAACCATTGAAGGTAGCTTTTAGAAATGAGATAAAAGAAGGGCCAGCTAAAATAATAACTACTATTGATGAAGATGGACCAAAACTATATGATATAGAAATAATTAAGTTATTGCCTCAAGATAAACCAGGACCAAAGAGTATGATAATTAAAGTTATTGATGAAGAATTATTGGAAAAGACTGGAGGAATAGTTCAAGGAATGAGTGGAAGTCCAATAATTCAAGATGATATGCTAATTGGTGCAGTAACACACGTGTTAATTAATAAGCCAGATGTAGGATACGGAATATATATAGAGTGGATGCTGAAAGATGCTGGCATAATTAATTAAAGGAAAATGAAATAGAGAAAACTATATTAATAAAATTTTCAAAAAAATGTAAAAAAGCTATTTTCTTTCAAATAATTTGTGATATAATGATATTAAATTGATTATAAGGTCATAGGTATTAAATGCAATGTCTATAAATAACACATATAGATGATTTGTAAGGATAAAATTTTAAAACACAAAATATTAAATGATGTATTATGGGAAGATGGGGGAGAAAAGTATGAATGATTCAAAAATTTCTGTTTTAATAGCTGATGATAATAAAGAATTTTGCAGCATATTAAATGATTACCTATTAAATCAACGTGATATTATAGTCACTGCAGTGGCTAAGGATGGAAGGGAAGCCTTAGAGTTAATAGAGGAGAAACAACCAGATTTAGTTGTTTTAGATATTATTATGCCACACTTAGATGGTTTAGGAGTTTTAGAAAAGCTAAACTCAATGGAAATTGAAAAAATGCCGAGAATAATAGTATTATCAGCAGTAGGTCAAGATAAAATTACACAAAGAGCTATTACATTGGGAGCTGATTATTACGTAGTTAAGCCATTTGATATGGATGTATTTACAAAAAGAATCAGAGAAATGTTTAACGGATCATCTTCAGACTCTATTAGAAAACAACCAACAATAGTAGCTGAAACAGAAGTTAAACAACAATCAAAAGGCCCAATAGATTTAGAAACAGAAATAACTAATATAATTCATGAAATAGGTGTTCCAGCACATATTAAAGGTTATATGTATTTAAGAGAAGCGATAACTATGGTAGTTAAGGATATGGAATTATTATCAGCAGTTACAAAAGAATTATATCCATCAATTGCTAAAAAGTATAATACAACAGCTTCAAGAGTAGAAAGAGCAATAAGACATGCTATTGAAGTAGCTTGGGGTAGAGGACAAGTTGATGCAATAAATAGATTATTTGGATATACCATTCATAATGAAAAAGGTAAGCCTACAAATAGTGAATTTATAGCAATCATTGCAGATAAGCTAAGACTTAAGAACAAAGTAAGTTAAAACGTTTAAAAGCTAGGAATAGAGCCAAAGTTGAAAAATCCTATACCAACCAAAATAAGTGAGAAGGGTATAAAAATGGAGTTTTCAAGCCAATAAATATACAACATATATCACTTCTAATTCATAGGTTAGCAATTTATGATTAGGAGTGATTTTTTATGCCTAAAATTATTAAAACAAAAACTATTAACAGGATAATTGTATAATATTTAGAGTATTGCAGTTATAAAAGTTTAATATTAAAGACTATAAAATCATATTATTAAACATTGATGCTTTTTGCAAAATATCTTGAAGAAGAATTAGAAATAACAGATATAGAGAAAGTTAATAAAAAGATAGTAGAGGATTATCTAGCTTTTACAAAAGATAGAGGAAAGTATAGTTTTGCATCTAGTAGAGTTGGAAAAGAAAAAGCAAACTTAGATAAAAGATATGATGTAGGAAAGGAAATATCAGATGTTACTATCAATGGATATCTAAGAAATATTAAGCTTTTTTTACATAGCAGAAAAAAACAATTTAGTAAAAAAGACTAATATTAACTATATAAAATCTTTAAAAGTAACAATACGACCAAAGGAACAGTTAACAGATGAAGAATATAAAAAACTAATTAAAGTATTAGATTTATCAAAGTTTCATGAATTTAGAAGAATTTTTAGATAAGAGATTAACAAGGGAACAATTAGAGATATTAAATACTAACAGTAAAATTGAGAGGGTAGAAGAAGGTAAAGAAGATAAGAAAAATCGCAGATTAATAATAATAATAATAATAATATTTCCAAATGAGTTAGCTGACATGATTAATAGTGATGATGAATGTAAGGTTATGTTAAAAGATAATATTGTTAAATTTATGAGAAGCTTAAAGAGAGATTTTGAGCTTGAAAAGAAAAAAATTAAATAATAGATTGAAAAATAACAATTATAGATATTAGAGCATAGGTTCTTTGAAGGTGGATTTATTTCAGTTTCTTTTTAATAAATGAAATATTAATTTTAATTTAAGAAGTTGGAAATAATCTGGCTTTTTTGTTATTAGTAAAGTTCAAAATGAAAAATAAGTTATGCGCTATTATTGGTTAACTATAGTAATATTGGATTAAGTAAAAGTATATGGTAATATAATTAAGATAATATAAATAGGAGTTAAAAGAATGATAGATAGAAAAGAATTGAAACAAATAGTTGATAGATTAGAAAATGGAATTGATAAGTTTATACTAGCTGGTTTCTTCTATGGGTTAAATGGAGAAGTTGGTTATAAAGAGCAACTGTTAAATTTAGAAGTTGATTCTATAGATTTTGAAAACAAAAAAATAAATCTACCTGATGGTAGAGAAGTTATAATGGATGAACTATTAATGAACATTTCAGAAGAAGCCATCAACCAAAAAATATATATCAAATTAGGTAGCCAAGGTAGAACTAATGAAGATTATTCTTTAAATCCAAATAGTAAATACATAATCAAGGGTAAGCCAACTAAAGCTAATAATAATGGACTATCTCCATTAAGTGCTGGTGGTATTAAAAAGAGAATGACTATGCTTTCTGATTACTTAGGGATTAAACTCACTCCTAGTCTATTAAAAGTGTCAGGAGTTTATGAGTTACTAAAATCTCAAAATAAAAAAATGACAATAATAGAAGCTGAAAGCTTATTAAAAGCAAATGGATTAAGTATTAGAAGAAATAACTTAATACCAATATTAAGAGAAATAAATAGATATAAATAACATATGAATAAAATAATAAATTTTAAAAATTATAAAGCTAAAGCAAGAAAAGAAATTGAAGATAAGTCTTATGAGCAATATGGAATACTTAAACTTGATGATGATTTATATTAGCTCCTAATACATCTTTTACAACTGGAAGCTTAGATTTCAAGGTATTATTTGAAAGTAAGTGAAATATGAAGATAGAAGAGTTAGTAGAAAATGAATTTATTTATGCTATTAATGATATAGTTGATTTACCTAATAAAGCAGTAAATATATTGTTGGTTGAAGAAGGTGAAGATGATATGCACACCTTTGAAATTTTTAACGTTAGCAACAATAAGAACTTTTTACTGTCAACTGGAATTATTAATGATAGGATAGTAGAAAGAGGCTTACTGCAATAGCTGCAGGAGAGATTAAAAAGACAAATGTATAAGTTACATATATGCTAGAACTAAGTTATGATGATTTAGAAGAAACAATATATTAGGATTTGAAGGTTATGTTTGTATAACCTTTTTTTCGAAAAATAAAAGAAGAAATTTATTTCTAAATTGCAATATCAAAAGCAATAGTCTTCCAACTGACTTTCGAGTTATTGGTTTTCTACTTTGTATTAACACTTTCTATTAGTTGGATTTACTCCAATTGTTTAGAAGGTGTTTTTTTATTGACTAAAATTATTAAAAGAAAAATTATAAATAGTTAATAAAGTATATTTTTTTTAAATAATACAACAATAAGAATGTAGTAAAGAAAATATACGAGATATAAAGGAGAGATAAATATGGATAAATCATTAATTGAGAGTAATAATATTGGGAATTTTACTAAATTAGCAGTTGAAAAGTTTGAAAGTAATATAGTAAATAAAACAAACTATTTAGAAAGTGTAAAAGAAAATAGATTAAGTGATGAATATAATTTTAAGGGGGATAAAGATGAATAATTATTTTCCTAATAAGTTTCCACCTCAAAAGCAAACTGTACAACCTGGAATTGAAGAAGATATGAATCCTAAACCAATTTATAAAAGTAATACTTCATTAAATCAAGGTAAACTTAAAGATAAGGTTGCTGTAATTACTGGAGGAGATAGTGGAATAGGAAGGGCTGTTGCAATTGCCTATGCAAAAGAGGGGGCAAAAATTGCTATTATTTATTTAAATGAACATAAAGATGCTGAGATAACAAAAAAAGAAGTTGAATTGTTGGGATCAGAGTGTATTTTAATAAATGGAGATATTGGTGATGAACAATTTTCTATATCTGCAATTAATAATGTTAAGAATAAATTTAATAAAATTAATATTATAGTTAACAATTCAGCAGAGCAACATGTATGTAATGATTTAATGGATATAACTACTGAACAATTTCAAAAAACTTTTAAAACTAATGTTTTTGGCGCCTTTTATATTACAAAAGAAGCACTTAAGCATTTATCTTATGGAGATTGTATAATTAACACAACTTCTATAACAGCATATAAAGGAAATGAGAAATTAATAGATTATTCTATGACTAAAGGCGCGCTAACATCATTTACTCGTTCACTAGCTTTGAACTTAATTAATAAAGGAATTAGAGTAAATTCAGTAGCACCAGGACCAGTTTGGACTCCTCTTATACCATCATCTTTCGATGAGTTTCAAGTTTCTATGTTTGGTCAAGATAATCCTATGAAAAGAGCAGCTCAACCAATAGAAATAGCTGATGCTTATGTTTTCTTAGCTAGTGAAGGAGCTAGCTTTATTACAGGAGAAACCATCCATATCAATGGAGGAGAGTTAGTAAATTCATAGCTAGTATTCTATTACCTATAGTATTTTATTAAAATATAATTAGAATAAAAATAGTATTTTAAATACAAATAATATACTCTTTGAAATACTATTCGGTAAATATAATATAAAATGAATTATTTCAGTATTTACTTATGCTTTTTAATTCCTTATTACTCATATCAAATTACTAAATTATAATTTTGATTTAGGTATAAAATTGTTATGAGTTTTCATGAAATACGTATAAATAATTAGATAATATGATGAGAAACTCTCTTATTTATTGATTGGAAAATTAATAAATAGGAGTTTTTTTCTCTTGAAAAATTTTTCTGGACCTTGAATGATAATAAATTATAATTTAAAATATTGTGATGTATAGAATGCTATTTATATTAAAGTATATTTATTTTATATAATTTGAATTAAATATCTTTCAGAGGTGTAAAAATGCAGAAAGTAAGTTTGAAAAATATATTAATAGTAATACAGAGGACTTTAGATTCCATGGATGAGAGAATGGTAGGACATGGAGAAGAAGTAGCTTACATAATGTATAAATTATTGAAAGCTTCTAATGATTATAGTGAAGATGAAATATTAAGACTTATGGAACTTGCAATGTTTCATGATATAGGTGTATATAAGGTTGAAGAAAGAGATAAAATTTTAGATATTGATTCAGAGGAGCCAATGGAGCATTCTGTGTACGGATCATTATTTATTAAACATTTTTCACCATTAGCTGATTTATCTCCAGTGGTTTTAGGACATCATTTGTTTCCAAATGATTTAGACGATGAAAAGAAAAAAATTATTCCTAAAGAGGCTTTATTATTACATTTAGCTGATTATATTTCTATTCGAAAAATGAACGGTGATAAAATGGATAAAGATTCAATAATGAAGACTTTTGGTGAAAAGGTACTGCCGGAACATAAGAAACTTTTTGAAATAGCTTGTACTGAGTATAATTTATTAGAAAATATTTTATATAAAAATTATTTAGAAGAACTATATGAAATTTTTGATAAGATTATTTTAACTAGAGAAGAAGTAATAAGCTATATAAGAATGTTAACTTATGCCATTGATTTTAGAAGTGAATCAACAGTTATACATTCAATAGCAGTAGAAGAAATAAGTGCTCAAATAGCTAACATGCTCAATATAGATGAAAAGATGACAAGAAAAATTAAAATTGCTTCTATGTTACACGATATAGGTAAGATAGTAGTACCTATAGAGATATTAGAAAAGCCAGGTAAGCTTACAGGTGAAGAGTATAAACAGATACAGAATCATGCTATTATAGGGTATAAAATATTAAGTGGATTAGGAATTGATGACATAAGAGATATTGCTACCTTACATCATGAAAAATTAGATGGTACGGGATATCCTTTTGGACTAAAGGGGGATGAAATTTCTCTTGAAGTAAGAATAGTTGCAATAGCAGATGTAGTTAGTGCTCTAGTTAATATAAGAAGTTATAAGGGAGAATTCCCTAAAGAAAGAGTAATATCAATTTTATCTAATATGGCAGCTTCTAATAAAATTGATAGTAGAATTTGCAATTTAGTAATAAATAATTATAACTATATAATGAATAAAGTAAGGGAAAATACAAAGAAAATATTAAGTGTATATAATAATTTAATGGAAGAATATGAACTACTTTTAAAGTACCTTAAAAGAGTGGCTTAATTATATAATTTTTAAATAAAGATTAAAATTAGAATCTGTCGATTGAAAAAGTAAAGTATGCAAATTAATTATATTAGAATGAAATTAGAAACGTATAGCTATAAAGATAACCAATAGTTATGCAAATCAACTATATTAGAAAAAATATCCAATTATCAATATTTAGATAAATAGGAGACTTTTTCTCTTAGGATAGAATATGAAAATAAAAAAGGAGCTATGCCAGTAGCTCCATTTGCAACAACTATTGCTTTTTAAGTATCAATCCCTCTTGGAGATATTTAACCCGTAAAAAGATAATATCAAAAAAATTAATGCTATTCAATATATAGAAGTGAATTACAATAAATTACTAGATTTATTGCTTTTAAATGGTAATTAAAATACATTTCCAATATACATAATTGTTTCATTAGGTATTGTTAAAATTCCATTAATAGAATAGTCCTTGAAAAAGTCTTTTAAAGCATTTATATATTCTAAATAGTTTTCATCACCATCAGTTAAAGAATAAGATGATGATAATATTCTTTTAATAAATTTATCTTCGTCATATTTTAAGTTGTTTTCAAATTTTATTAAATCGTATTTATTATTAAAGAACTCACTTATTGAATTAGATTTAATATCGAAGCCCCCACTAAATCCTTTAAAATTTTTACAATATTTCTTGCATATTTCAGCATTTTTTATAACTATTTCTGATTCTGGAACTCGGTTGTTCCAAACTAATATTACTTTACCCTTTTCTTTGAGTATTCTTTGACATTCCTTTTTAAAAGCTATTGGATTAAACCAATGAAATGCTTGAGCTACAGTTATATAGTCTATAGAGTTATCTTTAAGGGTAGTATTTGAATCAGTTCCATTTATTGATATAAAACTTGAATTTAATGATAATAAATTTTCTGCCTTAGTTCTCATATCTTTATTAGGCTCAACAGCAAATACTTTAAAGCCAAGATTCAATAATGACTCTGAAAATTTCCCTGTACCAGAGCCTATATCAGCAATAATACTATCCTTACTAATTTTTTCTACATTTACCAAATAGTCAAAAAGAGCTTTTGGATAACTTGGTCGCGCTTCAGAATAAACAGAAGCTTTACCTGTAAACTTCTCAGTATTGTTCATTTTACTACATCTCCATTTACATAAAATGATATATTATTAAAAAATATGATTTAGTTTAAAATCCATATAAGATAATTTTATCATATAGATTATAAAAGAGGAGATACAATATATTAATTTTAATTATATAAGTATCAATAATATTTCATATTATATTAAGTTATTTTAGATGGAAATAATTTTAGTTAAATAATTATTAAATGATCTTATATAAAATTAAAAGATTGAAGCTTTCGATATATAAAATCTACTTTTAAATTTTTTACTTAAAATAATATAAAGTCTGAAAATATAGATTATTTATAGAAACCTATACTATGCTATATTGTGCTAGATTTTAATAAGTGATATATTAAACTTAAAATATATAAGAATTAGAAGGTGTAAGTATGAATTTAGAGGAAAAGATATTAGAAGAAAAATTAATTCATAAAGGTAATTTTTTAGAGTTTGTCAATGTTGATGTGGAACTTCCTAATAAAGAGAAAGCTAATAGAGATGTTGTTAAACATCCAGGTGCAGCAGCTGTTTTAGCTTTTTTAGATGATGAAAATATTATATTAGTTGAGCAATATAGATTACCTATAAAGCAAGTTATGATTGAAATACCAGCTGGTAAATTAGATAAAAATGAAGATCCTAAGGTCTGTGCAGTAAGAGAACTTGAAGAAGAGACAGGTTACAAAGCTGGGGATATAAAGTTTTTAGGAAAGATTTCTACAGCACCAGGATTTTGTGATGAAATAATCTATATTTATAAAGCTAAGAATTTAACGCTAGGTGAGAAGCATGAAGATGAAGATGAGTTTACTAATGTTAAAATAGTTAATATAAATGAAGTGAAAGAAATGATAAAGAAGGGTGAAATTATAGATTGTAAAACCTTAAGTGCTTTTGCTTTCTTATAATTTGATTATTTATAAAATTTAGTAACATCATCACTTAATATAGAAATTAAAATGAATATTTAAGAATACTATAAATTTAAGGAGCTTATCATTTAGATATAGCTTCTTTTATTTTTTTAGAAAAATAAAATTTACATATATTCAATTATGAATATTAAAGAGATTTTAAACATATTATGTTTTATAGCAACTGTATGGGGAGGAATATTATGAATTTAATGGAAAAGCTAAACTCTAATTTTAAGGAGAATAAATTATTTTATTTATTGGTATTAACATTTTTCTTTGTAGGTATACTACTGGGTGCATACACCATAAAATATATGGATGGAGTAGATGCGAAGGATTTATCAGATTATTTTACAGGATTCTTACAAACTATTAGTACGAAAGAAGTTGTAACTAAAGATTTAATTTTTAATGTGCTTACGAAGAATATATTTGTTATCTTTTTAATTATTGCCTTAGGATTTACAACCTTTGGAGCACCAATAATTCTTTTAATAGACTTAATAAAAGGATTTACCTTAGGATATACCTTTAGCTTTCTATTAACTACATTTGAAGGAAAAGGGATATGGGTAGCTCTAGTCACTACAATTCCACAAAATTTATTATATATACCATTTTTTGTGGGTATAAGTATTATTTCATTAGATATGTCACTTTTGAAAATGAAGGAGAAGTTTTTTAATGGCTCTAGGATGAATAAAGCTATGATTAAAAGGAATATAGTTAAATTTGGAATTTTTTTAATTATTTTTGTTATTGGAGTAATTATTGAATCTTATGTAAGTCCAGGATTAATTAGGTTAGTAGTCACAAAAGCTTATAAATTAACCTAATCCAATGAAAACAAAGAAGGAATAATAAGTTATTTGTCGAATAAATATTATATTAGGATAGGGGAGAATTATGAAAGAAATTGTTAATAATTATAAGGAAGCTTTACTAGAAAGTCATAAAAGTGAAAATACTGTTTATGCTTATGTAACTGACGTAAACCTTTATGTTAAGTATTTGAATAATAAGAATATCAATATTGATGAAACTGATAATGTTTCAGTACTAGGGTATATTCAACACCTTTTAAGTGAAGGGAAGTCTGAAAGGTCTATAAATAGAATAGTAATTAGCTTAAGAAGCTTTTACAATTACTTAAAAGATCAAGATGTAGTAAGAGAAATACCTAAGATTTATTATAAAAATACTATAACTACTAAGAAGTTACCTGAGATATTAACTATAGAAGAGGTAGACAGAATAATTAAAATTGTAGATAAGGACTGTAATAAAGGAATTAGAGATAATGCTTTATTAGAACTTATGTATGCAACTGGAATGAAAGTTTCTGAAATAATTAATATAAAAGTATATGATGTTAATTTAGAGCTAGATTTCGTAAGATGTCTAGATAATAAGAATCTTGAAAGATTAATTCCTATTGGAAGAAGTGCTGTAGAAGCAATAAAGGAATATTTCTTAATTAGAGATAGAGTTGCATCTGCTGGAGTTGATAATTTATTTGTAAATTTAAATGGAAATCAACTAACTAGACAAGGTGTATGGAGAATAGTTAAAGAGTATTCACATAGGGCTGGAATCAAAAAGGATGTTAATTTAAATACCTTTAGACATTCATTTGCAGTTCATCTTTTACAAAATGGAGCAAATGTACGAGCTGTTCAAAAGTTATTAGGAAATCAAGTTTTAACTTATATGGACACATATTATGAAATTATAAACAATGATAAAATAAATATTGTATATAAAAACTCCCATCCTAGAGCATAATAAAATAGAAGTAATTCTAGGCTTTATAATACGAAAGGAGAAGATTAAATGAAAAGAGTTATATTAGTAGTAATGGATAGTCTAGGCGTAGGTGAATTGCCTGATGCCAATCTTTATGGTGATGTTGGTAGTCATACACTAGACAATACCTATAAAGCCTGTGGGGGATTAAAGATTGACAATCTTGAAAAATTAGGATTTGGTAATATTGAAGGGGTTAAATATTTAAATAAAGTACAAGATCATATCGGTGCGTATGGAAAGCTTATGGAAAGATCTAAGGGTAAAGATACAGTAACTGGACACTGGGAAATTGGGGGAGTTATTCTAGATACTCCATTAAACACTTATCCTAATGGTTTTTCTAAAGAAATTATTGACGAATTCCTAAAAAGAGTAAACAAAAAGGGAGTTTTAGGTAACTGTGTTGCCTCAGGTACTGAAATAATTGAAAGACTTGGAGACGAGCATGTTAAGACAGGATATCCAATAGTGTATACGTCAGCAGATAGCGTATTCCAAATTGCTGCTCATGAAGATGTAATACCACTTGATGAGTTATACAATATGTGTAGTATTGCAAGAGAAATGCTAGTTGATGAAAATGTTGTTGGAAGAGTTATTGCAAGACCTTTCACTGGTAAAAATGGAGAGTATAAGAGAACTTCAAATAGAAGAGATTATGCTTTAGATCCATTCTCTAAAACTATGTTAGAGTATCTTTATGAAGATGGCAAGGAAGTAGCTGCTGTTGGTAAAATTGAAGATATATATAATAAAAAAGGTGTAACTAAGGCTGTTCATACTAAGGATAATATGGATGGTGTTGATGCTACCCTTAAATATATGGATGAAGTAAAGGAAGGATTAATATTTACTAATTTAGTAGATTTTGATATGCTTTATGGCCATAGAAATGATCCAAAGGGTTACGGAAAAGCTATAGAAGATTTTGATAATAGATTACAAGAAATCTATAGTAAATTAGGTAAGGATGATATTCTTATGTTAACAGCTGACCATGGTTGTGACCCAACTACTGAGAGTACAGATCATTCAAGAGAGTATATTCCTATATTAGTTTATGGAGAAAATATTAAACCTATAAATATAGGAACTAGAAAGAGCTTTACTGATATAAGTAAAACTATTTTAGAGTATTTTAATATTGATAATAATATTGATGGAGAAAGTTTCTTGAAAAATATACTAGGTTAATAGGAGGTCTATAATCCAATGAGGATGTATGACATTATTCTTAAAAAGAGAAAAGGTATTGAATTAACTAAAGAAGAAATTGAATTCTTTGTAAAGGGATTTACAAAGGGAGAAATTCCTGATTATCAAGCTTCAGCATTACTTATGGCGATATTTTTTAATAAAATGAATAAGAGAGAAACTGCTGATTTAACTATAGCTATGGTAGATTCAGGTGATAGAATTGATTTATCATCAATTAAGGGTATAAAGGTAGATAAGCATTCTACAGGAGGAGTTGGAGATAAGACTAGTATATGTTTAACTCCACTAGTTGCATCATTAGGTGTTCCAGTTGCTAAAATGTCAGGAAGAGGATTAGGTCATACTGGAGGAACTATTGATAAACTAGAAGCTTTTGAAGGCTTTTCTGTAGAGCTATCTGAAGAAGATTTTATAAATAATGCAAATAATATAGGAATTGCATTAACAGGTCAAACTGGGAACATAGCACCTGCAGATAAAAAGCTTTATGCTTTAAGAGACGTTACAGCAACTGTTGATAATATGTCCCTTATAGCATCAAGCATTATGAGTAAGAAAATTGCTTCAGGAGCAGATGCAATAGTTCTAGATGTAAAAGTTGGAGATGGAGCTTTTATGAAAACTCCTGAAGATGCAAAGTTACTTGCAAAGGAAATGGTTGATATAGGAACATCTGTAGGAAGAAAAACTATAGGTGTAATCTCAGATATGGATCAGCCATTAGGATATGCAATAGGTAATTCTTTAGAAGTAAAGGAAGCTATTGAGTTATTAAAAGGAAATGGTCCAAAGGATTTATTAGAACTTACTTTAACTTTAGGAAGTTATATGCTTGTTTGTAGTAATACAGCTAAAACTTTTGAAGAAGGTAAAGAACTTCTAATGAAAAATATAGAAAATGGAAAGGGCCTAGAAAAACTTAAAGACTTTGTAAAGGCTCAAGGGGGAGATACTTCCTTTATTGATGATACTAATAAACTACCTAAGGCTAAGTTTATAGAAGAAGTTAGGGCTAAGGAAAGTGGATATATAAAGAAAATTCATGCTGAAGCCTTTGGACTTATAGCTATGGAGCTTGGGGCAGGAAGAGAAACTAAGGAAAGTAATATAGATCTTGCTGTAGGAATAGTATTAAATAAAAAGAGGGATGAAAAGGTTCAAGAGGGGGATGTGCTAGCTTATATTCATAGTAATGATAGAAACAATATTGAAAGAGCTAGAGAGAAAATCCTAAAGAATATAGAAATTATTAAAGAACCTATAGAAAATCTTCCTCTAATATATGATGTAGTACAATAATTTAAATATGATAAGAAGAATTTATTTCTTTTTATCATATTTTTATTTTTTATGGAAATAATAAGCTTGAAAGGAGGAGCGGTTATGAATAAAAAATCAATGCTCAGATCAATTGCACTTACTTTAAGTTTATTATTTATGATATCTATACCTACGAAAGCTAATACTTTAGTTGAAAATGAAGAAGTAGAAACATATGAGGAGTATGAAGAATTAGAAACATATGAAGAATATGAGGAGTGGTCACAGGAAACCTTTAGTGAAGAGGGGATAGTTGTAGATGCTAAATCTGCATTATTAATTGAACCTATAAGTGGAAAGATTTTATATGAAAAAAATCCTGATGAAAAATTTGCTCCAGCTTCAGTAACCAAAATAATGACTATGCTTCTTGTAATGGAGGCAATAGACAGCAATAAAATATCTCTTCAAGATAAGGTAACATGTAGTGAAAATGCAAAGAAAATGGGCGGAAGCACTATGCTTCTAGATACAGGAGAAATTAGAACTGTAGAAGAGCTTTTAAAGGGGTTAGCAATAGCTTCAGGTAATGATGCGGCTGTAGCACTAGCAGAGTACTTAGCAGGAACAGAAGAGGCTTTTGTTGAACTTATGAATAAAAGAGCTCAAGAATTAGGCATGACTAATACTACTTTTAAGAATAGTAATGGATTACCTAAAGATGGTCATTTATCAACAGCAAGAGATATAGCAACTATGTCACTTGAATTATTAAAGCATCCAACTATATTAAAGTACTCAGGAATTTATATGGAAACTATATCTGAAGGAAGAAAGTCACCAATAGAATTAGTTAACCATAATAAATTAGTTAGATTCTTTGAAGGTTGTGATGGTTTAAAAACTGGATTTACTCAAGAAGCTAAATACTGTATTTCTGCAACAGCAACTAGAAATGGTGTAAGAATGCTTTCAGTAATTATGGGTGCTCCTACATATAAGGTTAGAAATAGAGATGCTGGTATGCTTTTAAACTTTGGTTTCTCTAAATATGAAGGTAAGAAGGTCTTAACTAAAGATGAAGATGTAGAAAATGTATACTTAAGTAAGAATACAGATAAATTCTTAGTAGCTAAAGCTAAAGATGATTTAGTAGCTGTAGTTCCTAAAGGAGAAAATAAAGAAATAGAAAAGAAAATTGTTATTGATGAACTAAAGAAGGAATATAAAGCAGGAGATATTGTAGGTAAATGTGAAGTTTACTCTGGAGAAGATAAGATAGGAGAAGTTCTATTATATTCAGATAGAGATATTAAACTTGGTGGTATCTTCGAAAACTTTAAGTTCAATATGAAGAATATGTTTAGAAAAGGCGTATAGTATAAAGAGCTGCTTTAAGGCAGCTTTTTATACTTGTAAATTAAGAATGAATAATGAAAAATTAATGAGAAAACTAGGCTAAGCCTAGTTTTTTATGTTTATAGTAAATATATAATTCATTATCGATCTTTTATCATTACTTTCCTTTTAGATAGTATCTAACAAAAAAAGTGAATACTTGCTAGTAAATATATTTTAATTTATCATAGAGATAAGAAAGAATCTAGGAGGAGATATAATGAAAAAAGAAATAGAAGTATTTGATTATGCTAATGTTATAATGAAGACTCTAAAGAATGGAGTTTTATTAACTACAAAAGCAGATGATAAAGTTAATTCTATGACTATATCTTGGGGAACATTAGGAATTGAGTGGGGGAAACCTATTTTTACAGTCTTTGTGAGAGAAAATAGATTTACAAAACAGCAGTTAGAAAAGAATCCAGAGTTTACTATTAATATACCAGTAGGGAACTTTAATAAGAAGATATTAGGAGTTTGTGGGACAAAGTCTGGTCATTCTGTTGATAAAATAAAAGAATTAAATTTAACTCTTGAATCACCTAATAATATTTCAGTACCAGCTATTAAGGAGTTTCCACTTACCCTTGAATGTAAAGTTATATATAAACAAATGCAAGATAAAAATGAAATTTTAGAAGAAAATAAAACTAAGTATTATCCTCATGATGTAGATGGATCATTCCATGGTGCTAATAAAGATTATCATATAGCTTATTATGGTGAAATTGTAAGTTCATATATAGTTGAATAATTATAATATTAAGTTAAAAAAGGTGCTTATCTTTGTTAGATTAGGTACTTTTTTTCTTATTTATTTATCCATCATATCAAAATAAATATGATTAGTTGCATAAATTTATTAATATAATAATGTTTTTTAAAGTAGAATTAATACATATATTAATAGAATAATAACATAATTACTACAAGATATTGAAAGATGATATTTATAAATATTAAATTCATTATATATGAGAGGTTTATTGTGATATACTATTGATTGAAAATTATTATCATTACATACATGAAAAGGATGAATTTAATGGAAAATATAAATAAATTACAAAGTTTTATAATACTAGGTATGGTTAGCTTAGGAATATTAATTGGGCAAATAGATTTTATTAGTATATATTCTGAATACTTAATAATGCCAGCACTTATGATAATGCTGTTTTTAGTATTTTTACAAATACCTATAAAAGAAATAGGTAAGTCTTTTAAGAATTTAAAGTTTAGCATAACTTCAATTACTATTAATTTTATATGGACTCCGATATTAATATTTATATTAGGAAGATTATTTTTAAATAATGAACCTGAATTATTAATTGGATTTGTAATGCTAATGGTAACACCTTGTACTGACTGGTATTTAATTTTTACTGGAATAGCTAAGGGGAATGTTGCATTAAGTTCCTCTATATTACCACTTAATTTAATACTTCAATTAATATTATTACCAGTATATATATTTATATTTGGTGGGACAAGTGTTAAAATAGATGCTATTAGCTTAGGAAAAGGAGTTATTTATAGTTTAATAATACCGTTACTTTTTGCAAGTATATGTAGATATATCATTATAAAAAAGGTTAAAAGTAATGAACTAAGTGATAAGCTAATGAGTAAGGCTTGTGATTACCAAGGATATTTCTTAAATATCGCGATAATAGCTATGTTTGCATCTCAGGGGAGGGTACTTTTAAGTAATTTAAATACATTACTTATATTATTAATTCCTATATTACTATTTTTCTCTATTAATTTTGTAGTGGGCAGGTTTATAGGAAGAAAGTTAAATTTAAGTTATGAAGATAGTGTATCTTTAAATTTAACAACATTAGCTAGAAATTCTCCTATTGCATTAGCTATAGCTGTTGCTACTTTTCCAGATAAACCTTTAATCGCTTTAGCACTAATAATTGGACCATTAATAGAGTTACCTGTGCTGTTTATAATATCAAAAGTCTTATTGAAAATAAGGCATAGACATATAATACAATAAATATGTACAATTAATGCAAGTGGCTTTATAAAGGTTATTGTGGTAGGTTAATTTGAAGTTATTATTAAGTATTTTTATAACTTTAATATTATTTCTATTCTTTGTATGGGCATTGGTAGAATAATTTTAACCTTTATAAATTCAAGAAGAGTTAAATAAAAGATAGAATAATTTAAATATAAAATACTTAGAAGGAATTTTATATGATTAAAGTAGACAAGTTAAATAATATAAATGAAGACGATATAAGAAATATCCTAAAAGTATGGGAGTCATCAGTTAGAGCAACCCATGATTTTTTAAGTGAAGAAGATATATTATCACTTACACCCAATGTTGTAGAAGGTGCTGATTACGTTAATGATCTTTTATGTGTAAGAAATGACAAAGGAATTATTAAAGCTTTTATGGGAGTACATAATAATAAAATTGAGATGTTATTTATAAGTGATGAATGTAGGGGTGTGGGTATCGGTAAAAAGCTAATAGAATATGCAATAAAGGTTTTAAATGTAAATTATGTAGATGTAAATGAGCAAAATCTTCAAGCAGTTGGATTTTATAAACATATGGGGTTTGAAGTTTTTGAAAGATCAGACGTTGATGAGCAGGGAAATCCATTCCCAATACTTCATATGAAATTAAACTAAGGAGCGATTAAAAATGAAAAAGAAAGTGGCATTTATATGTGTTCATAATTCTTGTAGATCACAAATTGCAGAGGCATTAGGTAAATTATATGGGAGTGAAGTTTTTGAAAGTTATTCAGCAGGAACAGAAACTAAGCCACAAATAAACCAAGATGCAGTTAGAATTGTTAAAGATATATATAATATTGATATGAATAAAACTCAAAAATCTAAACTGTTAACAGATATACCAGAGGTAGATATTGCTATAAAAATGGGATGTAATGTTATATGTCCTACTGTATTTGCACAGCATATAGAGGATTGGGGATTAGAAGATCCTACTGGGAAAAGTGATGATGAGTTTATTAAGGTAATTAATAATATAGAAGAAAAAATTAAAGGTTTAATATATAGAATTAATAATAGAGAATTTTAAAAATAAAATGGCTGTCTTTAGGACGGTCATTTTATTTAAAAAGGTTGTCCTTTAATCTCAATCTTGTTATTATATATTGGGAAGAAAGTTTATCCCATCGCTACCATTGCGAACACTCCCACCTTCTATAAGTGAGAGCTAAGCACTGCTACGCGCCTGGATTAGTTCTTCTAACCTTCAGATGGAGCACGGGGTATTCCTGTTAAGAAAACTCCACCTGAAGATAAGAATCACTTTATAAAATAGAGGTGGATGATGATAATGGAAATGCCACAAGTAAAACTAAATAATTTTGAAGGGCCCTTTGATTTATTACTACATTTAATTAAAAAGAATGAAATGGATATTTATAATGTAGAAATATATAAAATAACTAATCAATATTTAAAACATTTAGATGATATGAAGGTTATGGACCTTGAAATAACTTCAGAATTTATAGTAGTTGCTGCAACTTTAATTGAAATAAAGTCTAAGAAGCTTTTACCAGTAGTTAAAGTAGATGAAGAAAATGAAGAAGATATAGAAAAGCGTCTTATGGAAAGACTTATTGAATATAGAAAAATAAAGGGTGCTGCAATATTTTTAAGAGATAGGTTTATAAAATCAGGTGATATTTATACAAAGAAGCCTGAAATAATTGAAGATACAAGAAGTGAAAATAAAGATGAAGATTTACTTAAGAATACAACTCTATTAGACTTATATAATCTTTACAATAGTTTAATAGAAAATTTTCTTATGAAACAAAATAAAGCTAATGTAATTCAAAGAAAGATATACGTTGATAAATATAAGATAGAAGATAAGATGAATGAGCTTGTTGAGAGAATAGAAAATGAGTCAATAATAAAATTTAAAGAAATAATTGAGGATAGTGAATGTAAGCTAGAAGCAGTTGTAACTTTCTTAGCGCTTTTAGAGCTTATAAAGATAAGAATTGTAAAAGTATATCAAGATGAAAGCTTTGATGATATTTTAATTGAAAGGAGAAGGGGAAATGAGTAAATTAGAAATTAGACAATATGAATTTGAAGAATTATCTGAAAAGCCAAGGATAAAGTCTGTAATTGAATCCTTACTTTTTGTAAGTGGAGATCCTCTTTCAATAAAAGATATAACTAATGCTTTAGAATCTAATATTAAAGTAGTTAAAGAAGTGTTAGATGAGATGATTTTAGAATATGATGATGAAAAAAGAGGCATAAAGATTATTTCTATAAATGGTGAGTATCAGTTAGTTACTAAAGCTGAAAATGGTGATTATATTCAAAAATTACTAAAGAAGAATAAAAGACAATCATTATCACAAGCGTCTTTAGAAAGCTTAGCAATAATTGCTTATAAACAACCTATAACAAGAGTTGATATAGATGAAATAAGAGGAGTTAAGTCTGAAAGTGCTATGCAAAGACTTATAGAAAAAGACTTAATTAAGGAAGTTGGACGATTAGAAGTGCCAGGAAGACCAGTATTATTTGGAACTACAGAAGAATTCTTAAGACAATTTGGATTAAGAGAATTAAATGAATTGCCTTCATTAGATATTTATAATGAAGACAATTCAATAATTGAAGAAATGAGTAGTATCGTCGAAGGTAAAGAAGATAAGTAAATAGAGTATGAAAAATAGTATAGACTATTGATGTATGTTACTAGAAGAGGAATCACAGTCATCTAAATCAGTATTTGAAGATGCGGTGCTTCCTTTTTTCTTATCTTCATTGAAAAAGCCCTTTATCATATCAATAACTTGAGGAACAGAATCTACAATTCTATCATATGTATTATTCTGATCTACAGGAAGTAATCTTACAGCATCATTTCTAAGAACTAAGAATGCAACGGGCTTTACTGTAATTCCAGCTCCTGATCCACCTCCAAAAGGATGTTTAGTTACTTCTTCAAGTGGTACCTTACATTCGTGACCAAATTCACTTCCACCAGAAACAAATCCAAAAGTTAATTTTGAAATTGGAATTATATAACTGCCATCTTTGGTTTCAACTGGATCTCCAATTACAGTATTAACATCTATCATATCCTTTAGATTTTCCATAGTACTTTTCATTAAATTTTCAATAGGGTGTTGGTTTGTCATAGTTTTCTCCCTAGCTTAGGGAGTCACCTCCTTATATTCTAAAGATTTATAAAATAAGAACAATATATATATAATATTAGCAATATTAAAATAAAATATACCAGTTATACCAAAAGATAAATGTTTCTTATTAAATTCTGGAGTTATATTTAATCTTAAACTATTTACTTCAAAAACTATTGATAAAATATAATATATAAAACCAGGCACAATATTTAAAATTCCATAAAGAAGAGCGCAAAGTGCAGCATCTTCAATTCCATAATCTAAGTAACCTTTAATTTTAATTAAAGGTTTAAATTTATTATTTCTTAGATACTTATATAGTCTTATAAAAACTATTTTTCTCTTTTTCTTCTTAAACTTAACTTTCTTTTTTTTAGAGGAATTTTCTTTTTTGTAAGAGTATTTTTTATGCTTCTTATTATTTTTATCTTCAATTATTTTTTTTAGAAATTTAATTTGAATTCCATCCTTTGAAGTGAAAATAAGTTTATTGAAAAATTTAAAGAAAAAGATATTATCAATAAAATTAACTTCTATTTTTATTGGTATTGGAAAAATAATTAATAATATTATAAGTGATAAAATAAATAGAAATATCATATAAAATCCTTTCTTTAAATCATAAAGTGTTCTTGCATTTTTTAAAGCAAAAAAATGTTTAAAAAAATTTTTTTGGAACAAACTACTCATAGATGGTTATATTAGAGGGTGATATTATGAAAATAAACAAAAAATTATCAATAGTCTTTTTAGTAGTATTATTGACAATAAATTTAAATGTTAATACAGCTAATGCATTTATTGAAGATGATATAGATTCTGATTTTGAAACATTAGATATAGTGGAAGATGTAAGTGATATTTCATTAGAAGATATAAATCCTAACAAACCTTTAAGGGTATCTGCTAGAAATGCTATAGCATTAGATGCAAAAACTAAAGAAGTGTTATGGGATCAAAATGGATATGAAATAGTTCCTATGGCAAGTACAACAAAGATATTAACTTGCTTAATAGCAATAAATTACGGAAACTTAGATAGAAAAGTAACCATCAGTAAAAATGCAGCATCTATTAGGGGTTCAACAGTAGGATTTAGATCAGGAGAAGAAGTTACAATGAGGGAACTATTATTTGGACTAATGTTTAGATCAGGTAATGATGCAGCTATAGCAATTGCTGAGGATATAGGAGGATCGATTGAAGGTTTTTCTAATATAATGAATGATTTTGCTAAATCCCTTGGAATATTAGATTCACACTTTGAGTCACCTCATGGACTTGATAGTGCAAAACATTATTCTTCAGCCTATGATTTAGCTATATTGACTTCAAAAGCTATGGAGTATCCTGAGTTTAGAGAATGTGTTGGCGAAAAAACTATAAGCAAGGATAAATATAATTTTACAAGAGATTATAGTAATATAAATAAGATTCTACATAGGATACCAGAAGCTAATGGAGTTAAAACAGGATATACTGGTGGAGCAGGAAAGTGTTTAGTATCATCAGTAAATCATAATGGTAGAAATATTATTATTGTAGTTTTAAATTGTGTGGATAGATGGAATGTAACAGAAAATATATATAAATATGTTACTGCAAATAATGAATTTATCACAAAAAGCAACAAGGAAATTCTAAAAGAAGAAAAATTAGCAGGTCTTGGAGATATAATAGATGAAGAAGATGTAACCTATGGATACAAAGAGACAGATGTAGCCAAGGTTGAAGTATTTAATAATAATTATGTAAATCAAGGAGATATACTAGGGAAAATATCTGTATATGATAAGAAGTATGAAAAATTTAAATCTCCATTAGTAAGTAATATAAATTTAAGTAAAGAAGAGCTAGAAAAAATTATAATGGGAAATTAGTCTAATATGAAAGGAATTATTGATTTAAAAACTTCCTATAAAGTTGACCTTATCAACTTTATAGGAAGTTTTAATGTTATTTCAAGAAATAGTTAATCTCTTATTTAAGTAAGATGCATGAATATGCAATAAAGACATATTATTATATATTAACGGAAAATAAAAAAAACATACTGATTAAATACGAGTACATATGATTTTGAAAGGTAGAGTATTTTGAAGATATGAATTACAGTATGGCTATTATTCAAATTTATAGGTATTAAATTACTTTTATGTTAAAATTATAAAAAGAAAGACCTCAAAAGATAGTGAGAGTTTTGAAGAGAATATCATTTCTATAAGGAGGAAACAGAATGAAGGTTAAAATTAAAGGAATGGGAATATATTTGCCTAAACGAGTAGCAACAGGTGAAGAAATAGATGAAATTATTGGTAAGAAAATAGGATGGACAAGTAACTATGTTGGTATAAAGGAGATAGGATATTACAATAATAAATAATTGTACCAATAATGGGTAAGAATAATATTTTTAAGTTTATAAATAAGAAGGAAAAGGAATTTACTATTTTACCTTCAGATTATTGCATAGATTCAACTATTAAATGCGGATTTGAGCATGGATTTAGAATTATAGTCCCAGCATATGCCAATACTACAGTTAATTATAAATTTATGACAGGAGAAGAAATCTATAAGTATTATAATGACTTTATTTAGAATGGTAGATATGCAGAGTGTGTTTCGGTAGAGGAAATTTTAAGTAGGATGAAATAAAATAATTATAAAAATATGTAAAATATGGTATAATATAAAATAGTTATGAGAAATATGATTTATATTATTTAGGAGGTATAGATTTGGAAACTCTATCTTATTCAAGTATGGTTATGGGATTAATATTACTTGGAATTGAATATACATATCTTTTTGATGATTTGTTAGGATATTTTATAACAACTTTAGGGGTATTACTAATATTCTTTGGAATTTTCATTAATAAAAAAATACGAGACTTTCTAGTTAATATAGTTATTAATTTCTTATAGAATATATAACTCAAATATAGTTAAGCAATTATATTTTTGAGTAAATGGTGCAAAGGAAATAACACTAATAGTACTAAAGGAGGAAATATTATGAATATTGCTATATGGGGATTTATAAATGTTTCCATATTTCTTACGTTTTTTGGTTTAGGTATTTATGTTTTAATACTTTTAATTAAGGCTTTAAAAATTTATATTAACAAAAATTCTTGAATATTTCTCATAAAGATAATAAAGAAATAGTAATGGGATGTCTTATATAGACATCCCATTACTATATAATAAAACTATATAGTGTATAAATAATTTTGAAATTTAATCTTAATAATATTTATATTTACAAGTATTTATAAATTTGTAGTGCTTATGGTATAATTTATAAAAGAGTCATATTTGGGAAATAGTAAAATAGTTGAAGTAAATACTATAATTGTAGGAAGATTTAATGTTTAATTATTATAATGTTAAGATATGAATAATTGGAATTGAGGAAATAGGATATGAGTAAGATTACAAAAAGTATTATTTGTATTGTTAGTGTAAGTTCGGTGTTTTTAGTGGGATGTAGCAATGTTTTCAATGATATCAAAGAACAAAGTAATAATGAAGATAAGATAATTACATCTGTAGAAAACACAGATAATAATGAAACTGATATAGATAAAGGGCAAGATGCAATTGAATCAAAGGAAAATGATTCAACAAATGATAATGAAAAAATTACTATTAAACAAATGTATTTGGATAAATTAAATGAATTAGAAGCTGATTTAAATACATCATTAAAAGAAAAATATGATAGTGGAATAACCTTAAAAATGATTGAGGCAGCTTCTGAAGAATATGAAAAGTGGGACAAAATGTTAAATGAAGTTTACTCAAAATTGGCGGAGCAATTATCAGAAACTGAAATAAATAACTTAACTGAAGATGAACTTAATTGGATTAAGATTAGAGATGAAAAAAGTGATGCGGCTGACGATAAATTTGAGGGTGGATCAATAGCTCCATTTTTAAGAATAGATAGTTTAGCCAAGACTACTAAAGAAAGATGTTATGAGTTAGTTAATAATTATATGAAGTAATTGATATATCAATTATGAGTGAAAAGGAAAGAAAAAAGAAAGTAAGTATAACTTAGCAATATTTATGGGATTGGGTATTGCATTTGGTATAGTATTTGACAACTTAGCATTAGGATTAGCCTTTGGTGTAGCTATTGGTTTATTATTTCAGGAAAAAGAATTAAATTTAAGTGCTTTTTAACTTATAACAAAAAGTGTCATAGTGAAAGTTGTTGAAGAAATATTGAAAAAACTCATAACAATACTTATAATTTACACATAAAAGCTTATTATTAGGGGTATGTGTAATTTCCCTAGAGACAAAGCTCTAAAAAATTTAAATTCAACTATTAATAACTAACTAATATTTACTAATTTTACCCTAAAACAATCATAGAAATAGCACCTAGAAGTAACTAGGTGCTATTTTATTTTCTTACGCTGATGTATGTCATATTGTTGATTTTAATGGATTTATATGGTGTAGTTTCATTTTTATCGATACAAGATAAATAATGGAAGAGATTATTGTAGCGTAGGTATAGTTAGAAAAAGTGTTATAATTAGGGAAAAGGTTGTGATTTATTATTAATTAATTAATTCACAAGAATTTAAATAATAAGTAGAGATTTATATAAAATTGAAAGAGTGGTGGGGATTAAATGGAATTAAAAGTAATAAAATTATCAAAAGAATATTTAGAGGAGTGTATTGATTTATTTATCTATACATTTTCAAGAGAGCCTTGGAATGATAAATATGATTCAAGAGAACAAGTTAGAGGGTTATTCACTAATCATATGAGAAATAATTATTTTTTAGGATATATAGGATTAATAGATAACAAAGTTATAGCATTAAGCCTAGGTATGAGAAAACCTTGGATAAAAGGAATGGAATATTATATAAATGAATTTTGCATAGGATATGACTTTCAGGGGAGAGGAATAGGTAGCTTATTTTTAAAGAATATAGAAGAACTATTATCTAATGAAGGTGTAGATGGGATGATACTTAATACTGAAAGAGAGTTTCCTTCTTGTGACTTCTATAAAAAGAATGGATTTAAGATTTTAGGTGACTTAGTTGTTATGGGGAAATAAAAACGTAGGTATTTAGATGTTTGTCGAAAATATTGATATTGGTATTAATGATTAATTTTAGATGTAATTAGCAACATGTTATAGTTAAATATTGAGAATTGAGGAAAGAAGAGATATATATGATAAATATGTTATTTAGCGAATATAACTTTCATGAAAACTGGGCGAAAGATGTAGTAGGAAAATATATAAATTTTAGTGATAGGATTTTAATAATTCCATTTTCCTTTAGTGAAAAGATCAGTAGTGACGATAAATGGCAGAAATCTTATAGCAAGAGTAATGGGAAATATTATGAGAGTATAGTTATACCTTTCAAAAACTATGGAATAAAAGAAGAAAATATAAATTGGATAAACTATTTTAAAGATGCAAAGGAAGATGCAAAAGTTAAGATAAGAAATAGTGATATTATTTTGCTTACTGGTGGTTTACCAGATAAAATGATGTCACGGATAAAAGAGTTTGACTTAATTGAGGATATTGAAAGTTTTAGAGGTATTATTATTGGTAGTAGTGCAGGCGCTATGGTTCAAGTCTCAGAATATCACATTACTCCAGATGCTGATTATGATACATTTTCATATAATTCGGGATTAAATATTATAAACAACTTTGATATTGAAGTACACTATGAGGGGACAGAGTTAGAAAATAAATATATAAAAAAAGTATTGGAAGAGAAAAAAGATAAAATATATGCCATTACTAATAGTGGAGGAATTGTTGTTGATAATGGAAATATAATTTTATTAGGGAATACTATAACATTTAGTAACTAGTAATATAAAATATATATAATTAAAGATGTACATTACAAAAAAATATAGTCTTAAAGTGAAGTGGTCAGCTTAAAACTGTCCATTTTTTTATTTGTTTTTACTATGGGGATAGATAAGTTGTTTTTTAAAATTTAAGTAGTAATATACACTATGCGACAGTTTACATTCCTCTAAAAATGTTGTAACAAAAAGAAAAATAGAAAATAAGCTATTATTGTATAAGAAATCTTGGGGGAGACTAATTAATGAAAGAAATTGTTGAATGCATTGATGTTGGAACTGAGTACTGCCCATGTAAATTAGCTGAAAGCGGAGAGTGTATTATTTGCTCTCAGCTTCAGGGAGATTGTCTTTGTGATTGTTTGAATTGGAAGGGAGTCTGTATTTACCATGAATTTATTGGCAATGGATCAAAGGCTAAGGAAGGTAGAAAAACTTATAATTGCTTAGTTGTTAAAAAGGAAGTTTTAGAAGAGGATGTTGTAGTTATAAAGTTTGAGGTCCCTCATAAATTAGCAATTGACTTAGTAAAACCAGGCAGCTTTATTTTTATTAGAACTAGTGAAAATATTTATTATGATGTACCTATTTCTATATTAGAATCAGATATAAATAGTAATATTGTTTCAATAATGATTGAAATTAGAGGGATTAAAACTAAACAGTTACTTACTATAGGGGAAGGTGAAGAAATCACTATAAGAGGACCTTATTGGAATGGAGTATTTGGAATTAGTAATGTAAATAAGCAGAAAGATAAAAATGTTTTAGTACTTGCTAGAGGTATTGGCATGGCACCTATGATGCCAGTTATTAGAAAGCTTGCTTTAAATAATAATAGAATAACATTATTAATGGATAAGGAGCCTTATAAAGATATTTATATAAAAGAATATTTAGAGAACTATAATGTTGAATTAATAGAAGTATCTCTTTTAGATAAAGGAAAGTTAAGTGATGAAGCAAAGGTGATTGTTAAAAAATTAATAGATGAGAAGGATATTAATTATATCCATATTGCTGGAGCAGATATATTAACAGTTACAACAATAGATTACTTAAATGAAATAGATAAAAATAAAATTGATTTATCTTGCTGTAATAATACAAAAATGTGTTGTGGAGAAGGCATTTGTGCCCTATGTACAGAGGTGCAACAATTTAATAGAAAAGGACAGTAGATAGACTTAGTATAAATAAGCTATCTATTGTCCTTTATTTTCTTATAGATTATATTTAACTTTTGGCCTTCCTCATCCCAAACTATTTTTTCTATAATTGAAAATAGCATATCCCTTTTTTCTTCTATAGTTGCTTCTTTTATTATTTCATCAAAACTCTTTAAGATAGAAATAGTTCTTTTTAGCTGAGAAGAGGAGAGTAAATTATTATCATCTCTTATAGTGGCATTAATTAATGAAGATTTAAGGCTTTTAATTTCTTCTTTATAATCTTGTATTTGAGAAAGTATAATTTTTGAAATTTCTAAGTCATCTACTAAAGATAATTTTTGTACTAGCCTTTTAATTTTCATTTCTAATGTATCTATATTTTTAAGAAGATCTTTTTTATCATTAGAGATAGTTTCTTTAGGGCTTTTTGTTATATTAGACAATTCTTTTAGTAGTTGATCTATATTATAAACATTTATAGCCTTTAATACTAATTCTTCAGCTATATCACCTTTAATATTCTTACAATCACATCTTAGACCACTTGACTTACTTTTATTACTGCAGACATAGTAGAAGGCTCTTTTATTACTCTTATATTTATTACCATATTTAACTATCATATTAGAACCACATTTATTACACTTTAAAAGTCTAGTAAGTAAGGCTACATTAGAAATAGATGAGTTTAACTTTGGATTTAAGTTGCTTTTTATGAGTTCCTGAACCTTTAGCCATTTATCAGCATTTACTACACCTTTGTGATTTGATACAGTTGCGATTTTTTCAGATGTATCTTGAGAATATCTAAATATACCATTTCCATTGGCTTCACCAAAAACTGAAAAGCCAGTATTTTTTAGATAGCTTAGTACTTCATAAGTAGATTTTACATATACGGGATTTTGCAATATAACTCCAAGACCAGAACGCTCTAAAGATCCACCTAATTTACCAGATATATTATTTTTCATACAAAATAATGATACCTTATTTAGAGATTTTAATTCTAAGTATTTGTCATAAATTATTTCTATATATTTTAATTCTTCTTCATTTATTATAAGCTTACTAAAGGATTTTTCCTTCAGTTCTTCATCTAAGTAAGTTTCTCTTATAGCATCAAATCCAAGGGGAGGAATACCACCAAGCCAGCGACCAGTTTTAGATAACTCTATCATATTATCTCTTATTCTTTCAGCGATTGTTTCTCTTTCTAGCTGTGCAAAAACAGATGCAATATGAATCATAGCCCTACCCATAGGGGTTGAAGTATCAAATTGTTCTTTAATAGATACAAAATCAACATTATACTTTTGAAGAAGCTCTAAGGTAGAGGAGAAGTCTGCCACATTACGAGAAATTCTATCTAACCTATAACAAAGCAAAACTTCTATCTTCTTAGACTTTATATCATTAAGCAGCTTTTGAAACTGTGGTCTTTTAATGTTTTTTCCAGAAAAGCCTTCATCTTCATAAATAATAAAGTTAATTTTATCTGAATTCGTCATACGTAAATAATAGTCTTTACATAAATCAATTTGATTTTCAATACTATCTCCACTAGAAGTATAAACTGATTTTCTTGAATAAATAGCAATGTTCATAATATCCCCACTTTAAAATTAAAAATAAATATACTCTCTTTAAAGTATATGTATATCTTTAAGAGTTTTATGTAAAAATTTGTTGGTCAAGTTTTGTTTATATATAAGAGTAAAGCTATATAAGTAATAAGCATATATTTGCATTTTAAATTATGGTATAATTTGTATATGAGGTAGTGTGCTTGGCGAATCTTTAAAAGCTCGCTACTATGAAAATTATGGGAAAGTGATAATTAATTTTTATAATGATTAATATATTTAAATAAGGGTTAAATATATTGTAGTAATGCTAGTTAATATTTTTATATATAGATATGAAAAGGATTTAAATAGTGGAAAGAATTTTTGAAGTTAAAAGATAAAAATGAGACAAGAAATTTTTGTGTAATAAGGTTTTTTATTAATAAAAGTAAGGGGGAGGAATATTGAAAAAAATTGAACTTAATGAGTTAATAACAATTTTAAAAAGTGATGTTTTAACAAATAATTCCTGTATCGAAATGAATTTTAGTATTAAAGATAATATAGAATATAAGAATTGTTGGATTGGGAAAATGCCTGATGATAATAAATTTGGAAAAGAAGTATACTGGTTTGGATTAGTGGAAGATGGATCACAAGGATATGAGTATAATACATTAGATGATCTTATTACAGCTAAAGTATTTAATGGAAAAAGTTTATCTGAGATTTTTAATAAAATTATTTGGAGTACATTAGATGGTAGTAGTTTCGAAGAAAGATTAAGTTATTATATTAATGAATAATTTTATTATTAATTATTTCACTTAGATTCCATAGGTTGATTGAAATTTAATCAAATTATTACGGGATAAGTTAGAAGAAAGGTATTCTTTTCAATAAGCAAAGGACATAACATATTCTTTATAGAAATTAATCATTAGGGAGCAGAATTATGTTAAGAAGAAAAGAAAATGTATTGAAGCTTAGAAGATTTTCAATAGTATGTCTTTTATTATCAATAGTAATAAGTTTTCCAAGTGCTATTCTTAGCTATACTGGTGATAATATCATTAGTTCAATTGGAGGTATTATAGGATGTGTTTTATTATTAATATTTATCGTTATATCTTTATTAATATGGAGATGTCCATTTTGTAAAAAGAGACTTCCAATAAGGTTTGATATTAAAAATAATGTTGATGAAGTTATATGCCCATTTTGCGGAGCTAACTTATTGTATGTAACTGAAAAAGAAGATAAAACAAAATGATATTAAATTTTAGTATTTAACAGTTGAAAGAAAATAGAAGGATTTAGGTTGAAATATAATAGATTTGCTTTATGAATTTATAAATTCATAAAGATGATTATTTTCTAATTATTATGTATAATATATTTAAAATGGTAAATATTAGGCAATATAAAAATTAATGGAATGAATTAAAGAGATTTATTATATTATTTTTTATAAGTTAATCTAAATAAATTATAACTATATGAAAAAAATAGTGTTAGCTATAAGGTTTATTACAATTATGATAGGACCTTAGTTAATGATATTGGGGGGATGTATTTTGAGTAAAAATGGATGGATACTGTATATAGTTTCTTGTATTAGCTTTTTTATCATTGGAGTAATGGATTTATTTAAAGGAAAATATTTATCAGGGACTCCTTTTATTATCCTAGGATTCTTATATTTATATTTTAGTATTTCTAGTTTTAAGAAATATAAGAAGGCTAAAGATGATTTATTAGCTAAAATTGACCCAGAAAGATTAGATAGTGAACTTATTAAATTAATAGATGAAGGTAGGGAAATAGAGGCTATAAAAACTTATAGGATTCTTACTGGAACAAGTTTAAAGGATTCTAGAGATTATGTTGATATGTTGAATGAAAAAAATGCTTAGTTTGTAATGAGTAGAATAATATTTAAATATTCATAGAATTATTAAAGTATGTTTAGGGGATGTTCAAATGAGCATCCCTTTTTGATTTAGTATTATAAAAGAAAAGTAAAGACTATTTTCCTAGTTAGTTCTTATTTCTCATTGAATTGAAAAAAATTTTATAAAGACTTGTAAGGACTAATAAAACTCCACCTATAAATAATAATGGATATACATAGTTAATTGCTTCAATAAAAGAACATAGCATTGCTATTAAAAAGACAACTAAAGATATGCTGTATCCAACAATTGTAGTTTTATTATTTTTATTCATGAATTTGCCTCCTTTAACTTTTAGAAATTTATTTTTAATATAATTAATCTTTCATATTTATTTCCTTAAGAGAAATAATCTTTTTTCTATGTAATTAATTAATCTACTCCAAAGAAAAAGTATTACAAATAAGACTAATAATTCAGTATTAATATTAAATTTTAAAATTATTTTTTTAAATTCTTCATAATATATTACGCAAAAAAATGAAGGAAGAGCATAAAGAATCCAGGAGAAATTTTTATATAGTCTATATACTTTTAAATTATTTTCACAATGAGGACAAGTGTCGAAGTTTAAATTTATTTTTTTATTACAGAAAGGACAAATTTTCATAAAGACCTCCTTTACTTCTAAGATGATTATAGAATAAATTGGGAAAATATTCAATAAACTACAAGAAGAATGAATTATCTATTATATAGAATTATCAATGCTTTAACAAAAATTAAACTAGTGAATAGTATAAACTAAAGAATTTTTGGATGTGAAGATAATGAAGCCAATAAAAGCTGTTAATGTAAATAATCCAGATAAAGAGTTTTTAGAGGAATTTCATAAGATGTTAGCTAAAAGTTTAGTTAGAAAATTAGGAATTGATAACTCTAGGAAACTACTTGAATTAATTAAGGAAGAAAAAGAAGAGGAATGAAAAATCTGTAAGTAGATAAATTAACTAACAGTTAAATTATTTACTTATAAATTAACAATAGTTCAATTGTAGTAATTTGGCTTACTTGATAAAATAGTAGTAACAAAAGCTTTTGATTTTACTATTTATTAAGGAGTATTAGTTATTATGAAGATAAATGAAATTATAAAAGAGAAAAGAATAACTCAAGGATTAACTCAAGAACAGGTTGCTGAATCTCTTGGAGTATCAACTCCTGCTGTAAACAAGTGGGAGAAGGGGATTAGCTATCCTGATATAACTATATTACCATCTTTAGCTAGGCTTTTAAGAGTAGATTTAAATACTTTACTTTCTTTTAAAGAGGATTTAACTGATATTGAAATAGGACATTTTTTAAATAAATTAGTGGAAATAATCAGAAGTGAAGGTTTTGATATAGGTTATGAAAAGGCAATGGATAAAATTCATGAGTATCCAAACTGTGATAAGTTAATTTTAAATATAGCAACTATACTTGAAGGTAGCTTATTTATGTTTTCAATTGAAAATATAGAAGATTATGAGAAAGACATTGAAAAATTATATGTAAAAGCATCTAATAGTAGTGATATTGAGATTGCTAATCAAGCAACTTCTATGTTAATTAATAAATATTTAGGAAGGGAAGAATATGAAAAGGCTCAGGCTTGTATAGATAAACTTCCTAATATTACTTATGATAAGACTCAACTACAAGGTAAGCTTTACATTAAAGATTCAGAATTTAATAAGGCATCAGAGCTTTTTGAAAGTAAATTAATATCTAAAGGAAATGAGGTATTAACTATTTTAAGATTTATGATGGAAATTGCTTTAAAGGAAAAACGTAACAATGATGCGAAGTACTTTGCAGAAGTTATAGAAAAAGCAATAGAATTATTCGATTTTTGGGATTATAATTCATATGCTGCGTATTTCCACTTGTATTCAGTTCAAAAAGATGTTGATAAATTAATTCCTATTTTAGATAAGATGTTAACTTCAATGAGGAAGACGTGGGATATATCAAATTCTAAATTATATAAACATATAAAACCTAAAGAAAATAAAGGGGATAGTAGTGAAATCTTTTTCTCTAGCTTTTTAAATGCACTTAAAAATGATAAGGATAATGAATTAGAATTTTTAAGGGATAATAAGGAGTTTTTAGAGCTTATAGATAAGTATAATAAATAAAGCTTGTATAGATACTATTAAATAAGCACAGAGCCCAAAGGTTCTGTGTATTTTTGAATTAACCTAAGGGTTTAGCTGATAAATGAAAAGATAGTTATTTACTGAAAAACTTTTTTTATAATAAAATTAAATAAAATGAGAAGTAAGTTACTTGTGAAGCAACAACTCAATTAATTATTAATATTATTGAAGAAAAGAGTAGTAAGTATATTAAAGCTAGTATCTTAGTTAGGTAACTCTTTTAAATTAAAATATATCTGTTAGCATAATAAATGAATCTATAACTTATTGAATTGTTATTAGCATTTTATTCGTAAATAATATACTCGTAAATGATGTTAAATATAAAATATAAATAGCCAAAAACTTCAAATTAACCATAATATCTTATATAATAAATAAGTAAAAGGAGATGAGAAGTTATGACATTACAGCAATTAAAATATGTAGTCGCCGTTGCAGATAAGGGAACAATTAGTAGTGCTGCAAAGGAATTATTTATTTCTCAGCCAAGCTTAACTAATGCCATTAAAGAATTAGAAGAAGAAATGCAAATTACTATATTTAATAGAACTAATAAGGGAATTATAGTATCAAATGAAGGAAATGAGTTTCTTGCCTATGCTAGACAAGTTCTAGAACAGTTTAATCTTTTAGAGGAAAAGTTTTTAAATGTAAAGAAACAAAGTCCAAGATTCTCAGTATCTACTCAACATTATTCTTTCGCTGTAAATGCATTTGTAGATGTTATTAGAGAATTTGGTGGAAATAACTATGATTTTACTATTAGAGAAACTCAAACTTATGAGATTATTGATGATGTAAGTAGGTTAAAAAGTGAAATAGGAATTTTATATACCTCATCTAAAAATGAGGAAGTAATTATGAAAATTATTAAACAAAATGATTTGGTGTTTGAGAAACTATTTATTGCAAAACCTCATGTATTTATTAGTTCAAAACATCCACTTGCTAAACTTGATATAATTACATTAGAAGATTTAGAAGAGTATCCATATCTTTCATTTGAACAGGGGGATTATAATTCTTTTTATTTTTCAGAGGAAATTTTAAGCACTCTTGATCGCAATAAAAATATAAAGGTAAGGGATAGGGCAACTCTATTTAATCTTGCTATTGGCTTAAATGGATATACTGTAAGCTCTGGTGTAATAAGTAAAGAGCTTAATGGAGAAAATATAATCGCAAGGCCACTTAAGGTATATGAACATATGTGTATTGGAACTATTGTACAAAAGAATATGTCTTTAAGCAGATATGGGAAGGCATATATGGAATTCTTAAAGAATCATGTTAGTGATTATATAGAGTAAAAATAATTTCGCAGCTTATAAATTAATATAGAATTAAGAATTAAATATGTGGTTGATATAGTTTAAAGCTATATCAAACGCATATTTTTTTGTATTTTTAAATAATAAAAAATTAATCTATACTAAATTTATAATATAAATAGAGACAGGAGAGAAATAATATGAGTAAAGATTCACCTTTTAAATTTGATATTGTCGGAAGTTTTTTAAGACCTGATTATTTAAAGAAAGCTAGAAAAGACTATTCAGATGGAAAGATTAATAATGAGGAATTAAAAAATATAGAAGATAAAGCTATTACAGAGTTAATTGAAAAACAAAAAAATGTAGGACTACCTGTTATTACAGATGGAGAATTTAGAAGAAGTTCATGGCATCTTGATTTTATGTGGGCATTTAATGGAGTGGGGCATAAAAAAACAGAAAGTGGTATTCCATTCCACGGAGAACCAGCACTAATTGATGACACATTCCTTATAGGAAAAGTTTCTCTTGATAAGCATCCATTTGTAGAACATTTTAAATTTGTAAAACAATTTGAAGATGAAAATACAGTTGCACGTCAAACAATACCTGCACCAGCACAGTTCTTATTTCAAATGATTACTACAGATAATATAGAAAAGACTCGAGAAATTTATCCTAATGAAGAAGAGATTATTAATGATATTGCAGAAGGGTATAAAAAAGTAATACATGATTTATATCAAGCTGGATGTAAAAATCTTCAATTTGATGATTGTACGTGGGGAGTATGTGTTGATCCAAATGCTTGCCTTATTCTTGGAACAAATGAAGATGGACTACAAAAAGTTATTGAAAAATTAATTAAAATAAATAATCTTGCTATCGAAGGTAAACCTAAGGATATGGTAATTAGTACTCATATATGCCGTGGAAATTTCCATTCAACATGGGCTTGCCAAGGGGCATATGATAGAGTAGCAAAATATCTTTTCGCAAATGAAAATGTAAATGCTTTTTATTTAGAATTTGATGATGAGCGATCAGGTGGTTTCGAATCATTAGAATATGTAAGTGATAATAAAAAAGTAGTATTAGGACTTATAACTACAAAAATACCTAGACTTGAAAGTAAAGAAAATATAATAAATCGTATAAGAGAAGCTGAAAAATATATCCCATTAGAAAGATTATGCTTAAGTCCACAATGTGGTTTTGCATCAACGGAAGAGGGAAATAAGATTACAGAAGAAGAACAATGGGCAAAGTTAAAATTAGTTAAAGAGATAGCAAGTGAAGTTTGGAAATAACATAATAAAAAAAGCTTATTAATACTCAAAATAATGTATTAATAAGCTTTTTTAGTTGAATTTGATTTAAAGTTAATTTTATTATGAAAGAAAATAAAGATATTAAATTTCTTAAATATATAATGAAGTTCAGTAAATGTTAACTATAAATTATTAAGAATAGATGTTAAGATAAATATGTAAGAAAAATGCAGGGGGGAATTATGAAAAAAAGATATATACTATCAGTAATATTATTTGTTTGTAGTTGCATGATAATTTTAACTTTATATCATAAAAGAACTGTAGAAAGTAACAATAATGTAATAGTGAATGAGGAAACAAGTAAAGTTGATAATAATGTTAATGAAATTGTGGAAACGGGATACGAAGATTTAGAAGAACTACTAGACGATGAAGCATCCAATAAGAAATTTCAAGGTACAGTATTAGTAGCAGATGGAGATGAGATTGTATTTGCAAAAGCATATGGATATGCTGATACTGAAGAGAAAATAGAAAACAAATTGACAACACGATTTGCTATTGCTTCAAATACAAAACAGTTTACTGCAACAGCTATAATGCAATTAGTTGAACAAAATAAAATTAGTCTTGATGAAACTATAGATAAATATTTTCCGAATTATAAGTATGGTAATAAGATTACAATAAAGAACTTATTGCAAATGAGATCTGGTATTCCTGATTATCTTAATGAATTAGATTTATTTATGAGAGACGAAGATACTAAAAATATTCTTAAAGAGTATGAAAGTAATGTTTATTATGATAAATATGTTGAAGATTATAGGTGGTCATCAGAAATAATATTGAAAAATCTATATTTAACTGAGTTACTCTTTGAGCCAGATGAAGAATATGATTACTGCAATACAAATTATTATTTGCTTGGATTAATAATTGAAGAAGTAAGTGGTATGTCTTTTGGAGATTATATAGAAGAATATATATTTAAACCATGTAAAATGGAAAGTAGTAGTATAATACCATTAAACTCTGATGCTAAAGGACATGGAAGTGATGAATCAGGAGAAATAGTAGCTAATCCTGAATTTACTTATGCTGCTGGTGCAATTTATTCTAATATTTTTGATTTATTTCGTTGGAGTAGGAAGTTACATAAAGGTGATATTATAACAAGGAAATCTTATGAGGAAATGATAACTCAGATAGATGATTATGGTTATGGGCTTTTTGTAAAAGATAATATTATAAGCCATAGTGGGTTAATTGATGGTTTTACTTCAAATATGGAATATGATATAAAAAAAGACCGTATAATAATAGTATTAGAAAATATTGATTCAGAAACAGATAATTTAGATGCTAAATATCATACAAATCTAATAAGAGAATATTTAGATGAAGAAGTTGAAGAAGGAGCCATTAATTAAGGACAAGCTACTCGTCAAGTAGTAACTAAATATTAATATATTGAAGAAAATAGTATTAAGTATAATAAAATTAGTTTAGGAGTTAGTGAACTAGACAATGGTTAGAATAAACCATCATTTTATTAATATATAATAGGCTATAGTTATAAAACTATAGCCTATTAGCTTTCTTACATATTAACCAATACCCCCATATATTAATCCTAAGATTATTACAAGAATAGTAGTTGGTACAAAAATATACTTACCAAAATTCATAAACCACATTCCCATTTTATGTTTAGCACCTAAATTTAACTTATCCAAAGTTTCTTTTGGATCAAGAATGTAGAAGAATACTATTGCAGTTATTAATGCACCTATTGGAGAAAATACAATAGTTATAAAATCTGTGAATTTATTAAATGCTAAATCACTTAAGCTTAGTGGAATAGATAGTATAAATGCTATTGAAGCAGTAATATATACGCTCTTTTTTCTAGTCCATTTTGTTAAGTGCATAACTGCTTCTACAGGTCCTTCTAGCATTGCGATAGAAGATGAAATAGAAGCAAATATTATACTTAAAAAGAATAAAGCACTTAGCACTTGTCCAAATGGCATAGTCTGGAATATACCAGGAACAGTTACAAATAATAAAGCTGGTCCAGCAGTAGGATTAAGACCTAAGGCAAATACTGCTGGCATAATCATAAATGCAGCTAACATAGCAGCAAGAGTATCAAAGACTACAGTATTTACAGCACAATTTGGGATATCAAATTTTTCATCAGTGTAGCTTCCGCACATAACCATGCAACATCCAGTTAAAGATACTGTAAAAAAGGCTTGCCCTAGAGCCATAACCCAAGTATTTGCTTTTAATAAATAGGACCAATCAGGTGAAATAAGATATTTTACCCCTTCCATAGAACCAGGTAAGCTTAAGGACTTTGCTATTAAAAGGATAAATATAATAAATAGTAAAGGTATTATGATCTTATTTATTTTTTCTATTCCTTTAGAAATCCCAAAACTAACTATAATTAAAGTTATTAGAACAGCTAATCCATGCCAAAGTACTGCACTATTGCTATTTGTAAAAGTAGTGAAGTAAGTTTCTATATCTATTTTTGAAATCTCACCAGTTAAGCTAATTGTAAAGTATTTTAATACCCATCCAATAACAACTGTGTAAAACATAAAAATTCCAGTTAAACCTATAGTGGGTATTGCAGATAATAATTTGCCATACTTTAATTTCTTTTCTTTAAAAATCTTTTGAATAGCACCCATTGATCCTACTCTAAATTGTCTACCAAAAGCAAATTCTGCTATTAAACCAACAGTACCAAGAAGTATAACAAAAATGAAATAAGGTATTAAGAAAGCAGCCCCTCCATTTTCACCTAATTTATAAGGGAACATCCATATATTCCCTAGGCCTACAGCAGCTCCAACACATGATAGAATAAAGCCAAATTTACTTGTGAATTTTTCTCTTTTTTCTTTGTTTTCCAATCTTTTTACCCCCTAATGAATTATACAAAAATTTATATAAAAAAAGTCCCATAGCTTATATGCTATGAGACCCTTTGCCTAGGATTATAAAAAGCCTCATAGCATTACCTATGAGACTTTGTTTTATTGTAACTTAAAAACTTCAGCCATCATAGATACAAAACACTGAATACGTGCGGTTTGTATCTATGAAAGTCATTATATAGATACAAACCTATCTAAAAAAGCTAAAGAAAAAGCTGTTATTTAATTTTAAAATTGATAGGTCTGCTTTAATTTTCATAATTTATCTCCTGATGTATTAAAATATTAATAGAATAATACCAATAAAATATATATATGTCAATATTAAATTTATTTTGTAAAATACTATGCATAAATAAAGATGAAGGATATGGATTAGAGTTATCTATTTGTAAAAGAATAATTGTCTTATCTAAAGGCAAATACATTTAGATAGTAAATTTGGAAAATATACTAAGAATATTAATAACTGTACCTTATTAAATAGTAATACTTATAAAAATAGAAGTTAATATTTGATTAATATACATACCGTATTGTGAAAATGAATTATATACTGTCTACTTGGCAGGGGGGATTTTAAAATTGAAATGCGGTATTTTTATTTATTATTCAGAGATAAAATATCAATATATTATGAAGTAAATAATATTTGGTAAGCTTATAATATTAATTTACATAATATGTTATAATTAAGTAATAATTGGAAAAGGTTAGGTTGATAAATAGGAATTTAGGGAGGTTAGGTGTTCAGCCATAAATTTTGATTATATTGTCAAAATTAAGGGGTGAAAGTGTAAGTTTTAATGAAATAGTAATATGGAGGCTAAATATATTAAGGCTTAGAGATTACGAAAATATAAAGTTATAGAGAGGTAAAAATGCAAATAGGAGAAAAAATAGTATTTGATAGATACCAATGGCGCATACTTGACATAAAAAATAATGCTGCTTTGATTATAACAGAAGATATAATAGAACAACGTGCTTATCATGATGTTTATAAAGATACTACATGGGCTGACTGTGAGTTAAGAAAATATCTTAATGGGGAATTTTATGATAAATTCACCGCAACAAACAGATTAAGAATAATTCCTGTAATAAATAAGAATTCAAATAACCCATGGTATGGCACCAATGGTGGTGAAGATACGAAAGATAGAATTTTTTTATTGGATATTGAAGACCTGGTATGCAGATATTTTGGTGATAGTAGTGCTAATCTGAATAATCGTGGTAAGAATCAAAAATATTGGTTTCAAAGAAAAGATAAAAACAATAGCAAGAGAAGTGCTATCTTTAAGGAGGGGTTATGGTGGTGGTGGCTTAGGGCTCCTGGTCGCCATAATGTAAGAGCTGTGTATGTTCACGGTGATGGTAATATAGGTATCCAAGGAAATAATATATTCAGATGTAACATAAGTCTTTTTCACTACTTAGGTGATAATAAAGGTGGAGTTCGTCCTGCTTTGTGGTTAAAACTATAATTTAAATTGTGGCTAAAAAGTTAGACTTGTGATGGACAATATGCAAGGTTTAAAATAGAGAAAATAATGTGTTAGGATAAGCTTTTGAGCTAAAAATTGAAATGATGACACTAGGGTATAATAGGAGGAATTAATGGAGTTTAGAAAACTAGAATTAAAATATATAGATGATGCTGTTGAGTTAGCAGTAAAAGAATATAAAAATGAATGTATCAATAATAAGCAACTATTGGTAAAAAATTATAGAGAAAAATTGCGAGAATTGTTAGTTGATATTTTTAGCAGTAAATATGGATTATTAGCAATTCAAGATGAAGAACTAGTAGGATATCTAGTATTTTGGGGAGGATTTCAAGGTCAATTTGGAAATGTAAAAGGTTCATTTTCACCATTGTTTGGAAGTGCATTTGGAGGAAGAAACAGAAAAAAAACAGCATCCTTATTATTTGAACATGTATCTAAACAAATGATTAAAGATGGAATATTTAGTTTTGCAATTTGTAAATATGCATATGATAAAGAAATTATAGAATCATTCATATTGAATGGCTTTGGAATTCGTTGTAGTGATGCAATAAAAAAATTGACCAATTTAGATGAAGCACCGATAAATAGTGGATGTAGATATGAAGAAGTTAGCTATGAAAAATCTAGTGACCTATTAGACTTAATAAATGGTCTTTCTAAGCATATGAATGGAAGTCCAATATATATGCCAACATCATACTTAACAGCTGATGAGTTTGCAGTAAAATGTGCAGAGAGAAAAAATAGATTTTTTGCTGCATATAATGATAATAGACCTGTAGGTTATATTGAAGTTTGTGAAAAAGCTGAAACATTCATTTCAGAGGATGAAGAAGTGCTAAATATCTGTGGCACTTATGTTGAGGAGCAATATAGAAATAGCTCAGTGGCACAAGAATTATTATTATTTACTATGAAAAAGTTATCAGATGAAGGTTTAAAATACTTAGGTGTTGATTGTGAAACTTTGAATCCAACGGCAATTAGATTTTGGACAAAACACTTTGAAAGTTATACTTATAGCTTTGTTAGGAGAATTGATGAAAGAATTATGGAGATTTAATGAAAAGGTAATTATCCCATTAAGAAAGGTGATATGAAGTGAGAGGAGTATATACAGAAAAAATTAAAGATATTAATCATATCAATATGTTAAAAGAAGTCTTTATAAAAATAAAACCAGAGTGTAAAGAAGATATAGATATAGATATAGATATAGAGAGATTTTACGATAAGGATAAAGGTGTCGATAGAACTTATAATGTTTATAAAGTAAGGGTAGATAAGGAAATATTTATTCTAAAAAAGTCAGATGATAATGAGCTAGGAGTTTATGAAAAATTACTTCATGATAAGGATTTACCTGTGCCTAAGTTTGAGGGATGGACGTGTGTTAATAATACAAGGTGGATATTAATTGAATATATTCCTGGAATAGATTTAAGAAAATTTAATAAAGATATAGCTCTTGAATGTGCTGATAGTCTTTCACATATCTTTAATATGTATTGGCAAGAAAGTCATTTTGAAGAAAATAAGGTAGACAACCGTTTTGAAAGATATTGGACAAGAATAAAAAAAAGGGCAAATTGTCTTAAATATGAATCAAAATTATCTTCTGCATATAGCATTTTTTTAGATAGACAATTAACATGCCCACGTACTTTATGTAATGGAGATTTCCTTCAGTGCAATGCAATAAAAAATGATGATGGAATTACTTTAATTGACTGGGGATTTGCTGGCTTTATGCCCTACTCATTAGATATTGCACGACTAATAGTACATGGCTCAGAAGACTTCTTCCCATTCCCTTTTTATATGACGGATGAATATAGGCAGATTTTCTTAAAGGAAGTATATAATAAGTTGCTATATAAACCAGATTATAAGCAGTTTATATGGGATGTAACACTTTCATGTTTAAATGAATGCATTGAATTTATAGAAAGTGAATTGAAAGATAACTCTAGAGAAAGAGATGAAATATTTAATTATTATTATAAAAATGCACATATTTTATCAGATATTATTTTGAGGGGAAAAGAAATTAAAGTATAACAAAAATAAAGATAATCAATTGGGGAGGTTATATGGAAAATAACTTAAGAAAATATTTATTTAAAAATAAAATAATGATGGCATTTTTTATATTATTAGTTCCACTTTCATGCTTTTTTTCAATTAAGTTTGCACTATCGTTTGAACCAGTTATAAATTCGGCTATTAATAAAAATTTGAATATGCTAAAAATATCTGCAATGTGGTGTGGTATATATGCAATTTTAGATTGTGTTTTTCTTTTAATAGTAAAATACATTAGAGAAAATATACTGAAGGAAACCTTTGTAAACTTAAAAAATGATTTATTTATGAAGATATTGAAATTTAATACTGAAGCATTTAATGAATTTAATACAGGAACCTATATTTCCATATTAGATAATGATGTTAAACTATTAGGAGATAGTTATTATAATAATATTTTATCTTTATACAACGTAATTGTAAGTTTTATCTTTTCCTTTATAACTGTATTTTTCTTAAATTATACGATAACTATAATTTTAATTATGGTTGCCGTCTCTTCTATTATAATTCCAAAATTTTTTGATAAAAAATTAGCAAATTTACAGGAGAAGTATTCAGAAAACATGAAAAGATATACCTCTCAAATTAAAGATTTTTTTGATGGATTTCAAGTAATAAAAAGTTTTAACATTCAAGATAAGATAATAAGAAGTAATGCGAAATTGAATAAAATAAGAGAGGAAAGTGGATGTAAAGCTAGAAAAACTGTATATTTAGCAGGGTGGATATCTATGTTATTTAGCTATGCAATGTATGTAATTACATATGTTATTGGTGGATATTTTGCTATTACAGGAGCAATATCTGTTGGATTAGTAATATCTTTATCTCAACTTATTGGAGGAGTAGTAGCACCTTTAGAACAAGTGCCAGCTATTTTAGCTGAAATAAATTCTACTTTAAAAATACGAAACAAGTTAGAACAAATTATAAATAAAGAGGTTCATGAGGAAAAGGGGCAAGATCTTAGAGATTTACCTTTAGAAATATTAATAAAGAATATATCATTTAATTACAAAAATTCAGAAGTTATGGCTTTAAACAATATAAATATGAAATTTAAAGAAGGTAAACGATATGCAATTGTAGGAGAAAGCGGAAGTGGTAAAAGTACTATTGCCAAGTTACTTTTAAATTTTTATAAATATAATAATGGAGAAATTAAAATTAATGATATAGAAATCTCTAAAATAGATTCAAGTTATTTGTACAAGACAATAGGATATATTCATCAAAATATATTTCTATTTGATGATACTTTAAAAAACAATATAACTTTATATAACAAATATAGTGATGAAGAAATTATGGATGTAATTGAAGCTTCAGGGCTATCAGAATTTATAAAAAGACTTCCTAAAGGGTTAAATACCAGTGTAGGTGAGAATGGGAGTATATTCTCAGGGGGAGAGAGGCAAAGGATAGGTATTGCAAGGGCATTAATATGTAAAGCTAAGTTTCTAATTCTAGATGAAGCTACTTCTAGCTTAGACAATATTACAGCTAATGAAATTAATAATAGCGTGCTTAGTTTGCAAGATACTTCAACTATAGTTATCACTCATCAATTATCTTATAATTTACTGAGTAAGTGTGATTATATATATGTTATGAAGAATGGAAGAATAATTGAAGAAGGAAATTTTGAAGAATTAATAGATAATAAATTATATTTTTATAATCTCTATAATGTAAATGAAAAATATAATATTGGATAGCTATATAGAAGTGGGTTATATGATATTAACTATATAGGGTAAGTTTATTAATAGTTAGAATTAGGAATGATTAACCATATCATAAGTAAATGGGCTTATTAAATAACAACTTAAGCTAATGAGTTATATAGCTTAAGTTGTTTTTTTATTTAAAGAATACTTTAGCAATTTATGAACAGCATTATAAAAAGTTAAGTGATATATTAGAATTACCACGTGGGAAAAGGATGGTGATAATTTGAATTATAGTGATGCCATATCACGATGTATTGAGTTTATTGAGGAAAATATAAAAAGTGATTTAACTCCAGAAGTAATAGCGAGTAGCAGTGGATATTCTGTTTTTCATTTTTTAAGAGTATTTAATATTAATAAAGGAATGACTTTAATGGAGTATGTAAAGAAGAGAAGACTTTCATTAGCTGCTATTGATTTATTTAAAGGTGAGAGAATAATAGATATTGCACTTGATTATGGTTTTAAAACACATAATGGTTTTTCTAAAGCATTCAAAAAGGAATTTGGTTTTAATCCTAAACAATATGTGAAATGTATGGGAAATTATTTTAATAAAGAATCAAAATTAGAACTTGGAGGTTATATTATGAATCCTGTTATTATGAAAAAAGCAGCATTTAAGGTTGCTGGCTATGGTATTAAAACTAATATTACTAATAGTAATTATACTAAAGATATAGCTTCATTTTGGAGTAATTATGATGGCGAAAATTTAGAAAGTAAAATGTACAAAATATTAAATCCTCCAAGGCATGGTGAAGTTGGGATATGTGTTCCAGAAAGTGGAGTAAGTGGAGATGCATTATATTTACTTGGTGTTATAATTGATAATTTTGATAATGTTACTAATGATATGATAACAGTTGAAGTTCCAGAAGCAACTTATGCTGTTTTTACAACACTGCCAGTAGACACATCTAAGAATCAGGATAACAACGACTTTCCAGAGGCAATAAAGAATACTTGGAAATATATATTTGAAGAGTGGTTTAAAGATAGTGAATATGTTTTTGATGAAAGTAAATTTGATTTCGAATTTTATGATGAGAGATGTCATGGACGAAAAGATACTGTAATGGAAATTTATGTACCAATACAGAAAAGATAAATTACTGTTTTTATAATATAAGATAAAAAATGTAGAAGATAAAAATGTAGGGTATGAAAACATACGGAAAACATGTTTTGACACCCTACTATATAGTTCTAGTTGCTTCGGAACCCTGTAACATTAATTTATTATCACTTATAAGTAGTACATTTCTTCTTAAGAGAAGTTAAGTAATACAAGTAGTCTAGATTAATATATAAAATTATACTTTTGAGTTTGTACCATAATTACATAGAAAACATGTAGAATAATAAAATATAAAAAACTCATATGCAACCGTTATGGAGAATCGTAATATAAATAAGGTTAATAGTCTACTAGTGATAATACTTGGTTAGTTCATTTTATATATTAAAATAGCAGATCTAAGGAAAAAATGAGAGAAATAACAGGAAATTATTTCTAAATATGCTATAATAGTGTATATTAATGTTTGTTGATACAGACAATGTGTCGAGTTTTATAATTAAGTTCAAGGAAATTAAATGATTTTATACAAAGAAATTTTAAATAGTAAGTTAAGTATCAAGAATTACGGTATTTAAACAAAAATTTTGCGTTATTTAGAACTGGTAGCCTTCGTACTGATTTGTGTTTAAAGCTGGAATTATACATCGCAGTTCACTTTTAAAGTGATTTCACTATAATTACAGCATAAAATAAATAAATTTAAAGGAGAATTAAAATGAGCAAATTTGAAAATGCAATGAGACTTTTGGAGGAACGTTGTGGAAATGACAAAGAGGAAGTTATTGCCCTTGCGACAATAGCATTATCCTCAACGGCTGCCGGTAATCCTCGTCCTGCTGTCCGTATGGTATGTGCTTATTATGAAGACGGTATATTTTATGTTTCTACAGACGCAAGAAAGAATAAAATGCTGCAAATTGAAAAGAACAACGAGGTTTCCGTAAGTGGGTTTGGTTGGTATGCTCTGCAAGGAAGGGCTGAAAATCTCGGGTGGGTAAAGGACGAAAAAAATGCAGAAATTAGAGAGAAATTTAAGAAAATTTTCGATTGGTTCGATGAAGATGGCGACGAGGATAACCCTAACTCAATAGTTTTACGTATCTCCCTGACAGAGGGAACGATTACTGACAATGAAGAAAAATACGGTGAATGGCAATATGAAATTGATTTTATCAATAAAACGGCGAAATAAATCTTAAAATAATAAGTGGGTTGTAACTTGAAAGCAAAAAAAACATCACTACTTAATTATCATTATTTTAAAACTTAGTTTTCTTAAACCCAACATTAAATAGCTTATTGTTGGGTTTTTAATAGGTCTCTTTACATTACTTATATAGAAAAACTTTTAAATCATCTTTATTATCAAGTGTAGCTAGCAAAACATTTTTTATACTAGTTTGATATAAACTTTTTAATTTAGAGATAAGCCAGTCTTCATCCTTATTAAGTTCTTTTAGTTCCTTTAAATTAATTTTACCATCTTTAATAACTGTCTTTGAAAAATTAAAGGGTTCCATTTCTATTTGTAAAGACGAAGGGGTAATAGGTTCGTATTTTGGTTGTAGAAAAACAGAGATTTTACCATCAGGTTCCCAAGTTGCTAAAGCTACTTTTTTTACATCATCTACTTTTTCTTTACGTAATTCTTCTAATAATATATCAATTGATATTCTTGCTTTTTTTAAACCTTTATACAGGATTTCACCATTCTGAACAAGGGTAATTGGCGAATTATTTAAAAATCTCCTAAGAATAGGGGATTTAAGCATACTAAGAATGCAGCTCAAATATAGTAAGGTTAAAACAAGAGTTGTAATAATGGAGCCTTTTAATCCAAGTTTCTCATCAGATAAGGGATGAGCAATAATATTCCCAATTACTAAAGTAATAACAAAGTCAAGGAGCCTTAATTGAGAAATTGAACGCTGGCCTAATAGCTTTGCAATAATTAGTAAAAAGGAAAAAGCAATAATAGCACGAAGTATCCAGTCAAATGTTGTAAGTGTTTCTTGACTATATAGAAAGTTCATATAAAATAGCTCCTTTACCTAAAGAATTTAATACTTATAATATTTTAACCATTAACTTATAAAAAAATTAAAAGAAATATATCAGATGTTTTAATATGGATTTAAATATGAGATTTTTATATTAAATTAAATTTAATATA
>OGSQ01000089.1_pt1 | contig 63777 bp, 51 predicted proteins | sample 1573921 | NCBI WGS metagenome assembly OGSQ01 (sample SAMN03295832, study PRJEB24534) | human gut metagenome | isolation source: fecal sample 7 from infant 4 | host: Homo sapiens | place: USA: Pittsburgh, PA | collected 2014-07 | reverse complement strand
GGGTGAGGATATGGTTAAAGATACAAATAAAGCTTTAAGAAATTCTGTTATTTATTCTGTTTATGTTAGAAATTACGGAGAGAATGGAAGCTTTAAAGATATTGAAGAAGATTTGGAAAGAATAGAAAAAATTGGAGTTGATATAATTTGGCTTATGCCAATACATCCAATTGGGGTAAAAAATAAAAAAGGTTCTTTAGGATGTCCGTATGCAATTAAAAACTATAGGGAAGTAAATCCAGAGTATGGAACTTTAGAGGATTTTAAAAGTTTAATAAATTCAATTCATAGCTTAGGAATGAAATGTATTATAGATGTAGTTTATCATCATACTTCTCCAGATTCATATTTATTAGAAGCTTTTCCTGAATATTTTTATAGAAAATCTAATGGCAGTCTTGGAAATAAAGTTGGAGATTGGACAGACATAATAGATTTAGATTATAGAAATAAGGAGTTATGGGATTATCTAATAGAGAGTTTAAAATATTGGGTAAGTCTAGGTGTAGATGGATTTAGGTGTGATGTGGCTTCTTTAATTCCATTAGAGTTTTGGATTAAAGCTAGAGAAGAGGTTTCAAAAATAAATAAAAATACAATATGGCTTGCAGAATCAGTTCACCATAGTTTTATAAGAGAAATCAGAAAGGCTGGATTTATAGCTCATAGTGATGGTGAATTATATGAAGCCTTTGATATTTGCTATGATTATGACGTAAATGAAGAATTTATTGCTTATTTAGATGGAATAGGAACTTTAGAAAGTTATATAGAAAAAGTAAGACAACAAGAAGTTATATATCCAGAGAACTATATAAAATTAAGATTTTTAGAAAATCATGACCAACCAAGAATAGCTAGCAAAGTAAAGGATTTTGAATTATTAAAGTCTTGGACTGGATTTTTATATTTTCAAAAAGGAACTACATTGCTTTATAATGGACAAGAATCCTTGGAAAGGCATACACCAAGCTTGTTTGATATAGACAAAATTAATCTAAAAAATCAAAATCAAGAATTAGTAGAATTAATGCAAAAATTATACGAAATAAAACAAATGGACATAGTTAGAGAAGGATATTATGACATAAAGACAATACCTAATAGTGAAATTGTAGTTCTTTCATATGAATTACAAAATGAAAAGTTAATTGGAATTTTTAATTTAAGTGAAAACACTTATGAAGTAAATGTAAACTTAAAGGATGGAAAATATTTAAACCTTATAGATAATGAGATTATATATATTTTAAATGGTAAAGTTAAACTAAATAAAAATGCCTTTATACTTCAAGAGATTTACAATTAAACTTATAGTAGCTAGAATTGAGCATTTCTAGCTACTTTATTTTGATTAATTATAAAAATCTTATTGGTAATTAACTTACATAATTACGAATGAAATAAGGAATTATTACCTTTAGTTTATAAGGAGATAAATATTATATGACGGTGACTTGGAGCTTGCGACGGAACAAGGAATATAATATTTATCTCCATTGCTTTAAGATTAATTTAAGGTAGAAATGATATTATTTACTCAATTAAATACTAGGAGGAGTAATTATGAGTAAAAAGATTATAGCGATTCTTTCTATAATGGCTATATTAACAACTGTTACAGGTTGTACTAGTAAAAAAAGTACATCCAATGATAATTCTACTATATCAAGTGAAAATGTAGAAAAAGTAGATACTAATATTGTTTTAGGAGATACCATTTCAGTTGAAGGTAATGGAGTTGTAGTTGATAATAATAAGATTACAATAAGTTCTGCAGGAACTTACGGTATATCAGGAACTTTAAAGGATGGTCAAATAATAGTTGATGCAGGTGATGAGGATAATGTTAAATTAGTTTTAAATGGAGCTAATATATCATGTTCTAATAGTTCCCCTATTTATATAAAAAATGTTAAAAATGCATATTTAGTTTTAGCTGATGGCAGTGAAAATGTTGTTACAGACGGAGAAAACTATGTGTTTGAAGATGAAACTACTGATGAACCAAATGCAACCATATTTAGTAAAGATGATTTATTTATTAGTGGTACTGGTAAGATAACAGTTAATTCTAACTATAATAATGCTATTACTAGTAAAGATGATTTAGAAATAGAAAATGCTAATATAAATATAACTTCAGTAGCTGATGGTCTAAGAGGAAAGGATTCTATTACTATTACTAGTGGTGATATTAATATAAATGCTTCTGGAGATGGTATGAAATCCAATAATTCTGAAGATGCCGAAAAAGGTTATGTATTAATTAAAGGTGGAAATATAAACATAACATCTGGAGAAGATGGAATACAAGCTGAAACTAGTGCAACTATTATTGGAGGAGACTTAACTATAAATTCTGGTGGGGGTAGTGAAAATAGCAGTAAATCTAGTAGTACATGGGGAAGTTGGGGGAAACCAATGGACTTTGGAAGTAATACAAATGCTACTGAAGATGATACCCCAAGTGCAAAAGCTATAAAGGGAAGTACATTAGTTAAAATAGATGGAGGAAATATAAATATAGATTCTTCAGACGACTCAATACATTCTAATGGAAATGTTGAAATTAATGGGGGAAATATAAATATTTCTTCAGGAGATGATGGAATTCATGGAGATTCCACTATAGATATAAATTCTGGAGAAATTAATATAACTAAATCTTATGAAGGAATTGAAGCAGAAATAATAAATATTAATGATGGAAATATTAAAGTAGTAGCAAGTGATGACGGAATTAATGCAGCTGGAGGTAATGACGGATCAGCTATAAATGGTAGACCAGGTCAAAATAATTTTTCTTCATCATCAAATGCTTCAATTAATTTTAATGGTGGTAGAGTGGTTGTAGATGCAAGTGGAGATGGATTAGATGCTAATGGTTCTATATATATGAATGGTGGAACAGTTATAGTAAATGGCCCAGAAGACAATGGAAATGGGGCATTAGATTATGATGGAAAGTTTGAAATTTCTGGAGGACTATTAATTGCAGCAGGAAGTTCAGGAATGGCTCAATCACCAAGTGATACTTCAAAGCAAAATTCAATTAATGTATTTACTTCAGTTTCAGCAAATACATTACTTCATATTGAAGATGAAAGTGGAAATGAGTTAATTACATTTTCACCTAGTAAGTCAGTAAGTTCTATTGTTATATCATCAGAAAATATAAAAACAGGAACAACTTATAAGGTTTATACTGGTGGAGAATCAACAGGAACAGCAACTGATGGATTATATTCAGAAGGAAGTTATTCAGGAGGAACAGAGGGAGATAGCTTTACAATATCTAGTACAGTTACTAATGTAGGAGGAAGTGCTGGTGGATTTGGTGGCCAAGGAGGCGGAAGAATGCCAGGGCAAAGAGGTGAAATGCCTTCAAGACCTTAGTTAAATAAGAATTAATAGTAAGGAATATTACAAAATATATATAAGTAATTTTTTTGTAATATTCCTTTTATATTTATATGTTAAAATTAGTAAAATAATTAGATAAATAGGGGATGATGATAATATATAAAAGAGTTATTTATTTTGTTATTGAAATATTTTTATTAACTACTTTTTTTCTTGGATGTGGGAGTCTAAGTAATAAAAATGATAAAAGCAAAGTAGATGTTCCAACAGGAATTGAAACAATCACAGAAATTAAGCCATTAGAGGCTAATGTTAATGAAGAAACTTGGATAGGAGTAGATGTTGCAACTCTTAACTATGCATCAGAGGATAGAATAGTTTTTCATGGAAATTTTGGGCTTTTTATTTATGATTTAAATAGCGAAAAAATCATTAGAGGAATTGATGTTAAATCTATAGGTTGTGGTTCTACACAGGGAGATAATGTATGTGTAGTTGCTGTTAACAAGGATGGAAATATAATATCACTTCATCCTTCTAGTAGTGAAGATATGTATATATATAATGTTGAAAAAAACACATTAATAAAGACTAAATATGAAAAGTTAGATGATAAACTTGAAACATTACCAATGGATGAATCATATTATACATACGATGAAGAATATACTTACTCTTATATAAAGCTAATTGATGGACAAACTAGTTATTTAAAAACTCCTAGATCAAATATGGCTATAGACTTACAGTATATAAAAAATGATAAAGTATATGATATATTTAAATAAAACCATATTGAAATAACAATGTTGAAAATAGCAAATTTAGAAGGACTAATTAATTAGTCCTTCTAAATTTAGTAGTCTCTAAAAATTTCAGATTATTATTGTTTAACTTCTTTACAAGATAAATAATAACCACCACGAGCCATTTCAATATTAACCTCATAGGTTCCATCATCTATTTTAAAAATAATAGGCTTTTCTTTACTTATAAATTCAACATTCTTTTGTTCTTTTTCTATAATATCACAAATGGATTTTCCAGATGGATATGTCAATGAGTCTTCTAAATCGATATTAAAACTTTTTCTAAAAAATTTTCCCATAAAATCTCTCCTTTTATACAGAAAAGTAATGAATTATAATTATATCTTTAAAACTAAAATTACATTATAATTTAATTATATGCAAATTATTGGGAAAATAGTAAATATATTGACAATATTGATACTCGATATTACAATTAATTTATATATATGGATTATATTTCTTATTGAGTTAATATCGAGTATCGATGTTTAAGGGGTGACAATAAATGCCAAGGGAACAATTTCAAAACTTAACTGAACCAATGTATTATATTTTAATAGCATTAATGGAAGAACGATGTGGAGTAGATATAATGGAAGCGGTAGATGATATTTCAAGAGGGAGAGTAAAAATAGGTCCTGGAACATTATATGCCTTACTTGGCAGATTTGAAAAAGAAGAAATGATTATAGAAACTGAAGTTATAGGAAGAAAAAGAAGTTATATAATTACAGAAAAAGGATTGGGAATACTTAAAGAAGAATATAATCGATTAATAAGGCTAACTAAAGATGGAGAATCTTTTTTAGGGGGAAATAGTAATGGTATTTAGAAAGATGAAAATAGTTCTATTTAAATTTTTACCATATGAATATAAAAGTCTGGAAGAATATTTAGAAAAGATGGCATTGCAGGGGTGGATGTTAGAGAGTATACAAGGATATTATTTAAAATTTAATAAAAGCCAACCTAAAAAGTTAAAGTATTCAGTTGATATAATGGATAGTATATCATTTTTGGATGAGGATAGCGAAAAAGTTTTAGAATATAGGGATTACTGCAAAGAAGCAGGTTGGAATTTTATTTGTAGTAGTGATAAAACACAAATTTATTGTAGCGAATTAGTCGATAATATAGTAGATATTCATACTGATGAAATTGAAAAATTTAATATTATTGTAAAAGCATCATTTAAATATTGCTGTTTAAATATGATAACATTAATGTGTATTTTATTAACTCAATATATATCTACAATAGGAAATTATAATGCCAATTTTTTAGCTAGTATAGTAAGTTTAAGTGGGTTAGTATTTGCTAGTATTTTTTCATTTCATGAAATACTTGGAATAATAGCGTTTTTAATGTTTATTATAAAAGGAAAAATTTCAATAAGTAATGGAAGGAAAATTAGTTATAATTTTAGAAAGGTAGTTTTAATAAGAAGATTATTACATTATTTACTATTTATGCTTATACTTATTATATCAATATATATTGCTATAGCATATGATATTGATATTTTAAAGATGGTTAGTATTATAATTATTTTAGTAATTATAACAAATTATTTAGTTAAATTTATTAAAGATAAGGATTATAGAAATAAAAAGTTATTAATTTCATTAATATATTTAATTGGAATATTAATAATGTTTTTCACTATTAGTAATAATATTGTTAATAATGCATTTATTAGGAATTATACAGATAATGAAAAAGATTTAGAAAAGGTAGTACACATAACTCTAGAGGACTTTAATGATACTAGAAAAGAGGATTCAATATATTATGATCTAAATCAATCACCAATAGCATCACATTTATTTTATAGTGATGTTGGAGAAAATATTCACTTAAGTTATGATATTTTTGAAAGTAAGTACGAATGGGCAGTGAAGTATAATTTTGAAAAGAAAATGAAGTTTGTTAATAAAATTGGTATAAAATATATCGAAAAGGTAACTAATTTACCAGAAGATATAAAAGTGTATATGAATGAACGAGGACATCAATATATAATGATTTCTGAAAATAAAATGGGAGAAATATATATTATAGAGACTATAAGTGAAGAGGAATTAATAAATACTGTTTATGAAAAAGTATTTAAAACAAAATAAAAAGTGTATTTAAAATATAAATAAGGAGTTATCTAAAAACAACTCCTTATTGTATATATATTTATTATGAAATTTTTGAAACTCCGTAAGAAGTTTCTTCTATAATTCTTGCATTATTTCATTCTTTAATTTTTTCATTGTGCCATAGCACATTAACTAGTTATATACTTTTTCTTCAAATCCAGCAAAATTTAGAGAAATATTTAAGTTTCCATTTTTACATCTTAATTCATCAATAAATTTCTTTTGATTAGCATCAAGCTTCATTTCAATTATATAATGGATTTCAAAAAGAGAACCAAAATCTCTAGTTTTAATAGTTTGAATTTTCCATGAGTTTGTGTATTTGTTTAATATATCATCAAATATTCCATCGTAATTTAAATCTTCAGGAATTGTAATTTTAAGCTTTGAAGTTTTAGTTTTAGGCATAGCAAACTTTGTTGCATCTAATACTATTGTTAAAGCACAAAGAACTATAGTGAATATAAAGGCGTATCCAATATACCCCATACCACAAGTTAATCCAACTGCTAAAGTAAAAAATACATAAGTTATATCCTTTGGATCCCCAGGGGCACTTCTAAAACGAATAATTGAAAAGGCTCCAGCTAAGCTAAAGGCTCTTGCTACATTATTGCCTACTAGAAGTATAATAATTGATATTATAACTGGTAACATTATTAATGTTACAGTAAAACTAGGAGTATAGCCTTCCTTTTTATGAGTTCTCATATATGCAAGGCTAATAATTAATCCTAGCACAATTGATGATGTAATAATAATTAAAGCATTTAATAAAGTAAATGATTCCCCATTAGTTGATGTTATTATAGTTTCTAGCATATGCTTCTCCTCCTTATGTCATAAGTTTTATTTAAACAATAACTCATATATTCATTTCCATATTTAGAAAAGTGAGTACTGTATATTTTAAATTCAGAAAGTGCTTTAGTTAACCAGATTGGTATGGAACCTAATATTTTAACTTCCATAAGATAATAATCCTTTGGAAGTATTTCATCACCATAGCTACTCATTTTAAGAGATAAATTGTCACGTCTGCTTATTATATTTGAATCAAAGGTAATTCTAAAATCCTTATCATTTTTTCCAAAGAAAGCTTTCCTGCTATAACTTATAAATACCTTAGGTGAAACATTATTATTATCCAAATAGTATTCTATTTCATTTAGAACTTGATTATTTAAATAATCCATGGAATTAGGTCTTTTTCTATATTCTAAAAACATTTCAGCTTCCTTTAATGTTAAAGTGGCTCTTCTCTTATTTACAATTCCATTTATTTTTTTCTTAAGCTCTAGAAAAACCTTATCATTTTCTTCTATAGGAGCTTTATAACTTCTTAATCTAAGTTTTTCTTTATAGTAAGGCTTGTTAATTGAATGCCTAATTACTTGGTTATCATTAGTATCATAGTAAATACTATAAATATTGTAATTATTACCGTTTTTGCAGTATTTATCTGGATTCATATATTTATATAGGATTGGTAGAAGAGATTTATATTGACTTTCATTTAATATGAATTTCTTCTCAAATCTTTTAAATGCTTTTATTGCCATATAAGTACCTCCTATTAATTTTCTTCTTGAGGTAATTATATAAACTCAAGCTTAAATAAATCTTAAATTTATGAAACTTTATTTTAAAAATATATTATTTACATTATAGAAATAGTAAAATAGAGTTAGTGCTTATTTTATTGAACTTAATGTAATCGATATAATAATTATTTATGGGGGAATACAAATGAAAGAATGGGATTATGAGATAGACGAAGAAAATATATTTGTTAATGATGTATCAAGACAAAATTATTTAAAATTATTAGCAAAACAATATCCAACTATAGCAGAAGCCTCAACAGAAATAATCAATCTTGAAGCAATTTTAAATTTACCAAAGGGAACTGAACATTTTTTAAGTGATATACATGGGGAATATGAACCTTTTATACATGTATTAAGAAATGGATCAGGAGTAGTAAAAAGAAAGATAGAAGATATTTTTGGTAATTCACTTATGGAAAGTGAAAAAAAGAGTCTTGCAACTTTAGTGTATTATCCAGAGCAAAAATTAGAAATTGTATTAAAAGAAGAAAAAAATATTGATGATTGGTACAAGATAACTTTATATAGGTTAATAGAATTATGCAGGTTTGTATCCTCAAAATATACAAGATCAAAGGTAAGAAAAGCACTTCCAAAGGATTTTTCTTATGTTATTGAAGAATTACTTCATGAGCAAGTAAGTGAAATAGATAAACAACAATATTATGATAAAATAATTACCACAATTATAGAAATTAATAGAGCAAATGAATTTATTATTGCTTTATCTAAGCTTATTCAAAGACTAGTTATAGATAGGCTTCATATTTTAGGAGATATTTATGATAGGGGGCCTAGACCAGATATAATATTAGATACTCTTATTGATTATCATTCAGTAGATATTCAATGGGGAAACCATGATATTTTATGGATGGGGGCTGCAGCTGGTTCAAGAGTAAGCATGGCAAATGTATTAAGAATTTCAGCAAGATATTCTAACCTTGATATAATTGAGGATATATATGGCATTAATATGTTACCTTTAGCTACCTTTGCAATGAAGCATTATCATGATGATCCTTGTAATAACTTTATTCCAAAGGAATATGATAATAATTCAGAAATAGAGTTAATAGCTAAGATGCATAAAGCCATAACTATAATTCAATTTAAGCTTGAATATGAAGTTATAAGCAGAAATCCAGAGTTTAATATGGAACATAGATTATTATTAAATAAAATAGATTTTGAAAAGGGAGCTATTAAGATAAAAGATAAACTATATAATCTTAATGATAAAAGTTTTCCAACTATAGATAGAAATAATCCATTTAAACTTACTAGAGATGAGGAGATGTTAATTGAAAAAATTGAGTCCTCTTTTCTTAATAGTGAAAAGCTACAAAGGCATACAGCTTTCTTATTTGAAAAGGGAACTATATACTTAAAATATAATGATAGCTTATTATTTCATGGGTGTATACCATTAAATTCTGATAAGTCTTTTGCCAGTATGAAAATACAAGGAAAGTATTACAAGGGCAAGGAGCTTTTAGATAAATTTGAGATATTAGTAAGAGAAGGATACTTTAGCAAAAGAGATACTAAAGAAAAAGAATATGGAATGGATATAATGTGGTATCTTTGGACTGGATCTAAATCATCACTCTTTGGAAAGGATGAAATGACAACTTTTGAGAGATATTTTATAGATGATAAAAATACTCATATAGAGCATAAGAATGCTTATTATAAATGGAGAGATGAGGAAGAAGTATGTAATAATATTTTAAGGGAATTTGGCATTGAATCAAAGGAAGGCAGAATAATAAATGGACATGTTCCTGTGAAAAATAAAAATGGAGAAAGTCCAATTAAAGCTAATGGCAAGCTAATAGTAATAGATGGTGGATTTTCAAAAGCATATAGAAGTCATACAGGAATAGCAGGATACACTTTAATATATAATTCTTATGGATTACAGTTAGTAGCTCACGAGCCCTTTGATTCCACAGAAGAAGCTATTGTAAAAGAAAAGGATATATTATCTACAACTTTGGTAGTTGAGAAAAAGTTAGAAAGAAAGAGAGTAGTAGATACAGATATTGGAGTAGATTTAAAAAATCAAATAAAGGATTTAAAAATGCTTCTAACAGCATATAGAAAAGGGCTAATTAAATAATAAATAGTAATTCTAAATAAGTTCATAAAGTTAGTGATTTTCAAGCTAATATAAAAGGTACCTTTTACTTATATTGATAGTAATATACCACTATAGTAAAATAATGGTATAGATAATAAGATAAAGAGGTGGACTTTTATGAAGAAGTTATTAATTTATTTATTATTTTCTACACTTTTATTAACTGCTTGTTCATTAAATAAGTCAGATAATGTAGAAAACACAGTTGATAGTAGTAAAAAGGAAGTTACTAATGAAGTATCTAATTCTAATTTAGAAGAAAATGATAATTCAAAAGATACAAATGAAATTTCACAGAGTAATACTAGTGATAATAGTAATTCATTAAATGAAAATATAAGTGAAAAGGTTAAGGACTATATTATAAATGGACAAGAAAATAAATCTGAAGCAAAGAAATTAAAATGGAGTAAAAGTTTTTTGAATGAAGTAAATATTGAAGATTTATATAGTAAATATATAAAGGATGGAGGTAATGGAGAAGACATAGAAGAATTTGCGACCTATGTAACTTTAAATGCTCCTATACTTTCTAATTGGGAAGAGTTATTTAAAAAGGATTTATATGATACCTATAATGAAGAAGTAGTCAAGATAGAACATTTAGAAGGAGATTTATACCAGGCTTATGTTAATAAAAATGGATCAGAAGTTCCTTTCGTTGTAGTTTCATCAAGAACTGGTTATTTCCACGGATAGATATTTATAAGATGATAGTGTACAATGTAAAATGAATAATAAAAAATGTAAAGTTAAGTAGGAAACTTACATAAGGAGTTTCTAAAATAAATATATTTTAAATTATAATTTTTGATTCGGGGTTGTTGTAACAGCCCTTTTCTTTATTTTTTAATATTTTTTTAATTTAAAAGTAATTTAGAAGTAGGATTTTTAGTGTAAAATTAAATTGTATTTACAAAATTTGGATAGGGGTAGGAGCATGAGAAAAATAAGATTAAATAAAAACAAGGTTTTGATTATTATATTAATATTTATATTTGGAATAAGTGGATTTATAAGCTTCAGGAGCATATATAAGAAAGATAATTATAAAAACGAAGGAATTAATATGACAGAAGAAGAAAGAGAAATTATTGATAAGGTTATAGCATTAGCGGAATCAAAAATTGGACTTCAATATGTTTGGGGAGGCAAGGGTGAAATAATGACTGAAGAAAGGTTAGATGAGCTTATTAGTTATTATGGTGATACATATTATCCCTTAAGTATAGAAACTTATGTAGGAAGCCAAGCCTTTGATTGTTCTGGATTAACTTATTGGGCTTATAGAGAAGTAACAGGAGTAGAAATAGGTTATTCAACCTTTGATCAAGAGGACATTTTACAAGGATATGAAGTTGCTAAAGAAGATTTACAACCAGGGGATTTAGTTTATACTCCAGGACATGTAGTTCTATATAAGGGTAGAGGGAAAATGATTAATGCCTATAATAAATATGCTTACCCTATTGGAGGTGTAAAAGAAGGAAACTTATATTTAAGTGATGACAGTGTAATTTATAGACCTATTGATTATATAAATTCCTTAAAATAATTTTAAGAATATTATAAAAATATTGACAACTATAACAATAAGTTTTATAATTTTTGATAACAAATAAGCATAACTAAGAATTATTAAATAATTCGGAGTATAAGATAATAAAAAGCTATGATAAGAAGAAGTAGTAATTAGAAAGACTTACAGAAAGTTACCGGTTGATGAGAGGTGCAAGAAAAGCTAATTACGAATACATCTTTGAGCTTCACACCAAATGGTCCTTAGCATAAGAAAGAAATAATATAAAATGAATAGTTATTGATATAATTTTTAGATTAAAACTCTGTAGGAGTTTTTACAGTAATTCTACATTTTACATTATGCGATAGCATCCTAGTAGGCTGTGACGGATTCCTTGCACACGTTATAGTGCTAGAGTATTACCTAGTTTAATCTAGAGTACTCGAAAAGGTAGACAATGTGAGTTGTCTATGAACTTAGGTGGTAACACGAAGATTTATCTCTCGTCCTTTGATATAAGGGACGGGAGTTTTTATTTTCCCACAAGTTCTAAATTATTAAAAAGCTTTAATACTTATCCTTATAGAGCTTGCTTATATTAAAAAATATAAGAGGAGTGTAAAAGATATGAAAACAGTAGAGGAACAACTAAAAATTATTAAAAAAGGAGTAGAATTAATAGTTAGTGAAGAAGAACTTAGATTAAAACTTGAGAAATCAATAAAAAATAATAAGCCATTAACTATTAAGCTAGGACTGGACCCAAGTGCACCAGATATACATCTAGGTCATGCTGTTGTTTTAAGAAAAATTAAGCAAATGCAAGATTTAGGGCACAAAGCAGTTATAGTAATAGGTGATTTTACTGGAAAAATTGGAGATCCTACAGGAAAGGCAAAGGGAAGAAAAGCATTAACTGAAGATGAAGTCTTAAAAAATGCTGAAACCTATAAAAATCAAATTTTTAAAGTCTTAGATAAGGATAAAACAGAGGTTAAATTTAATAGTACTTGGCTTTCAAAATTGAATTTTGATGATGTATTAAAGATAGCAGCAACAACAACTGTAGCTAGAATGTTAGAAAGAGATGATTTTCAAAAAAGATACAATAATAATGTTCCAATAGGAATTCATGAATTCTTTTACCCACTAATGCAAGCTTACGATTCAGTAGCCTTAGAAGCTGATATAGAGCTTGGAGGAACTGATCAAACCTTTAATATATTAATGGGGAGAACCTTACAAAAGACAAGGGGGCAAGAACAACAAATTGCAATGTTTATGCCAATATTAGAAGGTTTAGATGGTATTGAAAAAATGAGTAAAAGTTTAGGAAATTACATTGGAGTTAATGAACCAGCAAATGTGATGTTTAAAAAGGTTATGGAAGTTCCTGATAGCTTAATAATAAAATACTTTGAGCTAGCAACAGATGAACATCCTGATAAAATAGAAGAAATAAAGGAAAGACTTAATAATGGAGAGAATCCTAGGGATATTAAGCTTGAATTAGCAAGAATAATAACTGCTTTATACCATTCAAAAGAAGAATTAGAAGAGGCAATAGATTTCTATAATATAGCCTTTTCGAAAAAAGAAATACCAGATAACATTCCATGTATAAATTTTAGTGGTAGTACATTAAGAGATATTCTTGATGATTTAATAAAGGAAAAATTTATTCCTAGTAAAAAGGAATTCAATAGATTATTAGCTCAAGGCGGAATTAAGTTAAATGGTGAAAAAATACAAGATTTAGATATAAATATTAAAAATAATGATGTATTGAAAATAGGAAAGAAAAAGTTTCTTAGACTAATATTTTCAGAAAATAATTAAATAATAAATATAAAAATAAACTTGATTATTTATAAATAAAAAAACTACACTCTTCATATAATTATATGACTATAGGTCAATATAAATTAGTAGAAGAGTGTAGTATAAAGGTTTTATAGTAGTGTTAAAAATTATTACAATATTTATTTAGTAGAAAAACCCTGATTTTCTAAGAAATCTTTAAAAGTAGGATAGTAGTTATTCATATATAAAGCAGATGTTAAAGAACTCCAATTTTTTTCTTTTTCATATCTACCAATTTCTTTTAAATATTCAGCCATTACCTCATCATAAGGATCTATTGAAGCTTCAACAGCTTTTCTATCATATTTATCTAAATGCCTAAAACTATCAAAAGATATTCTTGGCTTTTTATGTGAACTATTAGCAGGATGACCAACTACTAATCCAACTAATGGGAAAGTATATTTTGGAAGTTCTAAAAGCTTAATAACTTCTTCAGGATTTCTTCTTATTCCACCTATTGGAACAACACCAAGTCCAAGGGATTCAGCAGCTATTGTAGCAGCACCTAAAGCTATACCAACATCTACAGAACCAACTCCAATACCTTCTACATATTCATTAATTTTTTGCTCAACATTATTTTTCTTAGCAGCAAGGTATGTTCTATAAAAATCCATTACAAAAACAAGAAATACTGGTGCTTCTGCAACATAAGGTTGATTTCCAGTAAGCTCTGCTAATTTCTCTCTTTTAGATTTATCTCTAACTACAATTACAGATGTTTGTTGACCATTTATAGAGTTTGGCATAGCCTGAGCAGATTTTACTATTTCATCAATTATATCATTTGAAACATCTTTATCTAAATATTGTCTTATTGATCTATGATTTTGAATTATTTCTATTGTGTTATTCATTTATATCTCACCTTCATTTTTATATTCTCTTCTTATTAAGGAATTATAGTCTTATTAAGAATGAAAATCAATAGCTTTAAATTTAATTTAATGCAATTTAATTTTAATAATACATTTTATTAAGATATTATAAAAATAGATACTTATAAAAAAAGTACTTCAAATTAGGTAATCTAAAATAAAGTACTTTTATATTTTAAGTATCATAACAATAGTAGGTAAACTCATATTTATATAAAGAAAGTTATTAATTAATATGTAGAGGTGCAACATATAATTAAAAAATATGAGAAGTTATTGTATCACTTATTGTGAGATAGCTTTGATCTTTTAGTAAATTTTTTACCATTAGAATGTGAGCCTTTCTTTTTACCATTTTCAATTCCTATTTCTGCTCCAGATTCAGAATACATTTTCCTAAGCTCAGCATTAGATTTAGGACGATCCTTTTGCCTATTCTTATTGTTATCCATATTAAATTACCTCCTATATAAATTATCTCTATTAGTTTTTCCACAAAAAAATAAAAAATAATATATAAATAGAGGCTTTCAAGGTATCTATTTATATATTAGTAAAGAATAATATTTTTTAGAGGTAATAGTAATTAAATGCAAGAAAATGGTATAATGTATGTAAGAAAATAAAAAATAATATTTATTGGAGGATAGTAAGATGTTTAGACCTATTTAACAATTACCTAAGATAGTTTTTATAACCTTTTTAAAAGGTTTATTTGTGGTGTCTTAGGAGGGATTGTTAAATTGAATAAAAGAATAAACATTTATTTATTAAATATTATTATATTTTTGCAAGGATTGATATTTTATGCTCCAATTGCAACTATATATAGAGAAAATAGAGGGGTATCTATATCACAAATATTTTTAATAGAATCTATTTATATGGTATTAATTATATTATTAGAAATTCCTTGGGGAAGGTTTGCTGATAAATTTGGATATAAGAGAACCTTGATATTAGCTAATTTTATCTTTTTTATTTCTAAAATATTTTTTTTCAAAGCAGATTCATTTTTTATGTTTTTTATTGAAAGATTGCTATTAGCTATTTCAATATCAGGTTTATCAGGATGTGACTCTGCCTTATTATTTCTTTCATTAGATGAAAAAGATAATAGTGAAAGAGCTTTTGCAAGATATGATTTCTTTTCAAATTTAGGTTTTCTATTAGGTTCAATCTTATCTACATTTATTATTAATGTATCTATGGATTTGGCAGCATTTTATACAATAATACCTTATGGAGTTGCTTTTTTATTATCTTTTCTCTTAAAAGATGTTAAGGGAAAATCCTTAGAAAGCATAGGAATAATCAAAAATTTGAAATGCATTTTACAAAAAAGAAATATATTGATATTTGTAATTGCCATAGCCTTAGTAACTGAAGTTGTTCAAAGTATAACTGTATTTTTAAATCAAGGAATATATATAAAAAGTAATATTGATGTAAAATATTTTGGATTAATCTTAGCGGCTATTCAAATTATTAAATTAATATCAATTAAATCATATAAAATAACAAATAAAATTGGACAAAAAACTACTATAAAATTGTTTATTATGGTTATTTTTATAAGTTCTTTTGCTTTGATATTTATTAGAAAAGGTTTTTTAGCCTTTACTGGAATAGCATTAATAGCAACTAGTATGGCTTTTATTGAACCAATATTTATGGATATTAAGAATAAATCTATAGAGACTGTAGATAGAGCAACTTTACTTTCTATTTATTCTATGCTTGGGAGCATAATTTCAGCAGTTATTAATCCAGTAATAGGATTTGCTGCTAATTATTCTTTAGAAGGATCCTTAATAGTCTGTAGTATAATTAGCCTAATTTCAATGATATTTATTGGTGTAAATAAAGATAAATAATAAATTTTTTTGAAATTATTCTTTTGAAATTTTAGAAAAAAATATGTTATAATTTATTTAAGATCAGCGTGTAGTTTGTTTTGCAAGCGTAAGTCCAGTTGTAACAAACTACACACTTTTTGTTTTATCTTAAAGCTTTAAGTTTATTTAATATATCAAGATACTCTTCTTCTAATAGATTCTTTTTTTCAATATTATTTTCAAAGGATAATAAAGATATAACTTCTGAAAGCTTATTTTCTAATAGTAATATATTTTCTTTATTTCCTTTTTCATTTTTATCTATCTTAGGTTTAGTTTTAAAGGTTATATATTCATCATAACTGCCATCAAATTGATAAATTTTATTATTTTCTATTTCTAATATTGAATTACAAATATTAGAAATAAATTTTCTGTCATGAGAAACTATCAATAAAGTTTTATCAGTATTTTTAAGGGCATTTTCAAGAGATTCCATACACTTAATATCTAAATAATTTGTTGGTTCATCAAGGATAATAATATTATTGTCAGAAAGTAATAGCTTACATATAGCCACTCTTACTTTTTCTCCACCGCTAAGAGTAGAAATCTTTTTATATACAGCATCACCTTTAAATCCAAATCCATCAAGATTAATTCTAATAAAGCTTTCTTCATAGGATGAGTTAATCTTTATATTTTCTAATATTGTTTTATCTTGATTTAGTATATTTTGTTCTTGATCAAGAAAACCAATTACAGCATTATTGGATATTTTAATATTTTCATTATCATTTTTAATTAATTCCTTTAAAAGAGTACTTTTACCAGAACCATTTTTCCCTATTAAAGCAACTTTCTTACCTTTTTTTATTTTAAAGTTAGCATTTGATAGTAAGATTTTATCTTTTATTAATAGATTTAAATCTTTAACTTCAATAGGATTTTTTGATGTTAATTCTAAATTTTCTATTACATTTATCTTTATTTGTTTTTCTGTTTTTGGCTTTTCTTTTACATCAAGATGTTCAATTCTGCTATTAATTGCTTTTATGCTATTATCCATATTTTTTTTAGATTTTTGACCTCCCATTTTATGAAGTCTTGCTTCTGAATTTCCCATTCTCTTAGGAGTTCTTTTTATATTATTTCTAAGTTGTTCTTTAACAGTTATTGCTTCTTCAAGTCTTCTTTTTTCATTTATATATTTAGTATATTCGTCTTTGTCATGTTCTCTTTCTAATTCTTTTAACTCTAAATATTTTGTATAGTTTCCTTTATAGACATTTAATTTTCCATCTTCAATTTCAACTATAGTATTACATAAAGCATCAAGAAAATTTCTATCATGAGAAACTAATATAAAGGAACCAGTATGATTTTTAAACATTTTTTCTAAAGTTTCAATACTATTACTATCTAAATTAGAAGTTGGCTCATCTGCAATTATAAGTTCTTTATTTTCACTTAATGCATTAGAAATTTTAAGTTTGACCTTTTCTCCACCAGAGAGAGAGTCTCTATATTCAGTAGGAGCATTAAATAAGCTATTTATTTTATTTAAAGAGCTATCTTCTTTAGGATTTTCTACTTGGCTAATATAAGAAAAACTTTTAGTTAAGTAGATACTTCCTGAATCAGCTTCCTCTTCACCTATTAAAATTTTTAAAAGAGTACTTTTACCAGTACCATTTTCACCTACTAAGCCGATTCTATCTCCTTTTAGAATTTCGAATTTTTTAATATCTAATAATAATCTATCACCATAATATTTTTTTACATTGTTTAATAATGCTAATTGCATAAAAAAAATCCCTCCTGTTTTGGGAGAGAGTTATAGACATTAAATAAAAGGTAACACAAAGAAACCTATAGTCAATAATCTACTCTCCATAAATTTACGCATAATAAAAAAGCCTAAGGACTATTTTTATATGCACTTAAATTAATTAAAGTAGATTACATTCTCATTGTTGAAATTACCTTTACCTTTCCTTGAGTAAATATTTATTTTGAAGAAATTATATCTTCAAGTATATTATATATAAGATTTTACATTTTAGATAGAGAAATATTCGAAAAATTTAAAATAATATGTAATTTCAGCTTTCCAATTAAAATGATATAATTATTATAATTATATATAAGGAAGTAGGGATTATGAGTAAATTTATAAATAAAGAAATTAATAAATTAAATAAAAAGGAAAATAAAATACTTAATAAGAAGAAAAATAAGTTTGTTAAGGATAAAATATCTCCTATATCTGAGAAAATCCAAGGGAAAATTCCAGAAAAATTAAAATTAACATTAGAAAGTGCTTTTTATAATGCTTTTAAGGTAGTTATAAAAAATGGTAGTAAGTATATTGAAAAGTTATATAATAAGGAAAAAATAAAATTAGATCATGAGATTAATGATTATTCTTTAAATAAGAGAATGACAAGAAAAAGCTTAAAATTAATTGATTCTCAAGGGAAAAAAAGTAAACTTATTAATTCAACTATTTCAACAGTTGAAGGGGTAGGTTTAGGACTTTTAGGAATTGGAATACCTGATATTCCAGTATTTATATCAATGATATTAAAAACTGTCTATGAAATTGCTTTAAGCTATGGATTTGATTATGAAAATGAAGAAGAAAAAATTTATATCTTAAATTTAATTAATGTAGCATTAAGTAGCGAAGAAGAAAAACAAATTTATAATGAAAAACTAAATAATATAGAAAATAAAATTATATTAGGATTAGATATAGAAAATATTTTAGATGAAGAAATAAAAGAAACCTCTAAGGTATTGTCAAATAGCTTATTAGTTGCTAAATTTATTCAAGGCCTACCTATAGTTGGTGTAATAGGTGGAGTTACTAATTATCAATTTATAAGTAAGGTAAGCAAATATGCAAGAATTAGATATAAGAAGAGATATTTAAAGAAATACTAATATTTTCTAGAAAGGTGACTAAATGAAGAAGACAATAGGGATACTTGCACATGTAGATGCGGGAAAAACAACATTTTCAGAACAATTACTTTATCATACAAATAGTATTAGAAATAGAGGAAGAGTGGATCATAAAAACTCTTTCTTAGATTCTCATAACATAGAGAAGGAAAGAGGAATTACTATATTTTCTGATGAAGCTATTTTTGAAATAGGAGACTCTAAATATTATCTTATTGATACTCCTGGACATATAGATTTTTCTTCAGAGATGGAAAGAGCATTAAGTATTTTGGATTATGCTATTTTAATAGTAAGTGGAGTAGAAGGAATACAAGGACATACAGAAACAATTTGGACTTTACTTAAAAAATATAATGTTCCAACATTCTTTTTTATTAATAAAATGGATAGAATAGGGGCTAATTTAGAAAAAATAATTGAGGAAATAAAAGAGAATTTAACTAGTGATATATGTTATATAGAGAATTTAAATGAATTAAATGAGGAAATAATAGAATTTGTTTCAGAAAGAGATGAGATTCTTTTAGAAAGATATTTTAATGGTGATTATAATGAAGAAGATTGGATTATAAGACTAAAAAGTCTTATAAAAGAAAGCAAGGTATTTCCATGCTTATCTGGAAGTGCTCTTCAAGACCAAGGAATTGAAAACTTTTTAAGTATTTTTAATGATTTAACTATCAGTAATTATAATGAAGAAGGTGTATTTTCAGGAAGAATATATAAAATAAAACATGAGGATAATGGGACAAGACTTACTTTTATAAAAGCATTAAATGGAAGTTTAAAAGTTAGGGATGAAGTATCCTATGGAAGAGATTCTGAAATAATAGAAAAAATAAGTAGCATAAGAGTATATAATGGAAGTAAATTCACCACTGTAGATAAGGTAGTAGCAGGAGATGTTTTTGCAGTTACTGGGTTAAGTATGGCTAATGCAGGAGAAGGTATTGGAAGCTTAAAAGATGATATAATATTTAATATGGTTCCAACATTAATGTCAAAAGTTATTTTTGATAAAAGTTATAATGTTAAAGATATACTAAGATTTTTTAGAATATTAGAAAGTGAAGACCCAGCGTTAAATGTTATTTGGAATGAAGCTTTACAAGAAATACAGGTTTCTATTATGGGGAAAATTCAATTAGAAGTATTAAAGGAAGTATTGGATGAAAGATTTAATATAAAGATAGATTTTGGACCTTGTGAAATAATGTATAAAGAAACTATAAAAGATGAAGCTTATGGCTATGGCCATTTTGAACCATTAAAGCATTATGCGGAAGTTCATTTAAAATTAGAGCCTAATTCTAGAGGAAAAGGAATTACTTTTGAAAATAAATGTCATGCAGATGATTTAACTACTGGACATCAAAATTTAATTAAAACTCATATATTTGAAAGAAGTCATCATGGACTTTTAACAGGGTCACCAATTACAGATATAAAGTTTACTTTAATAACAGGAAGAGCTCATAATAAGCATACTGAAGGTGGAGATTTTAGAGAGGCTACTTTTAGAGCTATTAGGCAAGGATTAGAAAAAAGTGAAAATGTGCTTTTAGAACCTTACTATAAGTTTAAAATAGATGTTGATTTAAATTATATGGGCAGAGTAATTTCAGATATACAAAGGCTACATGGAAGCTTTAATCCACCTGAGACAAAATTAAATAAAGTCACTATAACAGGTAGAGGACCAGTATCAACTTTTATGGAGTATAGCGAAGAAATTCTTACCTTTACTAAGGGAAAAGGTAGTATAAATTTAATTTTTGATGAGTATGATATTTGCCATAATAAAGAAGAAGTTATAGAGCGATTAAGTTATGATAAAAATGCTGATATAGAATATTCTTCTAGTTCTATTTTTTGTTCAAAGGGACAGGGATTTGTAGTACCTTGGAAGGAAGTAGAGGAATATATTCATTGTGAAATTAAAAAAATATAAAAAAGAGATAGGTGATATATTAAGTGGATTTAATAAATATAAAAATTCACGAATATATTACCTATCTTTATTAATGGGTTATTATAATTTAGAATAAATGAGCAAGAAGCTTATTATTTTCTTCAAAAACTGTAATGGTAAAATAATTCCAAGGAACTACAGTTGCATAAGCTCTAGATATTGCAACTCTTATTTTAAAGGTTTCTCCACTATTAGTTTTAGAATCCTTTCCTTCATAAGTAACCCTATCTAGTCTCACAACCATTTCTTCACCTGAAGTAAGCTCCATTTGCTGTCTTAATGAATTTAAATCTTTAATAAGTTTTTCTTTATCTTCTTCAGTTATATCTGTATATCCTTTATCAATAGAAGGATTATATGAAATTAAATAATAATAAACTGAAGAATCCTCATTAAGATATAAGTATAACAAATCATTAATAAAATCAATTTCTTTATACTCTCCAGCAGTATAGTGCATTGATTGCTGATCATCATAAATATTAGATCCTATTTCTATTTGAGATAAGTCTTTTGAAAAAGTATAGGTTTTTCCTAAAGCTTCAAATTCTTTTAGTGGTTCTGCTTCTTGTACTACTTCTTCTTTAGGCTTAGTTTCTTTAGTATTTATATTTTCATCCTTTGTATTTTTTATAGATGTACAACTAATTAAATTTAATGATAATATAAGGACTAGTATAAATAACAAGCTATTTTTTTTCATTATATCCTCCGAAAATATCCATAATAAAGGGGTATTTATTTAATTTTACGATAAATTGAAATAAAAGTAAATTGATATAAATGTATAGTTAAAGGTTGATAAATTTATTTAATATGAATATAATGGAGGTAGAAAAATTTTCATTGGGAGGAAATGTTATGTCAGTAAAGATGTTACACACTTGTATAAGAGTGAAGGATTTAGAAAAGTCTTTAAAATTTTATCAAGAGGCTCTAGGCTTAGTTATAACTAGAAGAAAAGACTTTCCAGAACATAAATTTAGCCTTGTATATTTATCAAATGAAGAAGGCGGATATGAAATAGAATTAACATATAATTATGATGTTGAAAAACCATATGAAATAGGTAATGGATTTAGTCATATAGCAGTAGAAGCAGAAGATTTAGAAGCTATGAGAGAAAAGCATGTTGCTTTAGGATATGAAGTAACACCTTTTAAAGGTCTTCCTGGAACTAAACCTTCATACTACTTTGTAACAGATCCAGATGGATATAAAGTAGAAGTAATAAGAGCAAAATAATATTAATCTAGTAGCTTGAAAAAGTTACTAGATTTTTTTCTTATTAATTGCATAAAATAATATAGATTATATACAATTGATACTTATTATTAATTAAGATATAATATAAGTGGATAAATTATTCTAAAAAGGATGAAGGTGTATATTTATGAGTAAAATATCAATTATTGGTGCAGGAGCAATTGGAGCTACTACTGCCTTTGCCTTATTACAAAAGGGAGTTGCTAGAGAAATAGTCATTAATGACATTAATCAAGAAAAAGCATTAGGTGAAGTGTTAGACTTAATGCACGGAAGTGCTTTGGCTAGTCCATGTAATGTTACACTTGGAGCTTTAGAAGATACTAAGGATTCAGACATCATTATAATTACTGCAGGAGTAGCGCAAAAACCTGGAGAAACTAGATTAGACTTAGTTGATAAAAATTATAAAATTTTTAAAAGCTTTGTACCAACATTAGCAAAGTTAAGTCCTAATGCAATACTTTTAGTTGTTTCAAACCCTGTAGACATACTAGCTTATATGACTTATAAGCTATCAGGATTCCCTAAGGAAAGAGTTATTGGATCAGGAACAGTACTAGATACAACTAGACTTAGAAGTTTATTAGGTAAATATTTTGGAGTAGATGGTAGAATAGTTCAAGGTTATGTATTAGGAGAACATGGTGATAGTGAGTTTGTTCCATGGTCATCATTAACTATTGGAAATATTCCTATTGAAAAATTCTCAAGTCAATTATCAATTGAATGGGATAAAGCTACAGAAAAAGTTATTGCAGATGATGTAAAGAATTCGGCATACGAAGTTATTAATAGAAAAGGAGCAACTGCATTTTCAGTTGCAGCTGTATTAACAAGAATAGTTGAAGCATTTTTAAAGGACGAAAAAACCATATTATCAGTTTCAACTTTATTAAATGACTATTATGGAGTAAATGAAACTTATTTAAGTGTGCCAACAATAGTAGGCAAAAACGGAGTTGAAAAAGTACTAAAAATTGAGTTTTCTGAAGAGGAAAAAGAAAAATTCGTTTCATCAGCTAATTTAATGAAAGAATATATAGATAGAATAAATGAAAATTAGATATTAATATAAAAAAATCAAGAGTAGTCTATAGCAGGTATAAAAGTATGTTATAGGCTATTTTTAATTTATATAAATTATTATAAAAGTTTTAAAACAATAAAGTTATACATATTATAGATTAGTTAATATTTTATTTGAAAGGTAATTTGTATGACAAGAGAAACTATAAATAGATTATTAAAAAATAAAGCTTTAGGAAAAATATTTATTCTTTTATGCTCAATAACTTTATTGTATTTAATTTTTTCATTGTTTTTTATTAATCATTTTTTTATTAATACTAAGGTGAATGGAGTAGATTTATCTCTAAAAAATTATAATGTAGCAAATAAAATTTTTTACAAGTCAATAAATAAATATAGTATAAAAATAATAGGTAGAGATGGAAGAAGTGAAATAATTAATGGAAAGGATATAGGTATAATTTTTAATAAAAAAGATATTAGAAATGAAATAAAAAAGCAACAAAATTCAATTATGTGGGGTGGTTCCTTAATAGGTAAAAAAGAATATTTTATAGAAGGACTAATTGATTTCGATAAAGTAAAACTAGATTCATTAATTGATAGTTTAGAAATTTTAACAAAAGACATAGAAAATCCAATTAATGTAGGATTTCACTATTTAGATGGTATTTATGTAATTGAACCAGAGGTTTATGGAAATAAAATAGATAAAGATAAATTTAAAGAACTATTAAGTGAAGCTATATATAAAGGTTATAGAGAATTTAATATAAATGAAGAAGGATGTTATGAAGAACCTACATTTACAAGTGTTTCTGATAAAACCATGGAAACAGAAGAATTGTTGAACAAATATATATCTACAAAAGTAACTTACTTATTTGGAGAAAATAAGGAAATTTTAGAGGCTGATACTATAAAAAATTGGCTTTCTATAAATGAAGATTTAGATGTTGTTTTAGATGAAAAAGCTTTAAGCGAATACATAACATCTCTTTGTAATAAATATAATACCGTTGGAATAACTAGAAGCTTTAAAACATCTACAGGAAAGACTGTAGAAGTGAAAGGTGGTTATTATGGATGGAAGATAAATTCAACGGCAGAAAAAAAGCTACTTAATGAATATATTAAATTAGGTGCAAATATAGAAAAAGAGCCTATTTATAGTCAAGAAGCTTTATATAGAGATAAAGATGATATAGGAAATACTTATGTTGAAATAAATATATCAAGGCAATATATATGGTTTTATAAAGAAGGAAAAGTTATAGCAGAAGGTGGTGTAGTTACGGGAGATCCAAGAAAGGGGTATTCAACACTTAAGGGAACCTATATGATTAATTATAAACAAAAAGATGCTATATTAAGAGGACCTGGTTATGAAGCAAAGGTTAATTATTGGATGCCTTTTAATGGGAATATAGGTATTCATGATGCTAGTTGGAGATCATCTTTTGGTTATAACATATATCAAAATAATGGTACTCATGGATGTGTAAATTCACCATTAAGTTTAGCTAAAAAAATATTTGAAAATATAGAAGCAGGAACTCCTGTTATATGTTATGAGGAATAGAATTATTTAATATAAAAAAATAGTCGAAGAATAGAAGGAAGTGCTGAATACTTATATAGTATTTGGTACTTTTTAATATGGTAAATAATTTTATAAGTGGTATAATATGGATTATAAATAAAAATTATAATTTTGTAAGGGGAGAGAATAATGGAAGAAAATCAGAAGAGATATGATTCAATTAATATTATGAGGGTGATATGTGCATTTCTAGTAATATCACTCCACACTTCATTTTTTGCAAGCGTTGATTTAGGATTAAATAATATTGTGGCTAAAGGAATATCTAGAATAGCAGTACCTTTTTTCTTTATTTCAACAGGATACTTTATGGTTAAGAATATTACAAAGAATGGATATGTTAAAGGTTTTGTTAAGAGAATAGGCTTAATATATTTGCTAATATCTTTGATAGATATAATACTTATTATGCCTTATGTTTCTATGAGGTTAAGTGGGGATTTTGCTTATAAAATTAAGTATATTTTTATTGGAGGAATCATTGAAAGTTTATGGTATATACCTGCTATAATATTTGCAGTGGTTTTAGTAAGTATATTTTTAAAGAAAAATTGGATAAAACCATTAATAGTGGTAAGTATTTTATTATATATTATTGGGCTACTAGGTGATAGTTATTTTGGCTTAATAAAAAATACTCCTTTAGAAGTAGTAATAAATTTTTATAATAATATATTTATAAATACTAGAAATGGGATAACATTTAGTATACCTTTTGTAACTCTTGGAGCTTTAATAGCTAAGGGGAATATTAAGCTCAGTAAAAATATAATAAATATATGTCTTATAGTATTTTCAATTATATTTGCACTTGAAGCATATTTCTTAAATCTAAGTAGTATTTCACTTGATACCAATATGTATATGACTCTTCTTTTATTAGTGCCAGTAATATTTATATGGCTATTAAATATGAATATAGAAATAAATGAAAGAACATCAAATATACTTAGAGAGATGAGCTTATGGATTTATTGTGTTCATGAAACTATAATGCTTATAGTAATGATGTATATGGGATCAAAAAATACAATTTTAATGTTCTTAGAAGTATCATTAATTTCAACCCTTATAGCATATTTAATCGCAAGAAGAAAAGTAAAAGTCCCAGTTAATAATATAAAAAGGGAAAGAAGAATAACAACAGTATTATTAATACTATCTTTAGTATTTTTATTTACAAATAATGCAAATAAAAATAGTCAAGCAGCTAATAACCAAGCTGATTTATATAACTCAAATGGAGAACCAACAGATATAATTGGACCTTTATATAAAGTTAGTGATGATAATAGTAGCATATATATTTATCAAAGCTTTGGCTTTGGTACTAAAGATATGTATCCTTTAAATCCAGAAGTAAAAGAGGCTTTTGATAATAGTGAAGCCATAGTACTTGAGACAGAAGGAATAAATATGCAGGATAAAAATATTATGGATATACTTACCTATGGCTCTGATGATTCCATAGAAAACCATGTATCAAAGGAAGCTATAGAAATATTAAAGGAAGTTGCAAAAGATGCTGGAGTAGAATTTAAGAATTTAGAAAAGTATAAGGCATATATAATTTCTCTAGTACTGCAACAGTATATTATAGATAAAGATGCTATGCTTTTTAAATATTCTCCTCAAGGTTACTTGTCAAGTTTAGCTTTAGAAGAGAAAAAGGAAACTATTTATATGGTTGAGCCAATAGAGTATTTTAAGAATTCTTTAGAAGCTTCAGAAAAAGTGGGAGATGAATTTATTAAGTTAACTAAATATTATAAGTATATAAATAAAGAAAATATAACAAAATCTATAGAATTATGGAAAAGTGCAGATGTAGAGAATTTAAACAAATATGATTATGTTTATGAAAGTTTAGATAATAGTAATAAAGAGGAATATAAGAAATTAGCTGATATTATTAATGATGTTTATAGTGACTTTTTAAATAAACAAAAAGATATTTATGTTGGAAAAGCAAAGGAATATATGAAAGAAGATAAAGAATATTTTATTGTATTATCTGATATATCAGTAACAGGAGAACAAGGTATATTAGAAACTTTAACTAAAGAAGGATATAAAGTAGAAAAAATATCTAAGTAACAATAAAAAGAGCATATATTTGTTGTAATGATACAGGCTGTTATATCCTGTTTAGGAAAAAAATGTTATAATGGTAAAAAGGGGGATGTTTATGAAAAATAGAATAGTAAATATATTAGTAAAATCTATAATTTGGGGATTAGTGTGGCTTGGATTAGCTGCATTAATAGGATTTATAATAACTAAAATATTTCCTGATAAAAGCTTTGAAAATATATTGTTTATTGAAGGATTAGTTTTAGTCTTTGGAGGGATTTTTGCATCTATTTCAGGTGATCCTATGGGATTATCTATGCAGGGATTAGGACAAAATAATGCACAATATATAGCCAATGCAAACTTAGAAGTAGCAAAAATGGAAAAGGAAAAATCAGGAGCGAAGATTGATATTGGATTTTCATTAAGTACTTTTTCTTTATTGATAGGTGGGATTTTATCTGTAATAGTAACATTTTTAACGTAAATAAAATATATAATCATTTAAAAAGTCAATCATATATGGTTGACTTTTTTATATTTAAAAGTAAAAGAAAATATTAAATAATAGATATTATTCTTTATACTTGCCATAATACTAAAGCTTATAGTATTATTTAGTTAATTAAAATAAAAATTAATATAAATATTAGACAACAAAGCTATGGAGGAAATAATGTTAAATATAGGATGTCATTTATCAACAACAAAAGGATTTGAAAATATGGGGAAGGAAGCTTTAGAAATCGGAGCTAATACTTTTCAATTTTTCACTAGAAATCCTAGAGGTGGAAAGGCAAAAGATATAGATATTAATGATATGGAAGGGCTTTTAAAAATAGCAAGAGAAAATAATTTTACAACTATTTTGGCTCATGCTCCTTATACTTTAAATGCATGTTCAGCAGATGAAAGAACAAGAGAGTTTGCAAGAGAAATGATGGAAGATGATTTAAGAAGAATGGAATTTATGCCAAATAATTTATATAATTTTCATCCTGGAAGTCATGTAAAGCAAGGGGTAGAAATAGGAATTAACTATATAGTAGAACTACTTAATAATGTATTAAGAGAAGAGCAAACTACAACTGTTTTATTAGAAACAATGGCAGGAAAGGGATCTGAAGTTGGAAGAACCTTTGAAGAAATAGCAGAAATAATATCTAGAGTTGAATTAAAAGACAAAATGGGTGTATGCTTAGATACTTGTCACGTTTATGATGCAGGTTATGATATAGTAAATAACCTAGATGGAGTTCTAGAAGAATTTGATAAGATAATAGGTTTAGATAGATTAAAGGCTATACATTTAAATGATAGTAAGAATCCATTTAAAAGCCATAAAGATAGACATGAAAAAATAGGGGAAGGATTCTTAGGCTTAGATGCAATAACAAATATAATTAACCATCCAAAGCTTAAACATCTACCATTTTTCCTTGAAACACCAAATGAATTAGATGGATATGCAAGAGAAATAGAATTACTAAGAAGTAAATATCAAGAGTAGCTTGATATTTACTTCTTTCTTGTGTATGATAATTCATAGTTAGAAAGGTGTGTTTTTAATGGAAGATTTAATAAAGTCTATTAAAGAAATATTAAGTGAAGAAATAATAAAGATTGTAATTAGTAATAAAATAAATAAAGAGTTTGCTTATAATAAAATAAATATAGAGCAAAAGATAAATAATAAGGGCAAAAAATATTATCAAATAGAAAAATTTACAGATAAGCAAGTTTTTCATGAAAATATTGAAGCTAAGGATTTAGAAAAAGAACTAATTAATTTAGTAAATAATAATTATAAACAAGTATCTGCTTGGTCTAATGAAATAACTTTTGACTTGAAAATATCTAAAAAAGGAAAGGTATTCTTAGGCAAAAAGAAAGGTAATAATAAAAACATAGTTAATAAAAGTCATAACAAAGAAAAAAATTATATCTTAAAAGAAGGCATGATAATAGAACCTTTAATAGATTTAGGAGTATTTACTAAAGAAGGTAAGGTTATTAATTCAAAATATGATAAGTATAAACAAATAAATAGATTTATTGAAATAATAGATGATGAAATAAAGAAAAATGATTATAAAGAGCTTACAATTTTAGATTTTGGCTGTGGAAAGTCATATTTAACTTTTGTATTATACTACTACTTTGTAGAAATTAAAAATATAAAGGTTAAAATGATAGGATTAGATCTTAAAGAAGATGTAATTAAAAAATGTAATGAAATAGCAAAAAGATATAAATATGATAATCTACATTTTGAATTAGGAGATATAAACGGCTATAAATATGAAAATAATGTAGATATGGTAATAACATTACATGCTTGTGATACTGCAACAGATTATGCTCTATATAATGCTGTAAAATGGAATGCAAAGATGATTTTTTCTGTTCCATGTTGCCAACATGAATTTAACGCTCAAATTCAACCTGAATCTTTATCTATTATATCAAAATATGGTATAATTCAAGAAAGGGTTTCTGCACTTATGACAGATGCAGTTAGAGGAAACTTATTAGAAGCTGTAGGATATAAAACTCAACTTTTAGAGTTTATAGATATAGCCCATTCTCCCAAAAATATACTAATTAGAGCTTCAAAAAGCAAGATTTCTCTAGATAAGAGACAAAAATCTTTAAGGGAAGTGGATGCTTTAATTAAGGAATTTAATTTTAATCCTACATTATTAAATCTATTAAAAAATGATAAATTGATATAACTTACAATGCTGCGCTTAATTAAGTGCAGCATTTTTTACTATATTAAATTTGAAAGATTTTATTAACAAAACTAAATTTATAATATAGTAATATTAAAAAGCCAAGGAGGAGAATTATGGATAAGAGTCAATTAAAAACAAAAATAGAAATAAAGCTAAATAATGAGTATATAGCACAAGAGGAATACTTTAGAGATTTAGCAGAATATTTTATAGAAAAGGTCTATAAAAATGAAAAAGGAATATTGCTAGTAGCTGGTGAAAAAAATACTTTTAAAAAGGCAAGTATTAGAAGTGTATTTGAAGTATTGAAAGAAGAAAAAATCATAAATAATGAAAAGGTAGAAGAGATTGATTTAGCATCTTATAATTTTAATATGGGGTATAATGCTTTTTTGACAGATTTATATGAAGTATTAAACAACACTTCATCTTATGGTGTAATATTTAAAAATACTGAAAAAGCATCTAATGAACTTTTAAATTTATTATCTAAGATTTATCCTAATTCTTGTATAAAATTAAATAATAGATATATAGTGAAAAATAACTTTTTGGTAGAAGCAAAACAAGAAGAAAATAACACTATAAACGAAATTGTTTGTCATAATAAATTTTTTGTATTTATCTATAATTATGAAGAAAAAATTGAATTAGAAGATTATGTTCAGTCTTCATTAAAAAATGTAGATAAGGTTTTATATACAAGGGAACTTACTGAAAAAGAAAAAAATAATATTATAAGGGAAAAGCTTAACAAGGAAATAAATGAAATAAAAAATCATTATGGAATTCAATTACTATTAGGTTATAAGGATAATGTTAGAGAAAATGAAAAGTATTCTGTGTGTCAGTATCTACAAGATTATTTTAGAAAAAGAGGAAGTTTTGCCATTACAGAATATATAAGATATAAATTTACAAGCCCAATTAAAAGTTTAATAGAAAAAGAAAATTTAAGTGAAGGTGAAAAATTATTAATATATGTGGAAGATAATGGCTTAAGATGTAAAGCTAATGATTCTAAATACAACTTAAATAAATATTCAATACCTACTTTAGAAGAAGTAAAGTATAAGCTTGAATCTATAATAGGATTAAGAGAATTAAAGGAATTTTTATTAAATGTAGAAAATAATAAAAAGGTTCAAAACATTAGAAAAAGGCTTGGATTAAAGACTTCGTATATTTCATTAAATATGATTTTTGCTGGTAATGCAGGTACTGGAAAAACTAATGCTGCTAGAATTACTTATGAATATTTAAATGCACTTGGATTATTAACTAAAGGAAGGCTAGTGGAAGTAAGTAAAGCAGATTTTATAACAGAAAATATAAGTGAAACAGCAAAAAGAACTAATGATATTATTACTTCTGCAATAGGTGGAGTACTATTTATAGATGAAGCATATTCATTGTATGTAGGAGAAAATGATAAGGTAGGAAAAGAAATAGTTGATTCATTAATAAAAGGAATTGAAGACAATAGAAATAATCTTACAGTAATTTTAGCTGGTTATGAAAAAGATATGAGAGAATTTTTAAGTGTAAATCAAGGACTTAAATCAAGATTCCCTAACATAATTCATTTTGAAGATTATACTCCAAATGAAATGTATAAAATAGCAATTCAAATTGCAAAATCTAAAGGATATAGAATTTCTAAAAATGTTAAAAATGATCTTATAGATTTATTTACAAGGAATCAGCTTACTGGTAAAAATGATTTAGGCAATGCAAGATTCGTAAGAAATATTATTGAAAATGCAATAATCTTCTCATCAAGGAAGTATTTAAATAATAATAAAAGTGAAATAGACCTTCTAGAAAGAGAAGATTTTAATTTCAAGGCTAACGCTAAATTTGATTTAGAAGAAAAATTAAAGAGTATAATAGGTTTAGAGGAAGTAAAAGAGCTATTAAGAAGTCAGTATAAGTTACTGATAGCTCAAGAAAAAAGAAAGTCTGTTGGAGTAAATACAGAAATAGAACAAAACTTAAATATGGTATTTGCAGGAAACCCTGGAACAGGTAAGACTAGTATTGCAAGATTAGTAGCCGAGATGTTAAATAGTATGGGACTATTGAAAATTGGACAACTAATTGAATGTGATAGATCAAGTTTTGTATCTAATATTCCTGGAGAAACTGCTAAAAAGACGGAAGGAAAATTTAAAGAGGCTCTTGGAGGAGTATTATTTATAGACGAGGCATATACCCTTGCTAATGATGATTTAGGTAGAGAAGCAATAGAAACATTGTTAAAATTAGTTGAAGATTACTCTAATGAAGTAATAGTTATATTAGCTGGATACCAAGTAGAGATGGAAGATTTCTTTGATGTAAATATAGGATTAAGATCAAGGTTCCCATTATGGACAAATTTTGAAGACTATAATCCAAATGAACTTTTAGAAATGGCTATTAGGTTAATTGAATCTAAAGGATTTAAACTATCTAAAAATGGACAAGCTTCTCTTAAAAAAAGTTTTATAGATATTTATGAAAATTCAGATTCACAATCTGGAAATGGAAGAATGGTAAGAAATTATGTTGAAAATTTAATAAGAGTACAAAGTATTAGAATAGCAGAAGAAGATACAAGTGTATATGAAATAAATCTAATAACAGCAAAAGATATTGAAAAGCTAAATACATCTCAATATGATAATGAGTTTGATTTAGAAAAGCATTTAAAAAATTTAGTTGGAAATGAAGAAGCAAAGGAATTCTTAAGAGATCAATATAAGTTAATTAGGGTAAGGGAAAAGAGAAGAAAACTTGGCTTATCTACTGATATAAATAGATATATGAACATAATTTTTACTGGAGAGATTGGCACAGGAAAGAAAACAGTTTTAAATATCTTAGCAGAAACACTATGCAGTATGGGAATAGTAAAGTCTAAAAATATAGTAGAAATAAACAAGGATGAAGCAATAGAGTGTATAAATAAGAATTTATCCTTTGAAGATGTTTTAAATAAACAAATAGGAAAGGTTATTTATATAGATGGTGCAGAATTTTTATTAAAACCATACTCTAAAAAAATAGTAAAAGATTTAATAAAGTTTATGGATAAGAATAGTAATAATTCAATATTAACACTGTCTGGAAGAGAAGATGATATTAGAAGAATAATGTATTTAAATCCTGAATTAAATTACAGATTTTCATCAATGTTAAACTTTAAGGATTATAAGAAAGATGAACTAATAAATATGTCACTAGGAATTTTAAATGATAAGGGATATATTTTAGATGAAAATTCAAGAATAGAATTGACTAATATAATAGATGAATTATATGGGAATAAGGATTTAACCTTAAAAAATGCCCTTATGGTAAAGCAATACTTAGATATTTTAATTAGAGAACAAAGCATTAGAATTTGTGATACCAGAATAAATAATAAAGAAATGAATTTAATAATTACAGAAGACTTAATTAAAAGCAAGGAAAAGTTTATTCTCAAAAATATATACAATAAGTAAAGAAATATTCAAATTTATATTTAGAAGTGGACATACTCATGTCCACTTCATTATTTCTATTGGAGTTCTGCTATATTAGTTACATTTGTATTTATTGTTTCACCATTATTAAATAGAAGATGACTTCCTTTATAGGACTCACCATCTACTAAAATAATAACTTTGTTAGTATTATAATTATATCCATAAGTTAATGCTAAGGTTTTTAATGCTGAAGATTCAGTACCAGATCCAACTCGAGATAATATATTATAATAATCTTTAGATAGATTGACAGTTAAAATATCACCCTCTAATTTAGCGGATTTTACAGCCAGATCATCTTTGTAGTCAAAGAAGTCCTTATTAGGTAAATTTTTAATTTCTTTAGTTAATGCTGTTACTAAAGCACTATCAACTACTTCTATGCTTTTATCTTTAAAGTAATAAATATCATCATTCACGTTATAATAATAAATTCTACAATTTATATTTTTAATATTTGGTGAAGGGTTGCTAGAATCACTAATATAGTTGTCCTTAGAGTAGGCTTTAGCAGAACTATAATCAACATCGAAATACCCATTAGGTAAATCACCTTTTAAGGAAGTATATAATTCATCATTGAAATATATAGCAACTTTATCTACATTTAAATTATATCCATAAGTGGCAAGTAAAGCTGATAAAAGACCACTTTCAGTTGAGGAACCTAAAAGCATTTCATTTACATAAGATGATGAAAATTTTACTTTTAAAACCCCACTTTTTTCATCTAAAGTAGCTGAGGTTATTTCAACCTTGTTAGTTAGGCTTAAAAAGTTGTTATTTGGTAAATAATTTTGTAGTTCCTTAGTTAATGCTTTTATTATTGCTTTATCTTTAATTTCTATTTCTTTATCTACATAGTATAATTCATAATTTACAGTATCGAAATAAAATAGTCTTACTTTTTTTAGCTGTTTATTTGGAATTTCAGTTTCTGGTTTATCCTTCTCATTATCATTATTATTTTTATCTTCAATATTGTTATTGTTTGAATTATTAGGATTTGCTTTATCATTATTTTTATTGCAACCAATTAATATTATAGAAAAAAATAGAGAGAATAACAAAAGAAAGACTTTCTTTTTCATAAAATCACTTCCTTATTATAATATCATTATATTCTATTAAATTTTTTAGGTATTATTGACAAATATAACATAAAATAATGATAAAATATATTATAAATACTAAATTATATAGGAGGGCTTATGAGGAAATTTTTTAAGTTTTTAGGAATAGCAGTACTATTAATAATTTTAGCCTCTGGAGTTTTTGCTTTTTTAATTAGAGACAAAATAAGTTTAACCATTAATATACTTAATAAGTATTCAGAGTTTGTAGAAGAATCTAAGGTGCTAACAAATAATGATTTTAATATGAAGAAAGATATTACTAAAGACTATACTGAAGTGGAATATAAAAATACAAATGGAGTTCCTTTAACATTAGATATATTTAATGCAAAAAAGGAAGTTAAAAATGGTTCACCTGTAATTATTTATGTTCATGGAGGTAGTTGGGTTTATGGTGATAAAGAAATTCCAGATGCTATATCACCATTACTGGATGCTTTTAGAGAAGAAGGGTATGCAATAATAAGTACAAGTTACGAGCTTATGAGGGGTGAAGAAAATTTTAATAAACAAATAAGTGATGTTAAAGATACTATTAGATGGGTTCATAAAAATAAAGATGAGTATAATTTAAATGAAAATAAAATAGGAATAATTGGAGCATCTTCAGGCGCTCACTTATCTTTAATGGCAGCGTATAGTAGTAATGATGACTTTGTAGATGATGAAGAGTTAAAGAATTACTCATCATCAATAAAATACTTAATTGATTTTTTTGGACCAACAGATTTAAATACATTAGATATGAACAATGTTAATTGGGATTTAGAACAAATTATTAATTCAGTTGGAGATAATAAAGAAGATGTGTTGAATAAATATAGTCCTATTAACTATGTAGATAAAAATGAACCAAGTACCTTAATAATTCATAGTAGGAAAGACTCTATTGTTCCATACAAAAATGCTGAAAGATTATATGAAGAGCTAATAAGTAAAAATAATAAAGCTAATATAATAACTTTAGAAGGTGCAACTCATGATTTTTCAGAATTTGATATGGAAGAAGTTGTGACAGTAGGCAGTAAAATGCTAGAGTTTATCCTTAGAAATATGTAATTAAGAGAATATAAAATCTTCCTTTTGTAAAATATATTAAGTGAAATAAAAAGTGTTATAAAAAGGAGGATATTTATGAAAGTAATAGTAGTTGGTTGTACTCATGCTGGAACCTCAGCAGTTGTTAATCTAAAAGTACTACATCCTGATGCTGAAGTAGTTATATACGAAAATAATGATAATATATCATTCCTATCATGTGGAATTGCTTTGAGTGTAGGGGAGATTGTAAAAGAACCAGAAAAGTTATTCTATAATTCACCAGAAAACCTAGAGAAAAGTGGAATTAAAACTAGAATGAAGCATGATGTTTTAGGTATAGATTTTGAAAATAAAAAAGTAAAAGTTAAAAATTTAGATACTAATGAAGAGTTTGAAGATAGTTATGATAAATTAATATTAACTTTAGGATCTTGGCCAATTATTCCTAAGCTTGAAGGTATAGATTTAGAAAATATACTATTATGTAAAAATTATGATCATGCAAAAATTATAGATGAAAAGAAAGATTCAGCTACTAATGTAGTAATTATTGGAGCAGGTTATATAGGCGTAGAACTAGCTGAAGCCTTTGAAAGGCTAAACAAAAAGGTTACATTAATAGATGCAGAAAATAGAATAATGTCGAAGTATTTAGATAAAGAATTCTCAGATATTGCAGAAAAAGAATTTACTGATAGAGGAATAAAGTTAGTTTTAGGAGAAAAGGTTGTTAAATTTAACGGAAACAATGGAAAAGTTGAAAAAGTAATTACAGATAAGGGAGAATATGAAGGAGATTTAGTAATATTATGTATAGGGTTTAGACCTAATACAAAATTAATAGAAGGAAAATTAGATACATTAAAAAATGGAGCAATAATTATCGATGACTATATGAGAACCAGCAGAGAAGATGTATATGCAGCTGGAGATTGTTGCATGGTAAGGTATAATCCAGCAAAGGATAATAGATATATTCCACTAGCAACTAATGCAATTAGGATGGGAATGCTAATTGCTAGGAATATAGAGAAACCTTCATTGAAGTATATGGGTACACAAGGGACATCTGGTATAAAAATTTATGATGTTTGTATTGCTTCTACTGGACTTACGGAAGCAAGTGTAAAGGCTACAACTAATTTAGAGGTAGATAGTGTCACTATTCATGAAAATAATAGACCAGAGTTTATGCCTACTTTCCATGATGTTATGGTAAAATTAGTTTTTGAAAAAGAAAGTAAGAGGATAGTTGGAGGACAAATAGCCTCAAAGGTAGATATGACAGAACATATGAATACTTTATCAGTAGTTATTCAAAATAATATGACTATAGATGAATTAGCAATGACAGATTTCTTCTTTCAACCTCATTTTAATAAACCTTGGGGTATATTAAATTCAGTTGCTTTAAAGAAAATATACTAGTAGTACAAAGGATCATTATCAATTTGATAAAAAATAGAAAAAATGTGTTAAAAGCTAGGAAACTAGCTAGTTTAACCAAAGTGATAAAGAGTTATCATTATGATAACTCTTTATTTTTTTGTTGAAATAATTAAGGGTTATGCAAGTAAAACATAGAAATATCATTAAAAATCATTAAAAAACTTTGGCATATAAATTGCTAATTATATAAAAGTAAAGAAGAAAAGTTTATATAAAAAATATAGGGAGGAAAAGAAATGGATTTCAAGGAAATAAGAACAAAAGCAGGAAATTATGAAAAGGAAATGACTAAATTTTTAAGGGATTTAATTGCTATTCCTGGAGAAAGTTGTGAAGAAAAGGGTGTAGTTGAAAGAATAGCTGAAGAAATGAAATTACTAGGATTTAATAAGGTTGAAATTGATCCACAAGGTAATGTGCTTGGATATATGGGAACTGGTAAAACTTTAATTGGATTTGACGCTCATATTGATACAGTTGGAGTAGGAAATAGAGGTAATTGGAATTTTGATCCATATGAAGGATATGAAACAGAAACAGAAATAGGTGGACGTGGAACATCAGACCAATTAGGTGGAATAGTATCTGCTGTATATGGTGCAAAAATAATGAAGGACTTAAATCTTTTGAATGAAAAATATACAGCTTTAGTTGTAGGATCAGTTCAAGAAGAAGATTGTGATGGACTTTGTTGGGAATATATCATTAAAGAAGATGGAATAAGACCTGAATTTGTAGTATCTACAGAACCAACAGATGGTGGAATTTATAGAGGACAAAGAGGTCGTATGGAAATCAGAGTTGATGTTCAAGGGGTTTCATGCCATGGTTCAGCTCCAGAAAGAGGAGATAATGCAATTTATAAAATGGCTGAAATATTAATGAATGTTAGAGACTTAAATGAAAATGATGCTAGTGATGATAAAGAAATAAAGGGATTAGTAAAAATGCTTGATGAAAAATATAATGTAGAATGGAAAGAAGCTAATTTCTTGGGAAAAGGAACAGTTACAACTTCAGAAATTTTCTTTACTTCACCAAGTCGTTGCGCTGTTGCTGATTCTTGTTCAATTTCATTAGATCGTCGTATGACAGCAGGTGAAACTTGGGAAAGCTGTTTAGAGGAAATTAGAGAGCTTCCTGCAGTTAAGAAATATAATGCGAAAGTAAGTATGTATAACTATGATAGACCAAGCTATACTGGATTAATATATCCAATTGAATGTTATTTTCCAACATGGGTAATTCCAGAAGATCATATTGTTACAAAAGCAATGGAAGAAGCTTATAAAGGACTTTATGGAAATACAAGAAGTGGTGCAGCTAATGCAGATGAAATGAGAAAAGCTCGTCCTCTTACTGATAAATGGACATTCTCAACAAATGGAGTTTCTATAATGGGACGTAATGGAATTCCAGTTATAGGTTTTGGACCAGGTGCAGAAGCACAGGCACATGCTCCAAATGAAATGACTTGGAAGGAAGATTTAGTTAAATGTGCTGCTGTATATGCTGCATTGCCAACGATATATTGTGTTAATAAAGAAAAATAATTATAAATATAAAAATTAAAATGAAGGGTAGGAATTAAAAAATGGATTTAATGGATAAATATATAAATGAACTTAATAAATTAGAATTTTCAAAGATGTATAATGATGACTTTATGGAAACTTGGAAGAAAAGTGATGATGAATTAAAGGCTGTATTTACAGTAGCAGAAGCTTTAAGAGATTTAAGAAAAAATAATATATCAACAAAAATATTTGATAGCGGGCTTGGGATTTCATTATTTAGAGATAATTCAACTCGTACAAGATTTAGTTTTGCTTCTGCTTGCAATCTTTTAGGATTAGAAGTTCAAGATTTAGACGAAGGAAAATCTCAAGTAGCCCATGGAGAAACTGTTAGAGAAACTGCTAATATGGTATCTTTTATGGCTGATGTTATAGGTATTAGAGATGACATGTATATTGGAAAAGGTAATACTTATATGAGAGAAGTATCTAAAGCAGTAAGAGAAGGATATGAAGAAGGAACATTAGAACAAATTCCTACTTTAGTAGACTTACAATGTGATATTGACCACCCAACTCAAGCTATGGCAGATGCTTTACATTTAATCAATGAATTTGGGGGAATTGAAAATTTAAAGGGTAAAAAAGTTGCTATGACTTGGGCATATTCTCCATCTTATGGTAAGCCACTATCAGTTCCACAAGGAATTATTGGATTATTAACAAGATTTGGTATGGATGTTGTTTTAGCTCATCCAGAAGGCTATGAAGTAATGCCAGAAGTAGAAGAAATAGCTAAAGAAAATGCAGAAAAATCTGGTGGATCATTTACAAAAACTAATTCTATGGAAGAAGCATTTAAGGATGCAGATATAGTATATCCAAAGAGTTGGGCTCCATTTGTTGCAATGGAAAAGAGAACTGATTTATATGGAAATGGAGACTTTGATGGAATTAAGGAATTAGAAAAAGAATTATTAGCACAAAATGCAGAGCACAAAGACTGGCAATGTACTGAAGAATTAATGAAGACAACTAAGGATGGAAAAGCATTATATTTACACTGTTTACCAGCAGATATTACTGGTGTTAGCTGTGAAACAGGAGAAGTTGAAGCTTCAGTATTTGATAGATATAGAAAACCTCTTTATAAGGAAGCTAGCTACAAGCCATATGTAATTGCAGCAATGATTTTCCTAAGTAAGGTTAATAATCCACAAGAAGTTTTAGCTAAATTAGAAGAAGCTAAAAAGGAAAGAAAGAGCCGTTAAAACAGATTTATAAGGAGCTGTCGCGACAGCTCCTAATTATTAAAATATCATAGTCTATAAATTTAAGGGAGATAATTATGAAAAAGAAAATTGTAATAGCATTAGGTGGAAATGCCCTAGGTAATAACCTAGAAGAACAAATGACAGCAGTTAAATCAACAGCAAAGTCTATAGTAGATTTAATTGAAGAAGGACATGATGTTGTTATATCTCATGGAAACGGTCCCCAAGTAGGAATGATAAATCTTGCAATGGATGCTTTAACAAAATCAGATAAAAAATATTCCTCAATTCCTATGTCTGTTTGTGTAGCAATGAGCCAAGGATATGTAGGATATGATTTACAAAATGCATTAAGAGAAGAGCTGTTAAATAGAAATATAAGTAAACCTGTTGCAACAATAATTACTCAAGTAGAAGTAGATAAAAATGATAAGGCTTTTAAAAATCCAACAAAACCAATAGGAAGTTTTATGACAAAAGAGGAAGCAGATATATTAATTTCAAAAGGAGTTAATGTGATTGAAGATGCAGGAAGAGGATACAGAAGAGTAGTTGCCTCTCCAAAACCAAAGAGTATAGTAGAAATAGAAGTAGTAAAAACATTAGTAGAATCAGGAAGCATTGTGGTTGCTTGTGGAGGTGGTGGAATTCCTGTAATGAAGGAAGGAAACCATTTAAGAGGAGCAAGTGCTGTTATAGATAAGGATTTTGCAAGTGCTACACTAGCAAAAGAATTAGAAGCAGATTTTCTAATAATTTTAACTGCAGTTGAAAAGGCTGCTATTAATTATGGTAAGGAAAATGAAAAGTGGTTAGATAATGTTTCAGTAGTTGAAATGAAAAAATATGTGGAAGAAGGTCATTTTGCACCAGGTTCAATGAGACCTAAAGTTGAAGCAGGAATAGAATTTGCTGAATATAAAGAAGGAAATATTGCACTTATTACTTTATTAGAAAAGGCGAAAGATGGAATTCTAGGAGAAACTGGAACAAGGATAACAAAATAAATATAGGAGTGAAAAAAATGTCTGAAAAAATTAAATGGAAGGAAAATACCATGCCTAAAAGTAATATTAATTTAGACTTTTTAAGTATGGATGAAATTAATAAAGCTAGGAACTTTCATAAGAGTTTTCCAGAGTATAGTGTTACACCTTTAGTTAATTTAGAAAATTTAAGTGGGAAATTAGGGCTAGGTGGTATATTCCTAAAGGATGAATCCTATAGATTTGGATTAAATGCTTTTAAAGTACTTGGAGGATCTTATTCTATGGCAAAATATCTTGCTCAGAGATTAGATATGGATATTACAGATTTACCATATGAAAAGTTAGTTTCTGATGAAGTGAGAGAAAAACTAGGTGATATTACTTTTGTAACAGCAACTGATGGAAATCATGGTAGGGGAGTTGCTTGGACTGCTAATAGATTAAAACAAAAATCAGTAGTTTATATGCCAAAGGGTTCATCTCTAGTAAGATTAGAAAATATAAGAAAAGAAGGAGCCGATGCTTCAATTACAGATATGAATTACGATGATGCAGTTAGATTAGCAGCTAAATATGCAGATGAGCATAATGGAGTTGTAATTCAGGATACTGCATGGGAAGGCTACGAAGAAATTCCAGCTTGGATAATGCAAGGCTATGGAACTATGGGACTAGAGGCTTTAGAACAACTAAAAAATGATTATAAAGTAGAAAGACCTACTCATATCTTTTTACAAGCAGGAGTTGGCTCCCTTGCAGGAGGAATTCAAGGATTCTTTGCATCAGTTTTTGGTAAAGAGTGTCCAACTACTGTTATAGTAGAGGCTAAGGAAGCAGCTTGTTATTATGAATCTGCTATAGCAAATGATGGAGACCCAAGAGCTGTTGGAGGAGACATGCCAACAATAATGGCTGGACTTGCATGTGGGGAAGTAAATATAACTGGATTTGAGGTATTAAAAAATTACTCTAAGGTATTTGTATCAGCACCAAATTATGTTGCTGCAAATGGAATGAGAGTGCTTGGAAACCCATTAAGAGAAGATAATAAAGTAATATCAGGAGAATCAGGAGCAGTTACTTTAGGACTTGTATATGAACTAATGACAAATCCAGAATATAAGGAATTAAAAGAATCTATAGGATTAGATAAAAATTCTAAAGTGCTTTTGTTTAGCACTGAAGGTGATACAGATCCAGATAAATATACTGAAATAGTTTGGGAAGGAAGTTATAATAGATAATTTTCTATTATAAGGTCTATGAAAAAAGAGTAATTCTAAAATATAAAGAATAACTCTTTTTTTTGTTGATTTTTTACCAATGGATATAAAAATTGGTTATAATTATAAAGATATAATTTTTAATTTATATTCAGTTTATAAAAATGAAGTATAATAAATAGTATTAATTTAATAAAATTACACTAGGAGGAGAAGTATGTTATCACTAAAAAATGTAAAAAAGTCGTATATAACGGGTGATTTTAAGCAAGTTGCATTAAATGGAGTAAGTTTAAATTTTAGAGAAAATGAATTCGTGGCAATATTAGGACCAAGTGGTTCAGGTAAGACTACTTGCCTTAATGTTATAGGTGGTTTAGATAAATATGATAGTGGAGATCTTATTATTAATGGGAAATCTACAAAGGAATTTAAGGATTCAGAGTGGGATGCATATAGAAATAATAGTATAGGTTTTGTATTCCAAAGTTATAATTTAATAAGTCACCTAAGTATTTTAGATAATGTTGAAATGGGTATGACATTAAGTGGAGTTTCAGCAACAGAAAAGCATAAGAAAGCTTTAGAAGTATTAGAAAGAGTTGGATTAAAGGATCATATACATAAAAGACCTAATCAACTTTCAGGAGGACAAATGCAAAGAGTTGCTATTGCAAGAGCTCTTGCAAATGATCCAGACATAATATTAGCAGATGAACCAACAGGAGCCTTAGATACTAAGACTAGTGTTCAAATTATGGATCTTATAAAAGATATAGCTAAAGATAAATTGGTAATAATGGTAACACATAATCCAGAGCTAGCAAACAATTATGCAGATAGGATAGTAGAGTTTAGGGATGGTAGTATTATTTCAGATACAAATCCTCTGCAAGAAGAAAATAGTAATAGTTCATATATTCTTAAGAAAACTAGTATGAGTTTTCTTACAGCATTAAAATTATCAGGTATGAATATAAGAACTAAAAAATGGAGAACATTCTTAACTGCCTTTGCTTCTAGTATTGGTATTATAGGAATAGCATTAATACTATCATTATCTAATGGCTTTGATAAGCAAATTGATATATTTGAATCAGATACATTATCAGGCTTCCCAATTATGATAAGTAAGCAAGCTGCAGAGATTGATATAAATTCAATGATGGAGCATAGTAAAGAAATGAGAAATCAAGAATCAGGAGATAATGAAGATTCTAGTAAGTTTCCTAACACAGATGTAATATATCCTTATAATAGTAAAGAAAATACTATTATGCATACTAATAAACTTTCAGAGGAATATGTAAAATATATCGAAGAAATTGATGAATCACTACTTTCAGGACTTTCATTTACTCGTTTAGTAAATATGAATCTTTTAAAAAGTGATGGAAGTATAGCAACTCCAATTAATTCTTCAGATTTAAACTTATCTTCTTATCCAATAAAGATAGATGGTAATTCAGAAGGATATTTAGAATCTTCATATGATTTACTTGCAGGTAGTTATCCAAAAACAATGAATGATTTAATTTTAGTAGTAGATGAATATAACAAACTAGATACGTCTGTTTTAGATGCATTAGGATTTGATAGCACCAAAGAAGAAATTAGTTTTAATGATATAGTAGGATATGAAATAAAGGCAATTTTAAATGACGATTACTATAAAAAATTAGGTGATTATTATACTCTAGCAGGAAATCCAAATGATATGAGTGAAATATATAATAATGAAAGAGCTATACCATTAAAAATAGCAGGAATTTTAAGAGTTAAAGAAGATGTATCTATACCAGTGTTATCACAAGGATTATCTTATTCAGATGAATTAAGTAAGTATTTTATAGAAGATGCTAAAAAATCAGAAGTTGTAAAGGCTCAAGAAGAAGCTTCCTATAATATATTTACAGGGGAAAGCTTTAAGAAAGAAAGTGATATGAGAGATTCAGGTAATACAAATACTAAGGAAAATATCCTTGCATCTATAGGTGCAACTTCAACTCCTTATATGATAACTTTGTATCCAAAGGATTTTGCTACGAAAGAAGCTATAACAGATTATTTAGATGATTGGAATGAAGGAAAAGAGAAGGAAGATTTAATTATATATAATGATATGGCAAGTACATTTGTAAGTTTATCAGGTGGAATTATGGATGCAATTACTATGGTATTAGTAGCATTTGCAGCAATATCATTAGTAGTTTCATTAATTATGGTAGGAATAATAACTTATATATCTGTACTTGAAAGAACAAAGGAAATAGGTGTTTTAAGAGCTTTAGGTGCCAGAAAGAAAGATATAACTAGAGTATTTAATGCAGAAACCTTTATTATAGGAAGTTGTTCAGGTATTTTAGGAATAGTTATTGCCTATCTTCTAACATTCCCAACCAATAGAATACTTTATAATATTACTGATTTAAAAGATGTAGCTGTTTTAAATCGAGTTCATGCTATAGTATTAGTAATTATAAGTGTATGCTTAACTATGATTGGAGGATCTATTCCAGCTAAGATGGCTTCTAAGAAAGATCCAGTTGAGGCACTAAGAACAGAATAATATTATATAACTAGATATTCTAGGTGTAGGATAAGGCTAAATATTTAAAAGTAGTTATTTCTTTCAATTTATAATATAATTATTTTAATAAGTAAATAAAGAACAAGAGGGATATAAATGAAATCTTTACTGGTAAAGGATAGAAACGAGCTAACTAAAGCAGAAAATAAAATTTGTGATTATATAGAAGAATATATGAATAGTAGTATATATATGACTGTAACTGAGATAGCTAATAATTGTGGCGTCGGTGAAGCTACGGTTACAAGATTTTGTAGAAAGCTTGGATTTAGAAGTTTTTTAGAATTTAAGATGACAATGGCACAAGAGTTTAAGAATAATGGATATGATAATGCTGATATTAGTGATGAAGTAGCTAAAAATGAAGTGTTATCAGAAAAAGATTCTCTAGGTGAATTTGTTAAGAAATTTTATGAGATGAATATAAATTCTTTAGAAGATACTTTAAAAAAAATAGATTATACAATAGTTGAAGAAATATCAGATATACTAGTAAAAGCAAAAAGAATAGCTTTTGCAGGTGTTGGACACTCTGGGATAATTGCAGAAGATGCATATTATAAGTTTATGAAAATAGGGCTAGTTTGCAACTGTTATAGAGATAGTCATACACTCTTAATGATGGCATCTTTAATGAAAGAAGATGATGTATTATTTATTATTTCAAATAGTGGTAATACAGAAGAGGTGAATATGGCAGCAGAAATTGCTAGAGAAAATAATGTAAAGGTAATTTCTATAACAGAAAACTTATTATCAAAGATAGCAAGAGTTAGCGATTATGTATTAAACTATACATATCAGGAAATAAAGCTTGATATGGAATCCTTAGGAATAAGAATATCGCAAAGTTTCTTAGTAGATTTAATTTGTACTAATGTCATAAGAAAAAATAAAGAAATAGCAATAGAATCTAAGATAAAAACAGAAAATGCAATTAAAAGAATAAGTAAATAGATAAAAAAATAAGCAATGAGGTATTTTTAATTCTCATTGCTTTGTTTTTATATTAGAAAAGTATTTTCAAAAAATAAGAAAAAAAATTTCAAAAAACTATTGATGAAAAGGTTTTACAATGATAATATTAAATAAATAATATAGCTATATTAAACAATTAAGTTAAAAAATAGTAATTTTAGTTCTGCAGGCTAATTTTATATTTATTTAAGTAGACACAATTATAAGTATCATAATACAAAAGATATAAAAATTATGATTAGATTTATAAAAAGGAGAGAGAAGAGTGAAAAAGTCTACAGAAAAAATGGTTAGCTTTCTAATTGGGATTTTAGTTATTTTAGGAATTTTTTCAGGGAATGTATATGCAAATTCCATTGAAAAGTATAAAGGAAGCAATGTTGCTGATAGTATAAATAGTAAAATACCTGAAGAAGTAAAAGAAGAAAATACCCCTAATTTGGAATTAATGTATATTATATATATACAAAATAGAGATGGAGGAAGTATTTATCAAGAGTTTCCAGATGGTTCAAAAAGGGATATGGGAAATGTAATAAGAGCTGGTAAATATCCAACAACCTCTTCAGCAGGTTTCTGGGCATCTCACTATGATGCGGCTAATGATGGAAGTCATTCTGGTATTACAGCTACTGCCTCAAATAATGTTCATGTAAGAGTGGGCCCTAGTGAAAGTTATGATCCTATAAAAGCAGCTGAAATAACTAAAGCATCAGTACCAAGCCTTTCACCAGCTGATATTGAAGCAGCAGGAGTTTGGATGCCAAGGCAATTTACTATAGGAACAGAGGATGATTATGTTTATTCAGAAATTAATAATCCAGCTAAGTTTACTGATAGTATAATTTATACAGATATTTTAGGTGGAAGTGAAATTTTCGGGGGAGATAGTGGAGCCTTTGTTGGTAATCCAGTACAATTTTTAGATAGCGATGAAGAATGGAAGTCTCTTGATTATTACTATAATGGTAGTTTTGATAAGCCAATACCTGAAGATTTAAGAATAATAGTAAGTAAACCATCAATAGATATTGGATCACCAATCAGCATTGAAATTGAAAACTGGGCAGCAGGAGATACAGTTAATGGTGAATATAAAGAATCTAATGGAAGAGTATTACTTAACTATGAAGATGGAACTAGTAAACATATAGCAGATATAATTCAAAGAGTAAGAGGAACAGGAAGATTTGGAGGAAGTGAATATTCTCATGTAGGAACATTTAGAGCAAGTCATCCAGGAGTTATTTGTTTATCTACATCTCCAAAGGTTGGTAAATCAGGTTGGGGAAAATATATTGATTACTCAGGAGGAATTCAATTAGTACCAGCTAATCATGCAAAGTTTTTAGCTTATAATGTAGATCAAAAAGCATTTATAGATGGAGCTTTTTCTCAACAACCTCATTATGGAATAATATCAAGTATTGGATCAAATAAAGAAGATCTTTTCAATCCTGAATACGCACCAAATGGAGAAATTACATTTGATCCTATTTTAGAAGCAGTAGCACCTCTTTATTCTCAGTATTTAAAACCTAAATATATAGAGGATGATATTGAAAATAGTACTAGATTTGTTATATCAGAAGATTTTGGAACTAATTGGGAAGATGTCCCTACAATAATGGGCTTAACTGGCTTTAGTGGGCATCCATCATCTTTTGAAGAATCACCAGTTGCAAATTGGACAAACATTAAGATTCTATTAGAATATTAATTTTAAATGAGGTGAGTAATATGAGAAAAAAATTAAAAGTTAAAATAGCTGTATTATCTGCTTTGTTAATATCAAGTATGGTTTTATCATCTTTTTCTGAAAATAAATTAGTTTATGCAGATGAAAATGAAAGAATTAGCCTTAATGAAGGAGATTTAGATAGAGAAATAAGTGAAGATGAATTAAAACTAATGTTTCCAGATGAAAATTTTAGAGAGGTAATTGTTAGAACAGTTACTTTTACCACTTATAGTAATCCTCAGGAGATTTCTGATATACAATCCAATAAGGTTACTTTAAGAAAGTTACAATCTGTAAAGTATTTATTTGCTATTGAAGAAAAAATTCAGTCAATACAAGGAATATCATATTTACCTAACTTATTTGAAATAAACTTAGAGGGAAATCACATAAATACTATTCCTGAAGAAATAGTTAAATTAGAAGGATTAGATAAGTTAATTATTTCAAGGAATAAGATAGAAGAGTTACCAGAATACATTGGCAATATGAAAAAACTTCGTTGGTTTGATATTTCTCAAAATTTATTAACATTCATTCCAAGGGAAATTGGTAATATTACAACCTTAGATAGATTGGATATCTCACAAAATAAAATAAAGGAAATACCATCTGAAGTAAATAATCTAAAAAAACTTATAAGATTAGTTGCTTATGATAATGAGTTAACAACCTTTCCAAGTGATATAGTATCATTGCCAGTGTTAAAAGAATTAAATCTTTTTAACAATAATATAACAGAACTACCTAATAATATAGGTTCTTTTCCAGAGCTTATGTATTTGAGAGTTGGAAAAAATAAATTGACAGCACTACCTGAAAGTATAGGGGATTTAAAAAAACTATATACTTTAAGTATAGATAATAATGAATTAAGAAGTTTGCCAAATAATATAGTTAATCTTAGTACATTAACGGAAATAAATTTAGCTAATAACAAAATAGAAGTATTACCAGAAAATATGACTAAATTAACATCATTAAAGGAGATTAATATAGAAAATAATAGCTTAGAAAACTTCCCTAATTTATTAACGTTAACTAATTTAAAGACTGTATATATTTCAAAAAATAATATAAAAGAAATAGATGTAAACTTTATTCCAGTTTCATTACAATATATAGATTTGTCAAAAAATCAATTAACTTTAGTTCCTATCATAGAAAATATTAAACATTTAGATGTATCTTTTAATAAAATTCAAGATATAAAAGAAGAAATAAGTAATATGAAATCAGTATCTTATTTAGGGCTAAAGGGTAATGAAATAAAAACTTTACCTAATAGTATAGGAAATATGATAACTTTAACAGGAGTAAACTTAAGTGATAATAAATTATCAGAAATTCCAATGGAAATAGGAAACTTATCAAGGTTACAAGGATTATACCTTAGTAATAATGAATTGTTAGAAATACCAAGTTCAATAGGTACTATTAAAGAATTAAGATTTGTTTTTGTAGATAATAATAGATTAACTACAATACCCAAAGAAATAACTACTATTGAAAAATTGAAGAAAGTTGACTTAAGAAACAATTATTTAACTAAGTTAGACTTCAGTGATAAGGTTAAGGTTTTATCAGATGGAAACTTTATTAAAGGTATGGAAGGACAGTTTGAAATAGATAAAATCTCTAATAAAAAGATAGATTTCAAGATAGGAGAAGAAATAAATTTATTAGATTATATAAAAATTAAGGGTTCAGATAAGGAAATACCTTTAGGAGTAATGGAAATTGAAGATATATCTAATAAAGAATTCTTTAGTATTGGAAGTAATCCTAATAGTATTGTTGGAGATAAGAAAGGAAATGGCAAGGTAATAATTAAAATTAAAAATTCTACAGGAGAAGGTTCTAGTTTAACTTTAGGAGTAAGAATAAAAGATAAATAATTAATAAAGAGTCTGATTAATATCAGGCTCTTTATTAAAATGAAAAAGAATTTCTAAAAAAATGAAAAAATACTCCAAAAACTATTGATTTAGTATTTTTTGGATGATAGAATTATATTAAAGAAAATGATAAAAGAAAGGAAGTCTAATATGAATTTAATTAATATATTGAACCAAAAAGCAATATCTCTAATAGTAAGCCTTCCAGAAAATAATGTAGAGTTTGCTGAAGCAGCATTATCAGCAGGGGCAGATGTAATAAAGATGCATATTAATGTGGAGCATAGAGCAAGTAAAACTAAATTTGGATCTTTATCAGAAGAATTAAATATAATTAAAGAGATAGTTTCACTTTGCAAAAAGTATGATAAACCCATAGGAATTGTAGCCGGAGGACATGATAAAATACCAATGTCAGAAATTGAAGGAATATTAAAAGAGGGATTTAGTTTTATATCACTATATGATAAACACATGAATCCATTAATATTTAATAAAGATATATATAGAATGGTTGCAATAGATGATTGTTATAAACTGGAATATGTAAAGGCTTATGATGAATTGCCTATAGATGTATTAGAATGTTCTATTATGGATCCCAATACTTATGGAAATGAGTTAACAGTAAGGGAAATATTACAGTATCAATCAATTAGGACTTCTACTTCAAAGCCTATAGTAATTCCTACACAAAGAAATATAACACCAGAGCAAAGTTTAGTATTACAACAAATTGGCATTAATGGAATAATGATTGGAGCCATAGTAACTGGAAAAACAATGGAATCAATTTATGAAGCTACTTCAAGATATAGAAACGCTATAGATGATTTTAATAAAAAAGAGGATTAATCATGAAGAATAAAGTTTTATATATACCATTAGATGACCGGCCAGTAAATTTAGAATTAGTTATTCAATTAGCCAATTTAAGCGGATTAGAAATAAAAACACCTAAAAAAGAAGAGCTAGGTTTCTTCCTAAATGAGGGGAAAGTAGATTCAATTGTAAATTGGTTAAAATGTGAAGATGGAGATGCATTAATAATATCTTTAGATATGTTTTTATATGGTGGCTTAATTGCTTCTAGAACGGATAAAAAATCCCTTGATGAAGTAAAAAAAAGCTTAGATAATCTAAGAGAATATAAGAAGAAAAATGAAAAAATAAAAATATACGCATTTTCAAATATTATGAGATTATCCATATCGGTATCAAATCATGAAAGTCAGATTTGGTGGAGTAAGATAAATAAATATAATGAATTAAGATATAGGGTGGAATCATTAAATGAAATTGAATTAAAAAGTAAATTGGAACAAATAGAATTAGAAATACCAAGAAATATATTAAATACTTATTTAAGGACTAGAGAAAGAAATCATAAAATTAATATGGAAGCGATAGAACTTGTTAAGGATGGTATAATTGATTTTCTAATATTATCACAAGAAGACTGTTCTAAACATGGACTTCATTTAATAGAACATGAAAAAATACATGAAAAAATAAATAAATACAATTTAGGTGGGGAAATATATGTGTACCCAGGAGCTGATGAAATTGGACAAATTCTTGTTAGTAGGTATGTAAACGATATAGAAAATTATAGACCTAGGGTTTATATAGATTTTGACAATAAGATCTTAAAAGAAGTTATTCCAAAGTTTGAAGATAGACCACTTGAAATAAATATAATTGAACATTTAAAGAGTACAAATGCAACAATAATTGATAACTATAATGAATGTGACTATATACTTGCTGTTACAACTCCTAATATTCCTTATATAGATATGGCTGAAAATACATTGGAAAATTACAATAAAAAGAATGACATTGAAAAACTTATAGAAAGAATAAAGAAATATATTGAAGTAGGGAAAAAAGTAGGAATTGCTGATTTATCTTTTGCAAATGGTGGAGATGAGTATCTTATAAAAAGATTAAAAGAAGAAAATTTATTATTAAAGGTAGTAGCTTACGGAGCTTGGAATACTGCGGGAAATGCAATGGGTACTACAATTGCACATGGAAATATAATATCAGTTTTAAGTTCAAAGGCAGCAATAAATATTATTAATTCTTTAGAAAGTCTTAAGTTTTTAATAGAGAGATATTGTGACGATTATATTTATCAAAGTTATGTTAGAAATAAAACAAATGATGAAGTAATAAAAGAAGGCCTAAGTATTTTTAATATGAAAAAAAGAGTAAATAAAATAGATAATTTTGTTGAGGAATCATTAAATAAAATAGTTAATGAGTACTTTAATGGGAATCAAATTAGCTATTTAGGCGCTAATGGATATATTGAAAAAATAGAAGTAAATGCTATATTGCCTTGGAATAGAACCTTTGAGGCTAAATGTGAAGTTAATATGGATTTTAAGGAGAGATGATATGAAGGTTAATGGAAATAAAAGTTGTGATATTTTAATTATAGGAGGGGGACCATCTGGGATCATTGCAGCAAAGGCAGCAGCTTCAGAAGGGAATAAAGTAATCTTAATCGAAAGAGGAGGATACTTAGGTGGATGCGCAACTAAGGCTTTAGTAATACCTCTTATGACTTTTCATGCTGGAAAAAAGCAAATTGTAATGGGATATGCAAATGAACTTATTGAAAGAATTAAAAAAAATGGAGGGACAATAGGTCATATTGAAGATCCTCTTGGAGTAGCATCAACTGTTACACCTGTAGAAACAGAGGTTTATAAATATGTAGCTCAAGAGTATTTGCTAGAAGCGGGAGTAGAGATTTTATATCATACTGAAGCATTAGATGTAGAAGTCAATGAAAAAGATATAGAAGCTATTATAGTGAAGACTAGATCAGGTTTATATAGAATAAGTTCAAGATATTATGTTGATGCTACTGGAGATGGAGAAATTGCATATCTTTCTGGAAATGAAATGAAGATAGGAAGAGAAAAGGATGGTAAATGTCAACCTATGACAATGATGTTTAAAGTAAGTAATGTTGATATAGATGAACTAATTAATTATGTTGAAAGTAATAGAGATGAATTTGTATTAGGAGAAAATGTACAAAGTCTTTATGATACCAAAAGAATTGCAATTTCAGGCTTCTTTTCAAAAATAAAGGAGGCTACAAAAAATGGTGACTTTACAATAAGTAGAGATAGGGTTTTGTTTTTTGAATTAAATAGAAGAGGCGAAGTTGCTATAAATATGAGTAGGGTTATAAATAAAATAGCTGTAAGAGATTTTGATTTATCTGAAGCAACTATAGAAGGTAGAAGACAGGTAATAGAAATATATAATTTTTTGAAAAAATATATACCAGGATTCAAAGATTCAATTTTAGTTCAATCAGGTGATGAAATAGGTGTTAGAGAAACTAGAAGATTAGTTGGAGAATATCAATTAACTGAAAAGGATATTTTTTCCAGGAGAATATTTGAAGATACAGTAGCTCTTGGAAGTTGGCCAATAGATATTCATGATCCAGATGGTAAGGAATTAGATTTAATAGAAATGAAAATGGGTGATTACTATGGAATACCATATAGATCAATGTTACCTAAGGCAATTGATAATTTAATAGTTACAGGAAGAGCAATAAGTACAACTCATGAGGCATTTGCATCTATGAGGGTCTCACCAATTTGTATGGCTTTAGGACAAGCAGCTGGGACTGCAGCAAGAATATGCTTTAAAAATAGTAAAAGTTTTAGAGACGTAAGTTATCCTGAGCTTAGAGAAGAGCTACTAAAGAGTAATCAAGTAATTGAATAAGATAACTTGATCACATTATTATAAATATAAATAGAGTGGGGATGATATATGAAGTAAAAATAAAATTTTATAAACTAATTAAATTTTGGGTCTTTTATTAAAAATGCAATTATAAAAAATATTAGAAAAGGGGAATGAAAAATGGGAGAAGTTTTAAATATTCAAGTTATCCTTATATTATTAGTATTTGCTGGAATAACAGTACTTATGATATCTAAGAAATTACCGACACTTTTAGCATTACCACTACTAGGAATTATAATAGCCGTAATAGCAGGAGTTCCATTTATGACTCCAAAAGAAGAAGGTGGCCAAACTTTAATGGCACATGTAATTGGAGGAGGCTCTGTTAGACTTGCAAGTACAATGATGGCAGCTATATTTGGTGCAATGTTTGCAAAAGTTATTCAAAAGCAAGGGGTATCAAATACTATAATTAGAAAGGCAGCTGAACTTGCAGGAGATAAGCCTTTAGCTATTGCTTTTGTTTTAACAGCAGCTTGTGCAGTAGTATTTTCAGCATTAGGCGGAGCAGGTGCAGTTATTATGGTAGCAACAATAGTAATTCCGCTTATGTTATCAGCAGGAATAAAACCAACAGTTGCAGCAGGCTCTTTCCTTATGGGTCTAGGACTTGGAGGATTATTCAATGTTGCAAACTATCAATTTTATGTTGATGCAATAGGAATGGATATGGAACTTGTAAAGTCAACATCCTTAGTTTTAGCAATAATATCTATTGTTGTAACTGCTGCATATATATTAATCAATGTAAGAAGTAAAAGTGTAAGAAGTACTTGGGCAATGCCAAATAGTAATTTTGAAACAAAGACACAAGATGATGTAAATATAATTGCTTTATTATCACCACTAGTACCTATACTATTAGTATTCTTCTTTAAATTAAGTGCTGAACTTTCATTATTAATTTCAGTAGTATTTACAATCTTAGTAACTAGGCCATCACAAATAGTTCAAATTATGACAAGTTCTCTTGTAGAAGGAATACAAGATGTAGCAGGAGTTATAGGATTAATGATAGGAATAGGTATCTTATTAAATGGAGTATCAGCTACTGCTACAATACAATTAATGCAACCCCTTATAGGTGCAGTATTACCTACATCTCCAATACCATATATAATAATATTTACAATAGCATCTCCACTTGCTTTATACAGAGGACCACTTAACTTGTATGGATTAGGTTCTGGAATAGCAAATGTTATGTTAGCAGCAGGAACATTAAGTCCAGCAGCTATAGGAATGGCATTAAGATCTACAGGAGTAGTACAAGGAATATCAGATCCAACTAATACTCACAATGTAATTGTTGCAGATTTTGCAAAAGTAGATGTTAACTCAGTTTTAAAATCTACATTACCATACACAGTAGTAATTACTTGTTTATCATTAATTTATACAGCTGTAATGATATTTTAGAAATATATAAAGTAAAGTATTTAACAAAATAAAAGGGCTATCGCATTTTAAATTCTACATTTTTAATTTTGAGCTTTTGGCGATAGCTCTTTAATAATGAATTGCATTAGGAGGGGAAGAAAATGAGTAAGGTAAGAATTGGAATAGATGTTGGAGGAACATTTACAGATGCTGTTGTTATTGATAATAATAGTTTTGAAGTAATAGGAAAAGCTAAAATACCTACCACTCATCATGAAAAAGAAGGGGTTGCAAAGGGAGTTATAGAAGTTATAAAAAAGGTACTAGAAGAAAATAATATTTCTCCGAATGATGTAGTATTTATAGCACATGGAACTACCCAAGCAACTAATGCATTGCTAGAGGGGGATGTAGCTAGAGTTGGTATAATTGGAATGGGAAAAGGAATAGAAGGTGAAAGAGCTAAAAATGAAACAAGAGTTGAAAATATAGAATTATCTCCAGGAAAATATTTATATACAAAGCATAGATATATAGATTCTGGAAACTTATCTAAAAAAGTAATCTTAGATAATATAACTGAACTTAGAGAAGAGGGTGCTGAAGTAATTGTTGCCTCAGAAAGCTATTCAGTAGATAATCCAGAAAATGAAAAGTTTGTAATAGAAGAAGCATTCAAAAGTGGAATGTATGCAACTGGAGGATATGAAATATCACAATTATATGGATTAAGAGCAAGAACAAGGACATCAGTAGTAAATGGTGCATTAATTCCTAAAATGATGGAAACAGCAAATATGACAGAGGCTTCAGTTAAAGATGCTAATATAAAAAAACCACTTATGATAATGAGATGCGATGGCGGTGTTATGACTATAGACGAGGTTAGAAAAAGACCAATATTAACTATGTTATCAGGATTAGCAGCTGGAGTTGCTGGAGCATTAATGTATGAAAAGGTTTCTGATGGGATATTTTTTGAGGTTGGAGGAACATCTACTGATATTTCTGTAATTAAAGATGGAAAAGTAATGATAAAAAATTCTCAGGTTGGAGGGCATAAACTTTATTTAAAATCTCTCGATGTTAGAACATTAGGGGTTGCTGGTGGAAGTATGGTGGTTGTAGAAAATAATAAAATAGTAGATGTAGGACCTAGAAGCGCTCATATAGCAGATAAGGAATATGAAATATTTGCAGATGCAAAGGAAATATCTAATCCAGAGTTAATTTATATAGCTCCAAGGCCAGAAGATAAAAGTAATTATGTTGCTATTAAATGTGATAATGGAAAAAGTTTTGCTTTAACCTTAGCTGGAGCAGCCAATATATTAGGTTATGTTGATAAAGAGGATTATGCTAGAGGGAATATAGAGACTGGAATAAAGGCATGGGAAGTGATAGCAAAAGAAGTTAATATGTCTGTAGAAGAAGCAGCAAAAACAGTTATGAACATAGCTATAAATAAAGTGAAAATGATAGTAGATGAACTAATTACAGAATATAAATTAAATAAATCTATAATAAAACTTGTTGGTGGAGGAGGATCAGCTTCAATAGTTACACCATATCTTTCAGAAATTATGAGTGTTAAATATAACATTGCTAAAAATGCACCATATATTTCAACTATAGGAGTTGCATTGGCATTAGTTAGAGAGCAAATAGAAAGAAGCGTTATTAATCCTACTGAACAAGATATTAAAAAGATAAGAATGGATATTCTTGAGGCAGTTGTTAAAGCAGGAGCAAATCCAGACACTGTTGAAATTACTGTAGATGTAGATGCTAAAAAAAATATTTTAAGAGCATCAGCAACAGGAGCAACAGAGCTTAGAACTAAGGAATTAGGTTCAGATAAAAAGACAAAGGATGAACTTATAAGCATTGTTAGTGATTCAACAGCAGTATCAAAAGATAATATTCAAATAGTTGGAGAAACGGGAAGATGGATAATATTTAAATGCTTTGAAACTACAAAAAAATTATTTGGATTTATATCTAGCAAGAAAGAAAAAATTAGAATTATTGATGAAGATGGAGTAATTAGATTGCAAAAAGATAAGGGGAAAGTCCTATTTTGCACAAAGAAGGAGCTATATAAAAACTATAATAAATTTATAGATGAAAATACATTATTTACAGATGCAGGTGCACAACTTCCAAAGATATATATAATTTTTAATCAAAAACTTATAGATTTATCTGGAGTTATTAATAAGGATCAGTTATTGACATTAACTAATCTTGAAATTGAACTTTTAGATGAGGATACAAAGATAGGAATATTAGCTACTCAAGAAAATTAGAGGTGGATATATGAAAAGCTTATATTTTTTGAATGATGAAATCTTGTCCTTATTAGAGCTTATGGAAGATTCATTATTTCATAAGATACCTAAGGAAAAAATAAAATATTATATTAATGAATCAATTCAAATAGGAAAAAATCTTGCAAATGAATATAGTAACAAAGATATAGGGTCACTTTTGAAAAATCATGGAGTAGAATTAGTAATTAAAGAATGCTGTGAATCTAAAAAATTAGATATTAGAGGAGAAATAATTTTTGATAAAGAAGAAAAACAAATAATAATTTATAAAAATTCTATAGATCAAATTATAGAAACCTTAAAGAAGCATGAATTAAGTATATCTAGAAAAGAAGTATATAATATTCATTTAGCTCATGAGTTTTATCATTTTTTGGAATATAGTAATAATGATAATACTAATTATAAGATTGATAAGATAGAAATAGGTTTAGGAAGATTTATTAAAAGAAAAGCCACAATACTTAAGACAAGAGAAATAGCAGCTCATGCTTTTTGTAAAGAAATATTAAATTTAAAATTTCACCCTAAATTGTTAGACTATATATATTTATTAGAAAATAAAAAAATTAACTTAATAGAATTTAAAAAATATATTAAAGAATTAGAAGAAAATTATATAATTAATTGTGTATAAAAATTTCTATTTTATAATTGTATTTATATATTTTTTATAAGTATAGGAAGCTGTTAATTTAGCTTCCTATACTTATGTTTATTAATGTTTATTTATCATATAAAAATGATTTTAAAAGATTAATAATTTTATAAATATCATCCTTTGTTACCCAATAATGAGTAACAAATCTCATAAGGCCATTTTCTACATCATTGATTTTTATATTATTCTCTAGGAAATATTTAACTAAGTTTTTGGTATTTATATTTTTGTCTTTGAAGCTAAAAAATACCATATTAATTTTTAAATTATGTAAATCAACATCTATTTCAGGTATTTTATTTAACTCTTCTGCCAGTAATTTTGCATTATCATGGTCTTTCTTTAATCTTTTAGTCATTACTTCTAATGATACTATTCCAGCAGCTGCTAAAAATCCAGCTTGTCTTAGACCACCACCCATTAATTTTCTTTTTTTTCTAGCTTTATCTATGAAATCTTTACTTCCTGCCAAAATAGATCCAACAGGAGAACATAATCCCTTTGATAAGCAGAACATAACTGAATCACAATATTTAGTGATTTCCTTAACATCAACATTAAGAGCTGCTGAAGCATTAAATAATCTTGCTCCATCTAAATGAATTGGCAGATTATATTTTTTAGCTACATTATATATATCTTTCATATTTTCAATAGTTAACACATTTCCACTAGAATGAGCATTTTCTATACAAATAAGTGAAGTTGAAGGAAAATGAATATCATCTTCTTCAAAGCGTATTCTTTTTTCAATTTCCTTTGAATTTAATACACCATTTGGAGCATCTATAGCTCTTAGTTGTACACCAGCTATTACAGAGCTTGCCCCAACTTCATGGGCAATAATATGGTTAGAGTCAGCAATTATTACTTCGCTACCTCGTCTGCAGTGAGTAAATAATGCAAGCTGATTCCCAAAAGTACCACTTGGTACAAATAAGGCAGATTCCATTCCAACAATTTCTGCAGCTAGAGTTTCAAGTTTTTTAACTGTAGGATCATCTCCATAGACATCGTCACCAACTTCTGCTTTAAACATTGCTTCTTTCATAAAGTCTGGTTGTTCAGTAACTGTATCACTTCTTAAATCTATAAATTTCATAATAATACCTCCTTTTTAATAGTTTGTAACTACTTTTAATCTTATTATAGTATAATAAAAGTATATAGTAATTAAAAATTTATAATAGGAGTAATTATTATGGGAACAATGGGGTCTGAAAGAAGAAGCTTAGAACAGTTAAGAGTTTTCTTTGTTGCAGGACTTATTATGGGGTTAATAGGAAATATATCATATTTTTTAAGATATAAAGAAATTAATATAGAATTTTTTAATTCTATAGATTTACATGGTCTAAGCATAATGATGGCATTTTCTGTTTTAATTTTAGGTGTTTTTTCTATTGGGAATATTAAGTTAGCTGTTAATGATGAAATTATGATAAACACAAAAAAGAAAACTTTTATTTATAAAATAATATGCATAATATTTGCTATATTTACCTTAATTATTTCTATGATATTTAAAGATTTAATATTAATTAGACTTGAAATATTAATAGAAGCTATTTTAGTAATTCTATATATAAATGAAAGAAAAATAGTATCTTATGAATTAATGGATATTCAGCTTAGGTGGAAAAGAGATTTTAATTATCCAGGAAGCATTGATAAGGAGAGCAATGTCTTTTGGAGGATTAAAATTAGATTTTATCCCCATATGAAGGTGAAATGGAGTGACAGAATTCATAGAATAAGAAAATATAATATTTTATTTTTAATTATATTATTCTTAGGAAGATTTGAGATTACAGCATTTTGGTTTTTAATAATTTTTATACAAGATATAATTTATTTTATTGAAGTTATTTTTGGCTTATATACTAAGACTAGTGGAATATGTACAGGAATTATTGACGTAACCAGTAGTAAATCTAGAATTCCAGTATATAAAGTATATATTACTAATTATGAGACAGAAGAAGAAATTACTTTTAAGGTAAGAAATTATTGTTATATTCAAGAAAGAGATGAAGTTGTTGTAGTTCATGGAGCAATTAGTAAAAGGGTTATAGAGGTTCAGGGAGTAAGAATGGATTTTATTTAGCAAGTTTTATCCTTACTTTTCTAAAAAAATTACTGAGAATTTTTATTTTCAGTATTTTTTTTTGTCGAAATTTACCAAAGTATTTAAAATGATGAATTTTGGAGATTTTTATATTAATATGTTATTATAAAAAAGAATTGAAATAAAATAAGAAAAAGGATAGGTGATAATATGAAAACTAATTATCATACACATAATTATAGATGTAATCATGCAGTTGGTACAATTGAAGACTATATAGAAGAAGCAATAAGAGAAGGATATGATGAAATAGGAATATCTGACCATCTACCGCATCCAGGAAAGAATATAGATAATGAAAATAGAATGAATTATGAAGATTTACCAATATATTTTAAGGAAATAGATGATGCAAAGGAAAAATATAAAGGAAAAATATCTATAAAAAAAGCAATAGAATGTGAATACTTTGAAGATTATCATTGGCTATATAATGACTTTAGAGAAAAGTATAAAGTAGATTATTTATTATTAGGAGTACACTTTTTCCCTTATAAAGGAGAATGGACATACGTAGGGGGAATAAAGCTAACTCCAGAAATATTAGAAATTTATACTGATTATATTATTAAGTCAATGGAAAGTGGATTTTTTGACTGCTTAGCTCATCCAGATTTATTTGGAGTTAGATATAGAGACTGGGATGAATATTCAATAAAAGCATCAAGAAGAATTTTAGAAGCTGCTGAAAGACTGGATTTTCCAATAGAAATAAACATAAATGGTTTCAAAAGAGGGAAAGTTAAATATAACTTGGGAGAAAGATATTTCTATCCTATAGAAGAGTTTTGGAAATTATCTAAAGAATATAATGTAAAAAGAATTTTAGGAGTAGATGCACATTTTCCAGAAGATCTAAGAAACAGATATATGGGAGAAGATTTTGCAAAAAAATTAAATTTAGAAGTAATAGATAAATTATAGTGTGTAACTTATGTTACCGAAAGTCTGTAATTATTATGTTAGACTATCTTTAGAAAATAAATAATTGGAGGAAAGATATGAGCTTATTTTTAGGAAAAATTCATTATTGGTTATTTAATAAGATAGTTTGGTTTGAAGACCTTGAAGAAGAAATAATTAACTTAGCTAAAAAAGAAGGATTAGATGTAGATACTTTATCTATTGAAATAAATAATAAATATGGGGAGAAATTACCTAAGCTTCCTTTAGAAGAAATGATAGATACTTCCAATATACATGGATGGCTTCAAGATAGAATCCATTCTGCAGAATATAGACTTGCAACTTGGACTGTAAATATCTTGAAAAAAGAAGGAACAAAAGAAAAGTTAGAAGATTTATTCATAAATCAAGGATTAAAAGCAGCTAACCAGGTTATAGAATCAGGAAAGTCAGTAAATGATGCCCTTGATATATTTAATGCTGTTAATGACTATATTTTAGATGGAATGCCATGTGATAGAGTAAATGAAGTTATATCACAAGATGAAGATAAACTACTTTGGAAAAGAAGAATTTGTGTTCATAAGGAACTTTGGGATACTGTAGGTGGAGATGTTAATTTATTTTATAATTTAAGAGACTTATGGATAAAGTCATTTGTTAATAAAGTTAATAGTAATTACAAGTATTGTTTCCTAGGAAATAATGAATTCTCTATAGAAAGAGTATAGGTGAAAATATGGATGCAATAAAATTAATGATGGAAGAGCATGAAAATATTAAGACTATGCTAAAAATAGTAAGAAAAGCATCTTACTCTATATTAGAAGGTAAAGATGTTAATTATGAAGACTTCAATAAAATGATTCAATTTATAAGAAATTATGCAGATTCCCATCATCATAAAAAAGAAGAGATAATGCTATTTAATAGAATGGTAGATGAAATAGGAGAAACTGCAGAGAAAGTTGTTAAATATGGAATGTTAGTTGAACATGATCTAGGAAGATTATATATATCAAGTTTAAGTGAGGCTTTAGAAAGCTTAAAAAAAGGAAATGAAGAGGCTAAACTTGATATAGTAGCAAATGCTGTATCTTATACTAATCTTTTAGAAAGGCATATCCATAAAGAAGATAATGTTATTTATAAGTTTGCACAAAGAGAACTAAAAGAAGATACTATGAATTTAATAAATAGTGAATGTGTAAATTTTGAAAATGAATTTAATGATGTAAAAGATAAAAATTTATATATATTGGAAGAATTAAAAAATAAATATTGCATATAACAATTAAGATATTTTAAAATTATTATTGGATCTAAAAAACATAAGGATAGGTGATATAATATGATTACTAAGGACATGACTATAGGGGAAGTTGTAAGAATTAAGGAAAATGCTCCAGAAATATTAATGAGCTTTGGAATGGGATGTATAGGATGCCCATCAGCTCAAGCTGAAAGTATTGAAGATGCAGCAAAGGTTCATGGATTAAATTTAGAATCTTTATTAGAAGCTTTAAATAAGTAATATTAATAAAAACTGTACCAAGCATATAGTGTTTGGTACAGTTTTTTTGTAAAAAAATATATAAAAAACTTTAGTATAAGACAATTAAATATCACATCTTTTATATTACTTCATAATATGTACTATAATTACAAAAATCAATATATAGTATTGTAGTTTTTAGGAAAGGAGAATATATGTCCATTAACTTTAAGAAATTCGTACCACGACCTGGACTAGTAAATAAGCAAGGACGTTTACCAGATCCATCAGAGTTAGTTTGTGTAGAAGTTCCAAAGGTTTTTGACCAATGCTTAATAAAGAGATGCTTAGTTTATGCTGAAGGACTAGACACCTTAACAACTGATGAAGAACTAAGAAGTAATCCTTTAGTAAATCCTAAAAGATATTTATCAAGCAGGGACTTTAGAGTAAGACTACTATCAGTTGATAAAATTCCACTTAAAGGAGATCCAAACTTTAAAAAGATAGTTCTTAATTATGTAATTACTTTTTATTCAGACTATATTGATGATAGTGGAGTAACTCAATGTGAATTCTATGAAATTAATAGAACAGACATTATAGGAAGATTCTATTGTCCAGATTCTATAGCACAAATTTCAGCAAGTAGTGATGAAGATTGTACTTGTGAAGAGTCTAATATAATTAAGCTTGAAATGGTAGCAGAGTCGTTAGATGGACAAATAGTAGAGGATGAAGCTGGTGATGAGGTTTTAGATATAACCTTAGGTTATTTCATAGTAGTAAAATGTCAATTATTAGTACAACTTTTAATTCCAGCTTATGATTACTGCCCTGTACCAAGAGAAGCTTGCGAAGAAGAACCAGAAGAAGATCCATGTGAAAGATTTGATAGAGCACCAGTTCCTAAGTTCTATCCAGATCAAAATTTAGAACCACTATTCCAAGAATGTGATGAGGAAGAAAGATAATTAAAACTAAAATTACAAAAGATAAACAATAAATTATCTTAAAAATAAAGAATAAATAAAAAACTATAAATACTAATTTAGAAATATTCTTATTATATAAAAGGGAGGATTCAATTTATGAATTCAATGTCAAGAGGTTATTATGAACCTTGTGGAAGAGAAAAAAGAAGAGAAGAAGAAAAGAAATGTCCAACAATTATAAAATGTGGATGCCCTAGTTCAGCACAAATTCTTACAACAGCTGCAGCACCTACAGCAACTGGTACAATTGCATCAGTTACAGTAGATAACACTTGCTTATGTGATCCAATAACTAAATTAGAATTTGCAACAATTATTTCTACAGCAACTGGCGGATTTGCTGGTACAGTAACTTTAAGAGTATTTAAACAATGTAGACATCAATTTACACCAGCTCCTATTGGACCTGCTTGGACTGTAACCCTTACTGCAGGAGCTACACTACCATTATCTTTCTTTATCTGTGATTCTGATTCATGTGAAGATGATTGTTGCACTTATACAGTAGTTGCAACAGCTACTGCAACAGCTTCAGGTATTGTTACATTTAACAATGCTACACTTGGAGCAATTTCAACATGTAAATCAAATAAATGTAAAGAAAAATGTAGGGAATAAGAAGATTTGATATATTAAAAAACTACTTTAAAATATTTAAATAATTGACTATGAAGTAAAGTTTAATTAAATTAAAAAAGTCCCGGAATTTGTAGCCATATATTCCGGGATTTATTACATTATAAAAAGAAAGTTTTTAAAGAATTTGAGGATTCTTATAGAAAAAAACATAAAAAATTTAGTTGAATGGAGTAAAAATAAAGAGGTGTTTTATTGGTGGAATATATTTAGACTTTATATTAAGAACTAAAAATAATAATAATTAATATAATATAATAG
>OGSQ01000087.1_pt1 | contig 64237 bp, 60 predicted proteins | sample 1573921 | NCBI WGS metagenome assembly OGSQ01 (sample SAMN03295832, study PRJEB24534) | human gut metagenome | isolation source: fecal sample 7 from infant 4 | host: Homo sapiens | place: USA: Pittsburgh, PA | collected 2014-07 | reverse complement strand
ATATGAAGTTATTAATTGATATAATATTTATAGTTTAAACTTGAGAGGTGAAGATATGAGAGAGCTGAAGGGGATAGAAGAAAGAATCTTAGATAGGGCATTATACCTTTTTGGTAAGAATGGAACTACTAATGTTCCAATTAGGACTATAGTAAAAGAGGCTGGAGTAAATGTAAGTGCAATAAACTATTATTTCGGCAGTAAAGATAGGATGATAAAATACATAAAAGAGTTTTATTTAGAGAATATAACTCAAGCTTATGCACCACTTTATGATGAGAATCTTAGTGATATGGATAAGTTAGTTAAATGTGCTAATGAGATAATAGAGTACTGCTTAAGATATCCTGGGGTTTTAGTTATGAATGAAGAAGCTTCTGCTAAAATAGATAAGGATGAAATTGATATACAGATAATTGAGAAGTCAAAGGAAGAAAATAAAAATTTAGATTTTGCTTTAAGAAAAGTTTTAAATTGTAGTGATGAGGAATTTATTTATAAGAGAATAATATTTATTTCTTCAATTACATATCCAGCGACTAATGAAGATAATCAATATGACAAAGAAGTTATAAGCACTGAGGAAAAAAGAATTAATTATGTTACCAATTTAATTAGATTATTAAAAGAAAACAAATAAGTTATAAAAATACTTCTTGAAATTTAGGAGTATTTTATTTTTTTTGTTAAAATTAAAACAAATTGTTTTAAACATATTGATTTATTTTTAACAAAGAAATATAATATATGTAGGGGAAAAATTAAAATAATAAAAATTTTGGAGGTAGCAAAATGGCTTTTGAGAATGTTTTTAGCCCTATCAAGATTAGGGGAATGGAAATGAAGAACAGAGTTATATTCCCAGCTATGGGAACTAAGATGGCTGGAGATGATAAGATGGTGACAGACCAACTTATTAATTATCATGCAGCTAGAGCTATTGGTGGAAACGGTTTAAATTTTACTGAAGTTTGTTCGGTTTATGACAAAGCTTCACCTAAAACTTTCCTGGCAATTTCTGATGATAAATATATACCAGGTTTGAAAAGGTTAACAGATGCAATTCATGCAGGTGGGGCAATGGCTGGAGTTCAATTATGGCTTGGTGGTTCAGCAGTATTATTTGGAGATCCAACATCAATGGTAGTAACTCCAAGTGATTTTAAAGTTCAAGATAATTATGTAATTCCTGGAGCAAGTAAAGAAGTTATTGCTGAGGCTATTAAGGCTTTTGGAGATGCAGCTAGACGTGCAGTTGAAGCTGGATTTGATGCTTTAGAGTTCCATGCAGGACATAATTACACACCACATTCATTCCTAAGCAAAGCTTTTAATAAGAGAACTGATGAGTATGGTGGAAGTTTAGAAAATCGTGCTAGATTCTTATTAGAATGTATAAGATCAATTAGGGCTAATGTACCAGAGGACATGCCATTATTTATGAGAGTAGATGCTTTTGATGATGACCTAGAAGATGGTCTTACTATAGAAGATACTATTCAATTCTGTAAATGGGCTAAGGAAGCTGGTGTAGATGCATTAGATGTATCTCGTGGAAACTTCTCAAGTGCAGCAATAAAATATGAGGTACCTCCAGTAGATTTACCAAGAGGCTTTAATGTAGATAATGCAGCAAGAATTAAAAAAGAAACAGGAATGCTTACTGTTGCAGTTGGAAGAATTAATGATCCAGCACAAGCAGATGAAATAATAAAAAGTGGTAAAGCTGATATGGTAGTTATAGGTAGAGCACAATTGGCTGATCCAGAGTTTTGTAATAAATCAATGAATGGAAAAGTTGAAGACATAATACGCTGTGTAGGATGTAATCAAGGATGTTATGATGGATTCTCATCACCAGAAGTACCATTTATAACTTGTTTAAGAAATCCAGCATTAGGAAGAGAAGCAGAATTTACTTTAAAGAAAACAGAAAATCCTAAAAAGGTGTTAGTAGTTGGGGGTGGAGTTGCAGGACTTCAAGCAGCTATGGAATTAAAGGATAGAGGACATAATCCAATATTATGTGAAGCTTCAAGCTCTCTAGGAGGACAATTTATTTTAGCTGGAGCAGCTCCGAGAAAAGAAGAAATGAAAGAAGCTGCTATATCTATGGGAGATATAGCTAAGAGAAAAGGAGTAGAGATCAGACTTGAAACTCCTGTTACACCTGAAGTAATTAAAGAAATAAATCCAGATGAAGTAATAATAGCAACTGGAGCAGAACCTATGAAATTAAGAGTGCCAGGAGCAGATTTACCTCATGTAACTAATTCTCATGATATACTTGCAGGAAATTCAATGGTATCAGGTGAAGTTGTTGTTATTGGTGGCGGATTAGTTGGACTTGAAGTTGCTGAGTATTTATCAGGAAATGTAAATAAGATAACAGTAGTTGAAATGCTTAGTGAAGTAGCTAAAGATCTAGGTCAATTAAGAAAAATCTGTGTTATGGAAAGTCTATATCATGAAGGAATTAAGACTATAACAGATGCTAAATGTACTGAAATAAAGGAAAGTTCAATAGTAATAGAAAAAGATGGTAAGCTTCAAGAATTACCTTGTGATTCAGTAGTAGTTGCAATAGGTGCAAGATCTCGTGACTTTACTGACCTTTCTAATTACTGTGAAGAAAAGAATATTCCATGCCATGTAATTGGTGATGCAGTAAGAGCTCGTAGAGCATTAAACTGTATTGAAGAAGCTGTAAATGTAGCTAGAGAAATTTAAGCTATAATTAATCTCAATAATATAAATTTAAAAGCTGTATATGTCTATCATAAGGATAAACATATACAGCTTTTTTAGTAAATAAATTATATTATTTCTTTGAATTAAGATATAATAGTTGTATTGTAATAGATTATAGGATAGAGGGATGATACATGGCCAGTAATTATAAGGTACAAAAGCCTAAGTTTTTAGAAGAATTAGAAGAAGTCATAGATATATATGATGAAATATTAGATAGTGATAAGCTACAGAATAAAATAATTGAAAATGAGACTATAGAAGGCTTAGTTAATAAGGGGACTACAATAGATTCTTGTGTATTTAAAAATATTATTTTTAATGGTACTTCAATTAGAAATGTAGACTTATTAGATACGAGATTTGAAAACTGTGATCTTTCTAACATTGATTTAGGGGATGGAAGTATCCATAGGGTAGAATTTATAAATTGCAAGTTACTTGGAGCAAGGTTAGATGAATGTAATATTAGAGATGTAAGGTTTAGTAATTGCCTTGGTAAATATATTAATTTATCTTACTCTAAGATGAAAAATGTGATTATTGAAGAATGTGATTTTACAGAAGGTACTTTTCAGCAAGTAAAATTAGATAAGGTTAATTTTAATAAGTCTAATTTGGTTAATTCATTTTTTAACAAAACATCTCTAAATAAAATAGATTTAACAACATGTGATATTAATGGAATAGATGTTGAGATAAGTGACTTATCAGGAGCTATTGTAAATAGTATGCAAGGATTAGATTTAACAAGATTATTGAATATAGTAATTAAGTAATTAAGTAATAAAGAGGGTTGCAACAATGCGAGCTGAATTAATAATTGTGGAAAATAAGGTAGTATATTCTGAAAGATATCTTATTTAGATAAAAGGAAATATTTAAGAAACTAAGGAGCATAAAACATGATATCATTTAAAGTAATTTTATTAATTATTTGCCCACTAGTATTTATAGCTGGATTTATAGATGCAGTAGCAGGAGGGGGAGGCTTAGTTTCCTTACCAGCATATTTATTTGCAGGGGTACCAATACATATAGCCTATGGAACTAATAAGTTTGCAAATTGCATTGGAACTGGTATGGCATCAGCAAAGTTTTTGAAAAGTGGCAATATAAGACTAAAACCAGCGTTAATTTCAGCTACAGGGGCATTGATAGGTTCTTGGATAGGTGCACAACTTGTACTTTTATTAGATGAAAAGTATCTACAATATTCCTTAATGATAATTTTACCTATAGTTGCAATATTTTTATTATTCAATAGAAATTTTGGACAAGATACTTACATAAAGGAAGTTCCTATAAAAAAATTATACATCCTATCTTTTATAATAGGGCTAATTATTGGAGTGTATGATGGATTTTTTGGACCAGGAACAGGAACTTTTTTAGTACTAGCATTTACAAGTATTTGTGGTTTTAACATGATTACAGCCTCAGGAAATGCAAAAATAGTAAACTTGGCTTCTAATTTAGCAGCACTAGTAGTTTATATATTAAATGGTAAGGTTAGCTTTATGATAGGAATACCAGCGGCTGTATTTGCAGTGCTAGGAAATTATATAGGAGCACATTTCGCAATAAATAAGGGAAGTAAATTTATAAAACCCGTGATAATTCTGGTTATAGTAATGTTATTTATAAAGATAATAGTAGATTTTATATAAAATGAATTAATCCTCTTAATTAAGAAACTTATATTCTTATTAAGAGGATTTTTTTTATTTAAAATATAAAGTTTGCAACAAGAACTATTACAGGTAATGTAATTATAGTTCTTTCCACAAATATTATTAATAATTGCTTTAGTGATACAGGTATTTTTGATCCAAGTAGGACTCCACCTACTTCAGACATATATATTAATTGAGAAACCGAAGTACAAGCAACTATAAATTTAGTCATATCGCTAGTTATTGAGTTAGCAGCTAATACGGATGGAAGTAACATATCTGCAAATCCAACTACTAAAGTTTGTGATGCAGCTACAGCTTCTGGAACTTGAAGTAGGTTTAAATAAGGAATAAATGGTAAACCTAAAATTTGGAATACAGAAGTATATTCTGCAATTATTAAAGCTATAGTTGCAAGAGCCATAACTATAGGTAAAACTCCAAGCCACATATCTAAAACATTTTTAATACCATCAATTACAAAAGATTTGATTCCAGGATTATTTCCAGACTTATCTATAGCCTTTTTATATCCCCAAGAAAAAGCAGTATATCCTTCTGGAATAGTTTCATCATCCTTTTTTCCCTTATTGTTATAATAAGTATTAGGAATTTTACGTAAAGGATATATTCTTGGAAGAATAATAGCTGCAACTATACCTGAAAATGTTACTGTCAAGTAAAAAGGTATAAATAAATGAGACAATCCGACAGTATCTATTACTATTAAGCTAAAGGTTATAGATACAGCAGAGAAAGTTGTACTTATTACAGCAGCTTCTCTTTTAGAGTAAAACCCTTCTTCATATTGTTTATTAGTTAATATTATTCCTAGTGTTCCATCACCAAGCCAAGAAGTAATACAATCTATTGATGAGCGCCCAGGTAAAGTGAATACAGGCCTCATAACTTTAGTAAGAATTGCACCGAAGAATTCTAATAGTCCAAAGTTAAGTAATAGTGGTAATAATAAACCAGCAAAGAAGAATATAGTAAATAAAATTGTAAGCAAATCATTTAATACAAAAGATCCAGTTGAAGAATTTATTATCATTTCAGGACCAAAATTAAATAATGCTAGAACACAGAATACTGCACCAAAAATTCTAGCTATAAACCAAATTGTACTTACATTAAACAATGTGTTTAAAAATTCATTTTCCACAATAAATTTTGGTTTAAATACTTTAGTAATTACGCTAAATATAGCAGATATACAAACCATAAAAGTAATAATAGTAGTTAAGTAGCTACCTAAAGACTTAGCAAGAAATTTAGACATTAAAGCTACTGGTATAGTGATTTCTCCATTAAATTTAATAGGAACCATAAATAATAGTATTCCTATTAAAGATGGGATAATAAAAGCAAGTGAATTCTTAAGAGAAAACGCATCTTTAGTTAAATTTTTCATTTCGGTCTCCTTTATATCCAATTTATTAATAATTATACACAGAAATTAATTTTAATACAAAATTGACTAAAAAATCAATAGATTTTTATACAAAAATAACTAAAATTTATGCAAAATCACAATGTTAATATTTTCTTGCAATAAGGATAAACTAAAATCATTAATTAAGATTAAGGAGAATCTAATATGAGCAAGAAAAATGTTATTACATATTTAGTTATTTTTAATTTATTTGTGATATTAATAATATTATTAAGTAAAATTCTTATAATTAAAAACTTTTTTAAGGTGATTTTTGCAGTAGTGATTATACCTGTAATATTTGGAGTATTTCTATTTTATATACTTAAACCACTAAACAATATATTTCTAAAAAAGAAAATGAAAAGGGGGACTGCAGCATCTTTAACAATAATAATATTTTTCTTTATAGCAGCAGGGATTGTAAAATATTTTGCTGATTATTTTATAGAACAATTTATGAGTGTTAAATCTATATTTATAGATATAATTGAGTCTAGGGGGGGGATTGAAAATATACAGAGTATAGTTAAAGAGAGCATTTTTAATATAAATTATTATGAGAAATTCTTAGGGGATATTCAAAATTATATATCTATGTTTACTACTAGCATTAGAAAGGTTTTTGATAAAGGTATCCAATTGTTTTCTGATATTTTCTTAGTGTTTTTGATAGTTTTTTACTTACTTAAGGATGAGGAGAAAATAAAGGAGTCATTAGAAAAATTATTTCCTAGGAAATATAGGGATAGGGCATATAAAGTAATAGAAGAAGGGGATGAAGTTCTATCAGCTTATATAATTGGGCAAGCAAAAGTTGCTTTATCATTATCAATTATGATGTTCGTTGGATATAAAATAATAGGTATGGTTAATCCAATTATTTTAGCATTAGTAACATTTGTATTAGCTTTTATACCTTTTATTGGATTTTTCATATCATTAATACTACCTTACATAATAGCCATAGCTTTAGGCTGGAATATGATTTTGAAACTATCTATATTAGTTTTAATTGCGCAAGTATTAAAGGGAAGAATAATTGTTCCTTTAATAATGGGAAAGACAATGAAAATACATCCTATTACTGATATTTTTCTAGTTGTTGGAGCAGCCACTTTAATTGGGCCCATAGGAGCCTTTGTTGTAGTACCATTTTATTCATTGGCAAAGGTCTTTTATAAGCATTTTAGTAAGGAACTAGATGAAAAGATAAAAGAATTTAGAGAATAGAAAAATTTAAGTGTATTAATGTAGAAAAAATACTCAACTATATGTAATGAACTCAGGAAAGGAAGTTATATTAGTTATATCAGGAGTTATGGCATAAAAAAGGGCAAAGACGGTAATGATTAAAAAAGAAGGTTTATCTTCTTTTTTAATACCACATATGAAATGGACCATATGGATTTCTAACATCATATATATTGCCAATATCATATGTTGAAGAAAGACTAAAAAGCATGGAAAAAGCAACTAACATTACTATTCCTCCAAATATTGAAGAGGTAGCAATCAATTCAACAAATGCAATTATTGGTAATAAAAATGATGAAATCTTAAATAATAATAATAGAATATTCTTAAATAATTTCATGAAATCACCTCACTTCTAATATAGGATGGAATGAACTATGTATGGAAACTTTAAGTGATAAGTTATCTTCACTAGTATAAATAATCCAATCACTAAAACCATATTGGGCTAAATAATTTTGAACATAATATTCAAGATCTGATTGACCTTTAAAATTTTCCTTTTCTAATGAATTTATTAACTTATTAAAAAATTCTTCGCTTTCTTGACTCTCATAAGCAGTGTATTTGTTTTTTTTCATAAACTTTAAATTTGTAAGGGAGAAACGTCCTATTTCAAAATGATTATCTGAGCCTAATTTAAAATTTACTCCAATATCAGTTGCTATTTTATCTGTATTATTTGATTCAGCAGAAAAGTTACTATCAATACCAGAGCCATTTTTACTAATAGATATAACTTTGGTAGTTGTAATTGTATCTGTAACTACTCTTGTATTATAATTAAATGCTTTATTACAGTAAAAAATTATGATTAAAGATACTATTATAATAAAACTAGGTAATATGAATTCTTTTAGTTTCAATTTTGGTTTATTTTCTTTCATATTATATCGTCTCCTTTTTGCATATAAAGCCTTAATAATACAATTATATCATATATTCTTATGATATGTAGAAAATGTAATTAGATATAATTATTGTATATTAATATTATATATTTATCGTAAAGATGATTGTAAGACTTAATATTTATTCTTAAATTAGTACCATTTTATTCATTGGTAAAGGTCTTTTATAAGCATTTTAGTAAGGAACTAGATGAAAAGATAAAAGAATTTAGAGAATAGAAAAATTTAAGTGTATTAATGTAGAAAAAATACTTAAAACTACTTATAATTAAACAAAGAAACAAATTCGGGGGATTAGTAGAAATGAATAATAGAAAACGAGTAAAAGAATCTAAAAGGATAGTAGTAAAGGTAGGAACCTCCACTTTAACTTATGATAATGGAAGAATTAATTTGACTAGAATAGAAAAGTTAACTAGGATTTTATCAGATGTAGTGAACTCAGGAAAAGAAGTTATATTAGTTACATCAGGAGCTATTGGGGTTGGGGTATCTAAGTTAAAGCTTAAGGAAAAGCCGAAGACGGTAAGGGAGAAGCAAGCTGTTGCAGCAGTTGGACAGTGTGAGCTTATGCATATATATAGTAAATTTTTTGGCGAGTATAGCCATACGGTAGGACAAGTTTTATTAACTAGAGATGTTGTAGAAGATGATCATATAAGAGAAAATGTATGTAATACCTTTGAAACATTAATTGAAAATAGCATAATACCTATTGTAAATGAAAATGACACTGTTTCTATTGATGAGATAGAGAATATAGTTAAATTTGGTGATAATGATAATTTGTCAGCAATAGTTTCTAAACTTGTAAAAGCTGATCTTTTAATAATTTTATCTGATATAGATGGATTCTATAATTCTGATCCAAGAAAGAATCCAGATTCAATGCTTATAAGAGAAATTGAAGAAATAACAGATGAACTAGAAGAGTGTTGTGGTGGTGCAGGAAGTAACTTAGGTACTGGTGGTATGATTACTAAGTTAACAGCGGCAAGAACTGCAACTGAGTCTGGTGTTGATATGATTTTAGCTAATGGGGAAGATCCAAGGATAATTTTAGAAATATTAGAAGGCAAAGAAATAGGAACTTTATTTGTAAGTCGATAAGAAAATAATGAAAAATTATAAATAATATAAAGTAGGATATAGGAGGGATTAATTATGCGTACTATTGAGAGTTTAGGAAAAAATGCAAAAGAAGCATCTTATGACTTAGGTATTGCATCTACTACAGAGAAAAATAATGCCTTAGAGCTTATGGCACAGGCTCTATTAAATAATAAAGAAGAAATAATTAATGAGAATAAAAAGGATTTAGATGTAGCAGTTCAAAAAGGAACTTCTAAGGCTATGCTGGATAGGCTTGCTTTAAATAAAGAAAGAATAGAAGGCATGGCAAAGGGACTTAGAGATTTAATAGCTTTAGATGATCCAGTAGGTGAAGTTATTGAAATGTGGAAGAGACCTAATGGTCTTCAAATAGGAAAACAAAGAGTTGCAATGGGGGTTATTGGGATAATATATGAAGCTAGACCAAACGTAACTTGCGATGCAGCCGGACTTTGTTTAAAGACAGGAAATGCAGTTATATTAAGAGGTGGAAGTGAAGCTATAAATTCTAATAAGGCAATAGTTAATATACTAACTGAAGCAGTTAAAGAAGCTGGACTTCCAGAAAACTCAATTCAATTAGTTGAAGATACCAGCAGAGAAACAGCAACTAAAATGATGAAATTAAATGAATATATAGATGTTCTAATTCCAAGAGGAGGAGCAGGATTAATACAAGCGGTAGTTAAGAATGCAACAGTTCCAATTATAGAAACAGGAGTAGGTAACTGTCATATATATGTAGATGAAAACTGTGATTTTGAGATGGCTAAAAATATAATTGTAAATGCAAAGGTATCTAGACCATCAGTATGTAATGCAGCAGAAAAAATGCTTATTAATGAAAATATTGCAGATAAATTTTTACCACTTATAGTAAAGGCTTTAAGAGAACATGATGTTGAAATTATAGGTGATGATAAGGTTCAATCAATAATTAATGATGTAACAGCTGCAACTGAAGAAGATTGGAGCAAGGAGTATTTAGACTATATTATAGGAGCTAAGATAGTAAAAAACCTTGATGATGCCATAACTCATATTAATAAGTATGGATCAGGACATTCAGAAGCAATAGTAACTGAAAGCTATAAGAACTCTCAAAAATTCTTAAATAAAGTTAATGCAGCAGCAGTATATGTAAATGCATCTACTAGATTTACAGATGGTGCAGAGTTTGGATTTGGAGCAGAAATAGGTATAAGTACTCAAAAGTTACATGCTAGAGGCCCAATGGGATTAAAAGAACTTACGACTATTAAATATATTATTTATGGAAATGGACAGATAAGATAGAGTGTTGTAGCACAGCGTGTGATGCGCATAATGTAAAATTAAGAATGAATAATGAAATATTAATAAAAAAACTCCCTTAGGAGTTTTTTTATTAATATTTATATATTTTTAAAGGAGCTATCTTGAATATAGCTCCTTTGATTTTAATATTTTATTTTTATGCCCTATTCTTTAACTTGGATGATGATAATCCTAAAAGTATTAATGAAATCACTAATAGTAAGCCTATAGTAGCTACTTCACTACTTAAATTTGAACCATAAAGTATATTACTATTTGATGAATTTATCCAAGTAGTTGGAACTATTTTAGATATATTCTTTAATATATCAGGCATAATATCTCTTGGCCAGAAGCATCCTCCAAGCATTGCAAAAGGTAGTATTATAAGAGTACTTATTGTTCCTGAAATTCTTAAATCCTTTGAATGAGTAGTTATAAATACTCCAAGAGAAATTGTAAACACTCCAAAGATTAAGAACATTGTATATAAGCTTAATGGGGAATCTCCTAAATTAAACTTAAATACATAATTAAATGCAAGGAAGTACAATGTAATTTGAATAAATGTAATTACTAAAAATGCAAGTAAGCTTTGGAATATATAATTAAATCTACTTAAAGGTGTAGTAAATAGTCTAGTAAATACATTCTTTTCTCTATCTTTTAATAAAATATTAGTTGCAGCAGTTGCAGAGAACAGTAAATTAAGCACTATAAAGCCCATTGCAGAATCAGTTTTTGATTTATTACCTTCTCCCTTATCCACACTTGTATATGATAATTTATAAGAACCATCTTCATAATATTTTAAGGCACTATAAAATTTATCTTTATCTCCATTAGAATTTTTAGCAAAGGTCTTTAATACATCTAAGTAGCTATTTAATGATGTACTAAGAGCAGTAGAAGTGTTACCTTCTTTGGCTTCAAAAGTTCTTATAGTAGGATTTTCTCCGTTAATAAGAGATTCAGTATATCCTTCTGGAATAATAAGAGCAAAATCTATATTATTATTTATCAAATCTTCTTGGATCTTATCTTCTCCATCAGTGTTAATTTCAGCCTTATCTTCAATAGTTGAAATTATTTTTTCAGTAACCTCTGTCTTGTCATTATCTATAACAGTTACTTTTAAAGGAGCTGTACCATTAGATCCTGAAAAAGCAATTAACATAAAGATTAGAGGAAGTACAACTAAGAATAGAAGATTCATTTTTCCTCTAAATAGTCTTTTTAATGTTGCTTTAAATATTGTCATGCTATTTCTCTCCTTCCTATTATATTTGCACCTACGAATAGTAGAGCAGAAATAATCCAAAGTCCAATAATAGAAAGAATTATATCGTTATTAGCTCCTCCATAGATACTCTTAAACATAGCATCAGAAGCCAAGTAATTTGGTGTAAGTTTTGATATAGTGCCAAGTACTCCATTAAAGTTTACTTTTACAAAGCCTCCACTTAAGAAAGTAAATATAGGAACTATTACATTCAACAGTGCAAGTCCAATAAGCCCTTTCTTAGTAGCCATTACAGCAAATATACCAAGCATTGTTGATAAGACTGATAATGAAAAAGCAGTCAGTAGTATTATAGGCAAGCTACTACCAAAGTTAACACCAAAGGCTAAGTTCGAAACTAGTAATAATATAAGTACCTGTACCATTATAGTAATAATTACTCCAATAGCTTCACCTATAAATATTTCACCAAGCTTTAAAGGTGTAGATCTAAATCTATATCCAATTGTGCCATAGTATGATTTATCTATAGCGAAATTAGCGTAAATTGATCCATACATTATTATCATAACAAGCATAGTTATTGAATAATAATCAGTTGCAGAAGGCTTTTTACCTGAAACAGTTATTGATTCTTCTTGTAAGTTAGTATTCTTATCAATAGTATAGTTTTTTGATTGTATTTTAGATAATGCTTCTATAGCATTTGCAGAAGAAGCATAAGAATCAACAATTCCCTTTACTATTGAAACTCCTAATTGATTATATTCAGAGCCTATTAATTCTAGTTTATTGACTGATGATTCGTCGTATATTACTAAGGCATCATATTTTCTGTTTTCAATGAGTTTTTTACCTTCATTAATATCAGAAGTTTTCTCAACATTTATAATATCTTTAAGTCCATCTAAATTAATGAAATTATCGAAGGCACTAGCACCTTGACTTGAAGAGTTATTTACATAAAGTAAGTTAACCTTATCTACTGTTCTTGCAGTAAAATCTTCATTGTTTTTAAGTGCATTACCTAGGATTAATATTAAAAATATTGGAATTAATATCATTGTAATAAGGCTTTGAACATCTCTTAGAGATTGGAGGAGTCTGTATTTTACTATAGTTAATATCTTCATAAAGTAATCCCCCTAATCCCTAAGTTTTCTTCCAGTTAATTTAAGGAATACTTCTTCTAATGAAGCTTCTGTTCCATCTTCATGTTTAACTAAAGCCTTTAATTCTTCGTTACTTCCTCTAGCGATTATATTTCCATGATCAATTATACAAATATCAGAACAAATAGCGTCTACTTCCTCCATATAGTGAGATGTATAGATAATAGTTGATCCCTGAGCATTAAGCTTTTGTATAGTTTCTAAAATATTATTTCTTGATTGAGGGTCTATACCAACAGTTGGTTCATCAAGGATTATTAGTTTAGGTTTATGAACTATAGCACAAGCTATATTTAATCTTCTCTTCATACCACCAGAAAATTTAGGTGGAAAATCTTTCTTTCTATCTAATAAGCCTACGAAGTCAAGTGTTTCATTAACAGCTTCTTTTAGCTTCTTTCCTCTTAATCCATATAATTCTCCAAAGAATTTAACATTTTCTTCAGCGGTTAAATCATCTATTAAAGCTAAATCTTGAGGAACTACTCCTAAGTTTTTCTTTATAAATATAGGATCTTCTTTAATATTCTTATCAAATATTTTTACATCGCCTGAATATTTAGAGTAAAGACCACTTAATATGCTTATAGTAGTAGTTTTACCAGCACCATTAGGTCCAAGGAAGCCGAATATTTCGCCTTCTTCAATATCTAGCTCTTTTATATCCACAGCTTTAAAATCTTTATAACTCTTTTCTAAGTTTTTGATTGATATAATCATAATTTCACTCCTTTTATGAACTTTGTTTATCTAAACGTCAAACTTTACGAACGCTGTTCATTTAACTTTATATTTATCATAATACTATGTATAAATTGGTACAATATCTAAAAAGGCTTAAAATAGGGGAAATAGAATTATTTGATTGATATATCTTCTATATAGTCTTTCTTTCTTAAAGAATAGATATGCATCAAATAATAACATACATTAATTTAGAAAAATGAATACAGTAATAAAAAATTAATTGTTTTGTATAATGATTGTAATAATATAACAAGGTAAGTTAATGGAAAATATCACGTTATAATATTATAATTGTAATATATGAAAATTTGTGATAACAAAGGAGATTAAAATGGAAGAAAAATATGAATTTAGAAGTAAATATTTTGATGAACTTAACATAAATGAATTTTATGAAATTGCTAAAGCTAGGTATGAAGTCTTTGCTTGTGAACAAGAAATAACTTGTGAAAATGATTTTGATGATAGAGATAGAGAATGTATTCATCTATTTATAGTAGATAAAGATACTAAAAATGAAAATATAGCTGGATATTGCAGACTATTACCAGCCGGGCTTGCTTATGATGAGGCTTCTATTGGAAGAGTTCTAATTCAAAAGGAATATAGGAATAAGGGGCTAGCTAAAGAAATGATGATAAGAGCGATAGAGGATATAAAAAAGGAATTTAATACAGAAAAAATAACTTTATCAGCTCAAAGTTATATTAAAAATTTGTATAAATCTGTAGGATTTATAGAGGTTTCAGGGGAGTATGACGAAGCGGGAATACCTCACATAAAAATGAAATACGGAATATAATGGTTTAGGAGAGTTTTTATGAGGAAAAATAAATTTAAGAAATGGGGAAAGAGAACTATGGGTATATTTATATCTTTATTTATAGCAAGTTTAATTATTGTTATCTTAGCCATTTCAAGTGTTAATAGTTATAAAAAGTATATTTATAATATAGAAGATATACCTAAAGGCAATGATGCAATAATAGTATTAGGGGCAGGAGTTAGGAGTGATGGAACACCATCTGATATACTGTCTGATAGGCTTGAAACTTCAATAGAGGTATATAACGAAGGAGCAGCAAGTGCATTAATATTAAGTGGTGATCATGGTAGAGAAGAATATAATGAAGTTGGTGCTATGAAGGATTACGTACTTAGTAATAATATAGATGAGAGTACTGTCTTCATGGATCATGCTGGTTTTAGTACCTACGATACTATGTATAGAGCAAAGGAAATTTTTAAGGTTAAGAGTGCAGTAATAGTAACTAATGAGTATCATCTACCTAGAGCCTTGTATATAGCAAGAAAGTTAGGGATAGAGGCCTATGGTGTAAAATCAGATAAAAGAGGGTATCAATTAATGGATAGCTATAAGAAAAGAGAAGTTCTAGCTAAGTTAAAGGACTTTGCTTATGTAAATATTATAAAGCCAGAACCAAAATTCTTAGGCGAGTCAATTCCTGTAAGCACTTCTGATGGAAGGTTAACAGAAGACGATAGAAATTAGATTTTTTAATAAAGCTTTCAAAATGTAAGTTATCGGACAATGTTATGTTCAAGTCTATTAATTTATATTATTGAAAGCTTTTTTGCAAATTTTAGAAGGCAAAGAAGATTTATTGAAAACACAGATATTCCTCCTGTGAATAAAGTGTTAATATTCGTATTTGTTTTAAATATATAGAAAGAAGCTAAAGAATAACCATAAAAATAATTGTATAAATGGATAAAAATAATAATTATACGAAAATATTGAAAAATAGCATTGCTTTAGTACGAATGAAATGATAACATATGAATATAATATTCGATTTTGTTAAGAGGAGTAATTTTTATGGAAAAGTTCTTTAATCTAAAGGAAAATGGTACAGATGTTAAAACTGAATTAATGGCAGGTTTAACTACATTTCTAACAATGGCATATATTTTATTCGTAAATCCATCTATTTTATCAGCAGCTGGAATGGATAAAAATTCAGTGTTTGTAGCTACAATTATTGCAGCCGTAATAGGAACTTTAGTTATGGGACTAGTAGCTAATGTACCTTTTGCTCAAGCACCTGGTATGGGGTTAAATGCGTTTTTTACATTTACAGTAGTGTTAGGTCTTGGTTTTACTTGGCAACAAGCTTTAGCCATGGTATTTATTTGCGGAATTATTAATATAATTATTACAACTACTAAAATAAGAAAAATGATAATACAAGCAATTCCTCATTCACTTCAATATGCAATTTCAGGTGGTATAGGACTATTTATTGCATTTATAGGGATTAAACAAGCTCACTTTATAACTTTTACAGGTGAAGCTGCTGATAAAGTTGCTTCAGCAGGTGACTCAAGCGTATTTAACAGTGTAAATTTAGCAATGACTAATTTTAAGGATCCAGTAGCACTATTAGCTTTAATAGGTCTTGTAATAACAATTGTATTAATGCTTCTTAAATTTAAGGGAGCGATTTTATTAGGTATTCTTTCAACTACAGTTATAGGAATTTTTATGGGAGTAACACAAGTACCAGACCTTTCACAAATTGATTTTGGTATTCCAAGTATGGCACCAACATTTATGAAATTAGATTTTGCAGGGTTATTTAGTGATCCATCTAAGATATTCTTAGTATTTACTACAATATTCGCATTTTCTTTATCAGACACTTTTGATACTATTGGTACTTTCCTTGGAACAGGTAGAAAAGCAGGTATATTTGATGATAAAGATGAAAAGTTATTTGAAGAAGGAAATAATTTCTCTTCAAAATTAGAAAGAGCTTTATTTGCAGATGCTACTGCAACTTCAATTGGCGCACTTTTTGGTACAAGTAATACTACTACTTATGTTGAAAGTGCAGCAGGTATTGGACAAGGTGGAAGAACTGGATTAACTTCAGTAACAGTTGCAGTATTATTCTTACTTTCATTATTTATTTCACCAATTATGGGGATGGTACCAGCTGCAGCAACAGCTCCAGCTTTAATAGTTGTTGGTATTTTAATGATGGAATCATTCAAGAATATTGATTGGGGTACATTCGAAGTAGCTATGCCAGTATTCTTTATAGTAACATTTATGCCTTTCACAGGAAGTATTTCAAATGGTGTAGCTGCAGGATTTGTTACTTATTGTATAGCTAAAGTAGTTAAAAAAGAAGGTAAGGAAGTGCATCCAATAATGTATATAGTTAGTGCATTATTCTTATTAAACTTTATAATTAGCGCACTTTAAGTATAGTAGATAATATATAAATATTTTGGGGATAAAAAATAATTGAATTTAACTGGTGAAATATCATATTGATTAGAATGATATTTCACCAGTTTTTTAATTATATAAAATGGATTTGTAATTATAAGATTATAATGAAATAATAATATTTATATTCTGAACACAATATGCTATATTAAAATTCAAAGCTAATTTTAATTTTTATGGAGGATGTTTATGGGGAAGCCGTATGGTAGGAGCGTTGCATTAATTACAGGAGCGACTACTGGTATAGGATATGAGCTAGCTAAGCTATATGCTAAAGATAAAATTAATTTAATATTAGTTGCAAGGGATGATGAAAAGCTAAGGGAAGTGAAGGAAGAGTTAAGCTTTTATGATATCATGGTTTATACTATCGCTTTAGATTTAGCTGAGGATAACTCTTGTGAAAAAGTATTAGATTTTGTGAATAAAAATAATTTGTCTGTGGATATTTTAATTAATAATGCAGGAATGGGTTCCTTTGGATACTTAAGTGAAATAGATATGGAAAAGGAGCTTAAATTAATAGATGTTAATATTAGAGCTTTAACTGAAATAACAAAAGTATTCTTACCTATTATGATAGGTCATGGGGAAGGAGCTATAATGAATGTGGCTTCAACTGCAGCTTTTTGTGCTGGACCAAAGATGGCTACATATTACGCATCTAAAGCTTACGTGCTTAATTTTACTGAAGCTTTATATGAAGAATTAAGAGATACTGAAATTAAAGTTAGTTGCCTATGTCCAGGACCAGTAAAAACTAGTTTTCAAGAAAAGTCAGGGATACGAAAAAGTGAAGCAGCTAAAAAAGCCTTAATGACAGCTAAGGAAGTTGCAAAAGTAGCTTATAAAGACTTTAATAAGGGAAAACTAATAATAGTCCCAGGGTTTAAAAATAAAGTAATAATATTATTAAATAAATTTATACCTAGGAGTTTATCTAGAAAGATTATTTTAATGATGAACAAAGGATAGGGGAAATTATATGAATAAAAAAATAGAAGAAGTTTTAGATATATATGAGACCTTAATAGAAAATGGAGTTACTTTTTATTATGGAAGTGAAACAATACCAATAGGCGAAGTGACAAGCTTTAATATATTGGGGGATGAAATGCTAGAAATAGAGCTAGATGGATTTAATACTTATGAAGTTAGCACAGATGATTTTATAGAGTATCACTCTAAAGAAGGAGCTAATTATCATACATGGCCTGATATAAGAAAGTTTGATAAAAAACTTTGTGAAATGAAGAGTGAAGAATGAAGAATTAAGGAAGGGATTCAGCTTAGAGCTGAATCCCTTTAATTTTTAATATAATTCACGCCAGTGAATTATATTAATAACTCTTAACTTTTAACTCTTACTTTTTAATTTCTAAATATTACTTCTTCCTTAGAGAACATAAATTTAGCAAACATAATTGAAGCAACTATATAAACTAAATGCCATCCAATTACTAGAGCTATGTGCTTAACATCAAATATTCCAACTGTGAATTCTTTCATTAAACAAATTGCATTAGTTATAGGAATATTAAAGAAAGCTGGATTTATTCCTTTTGCATCCATCATATATGGTAAGAAGGATAAAATCATAGTAGGCATTGTTATTGCAGCTAAGTATGAATTTGCTTCCTTAGTTGATCTAGCATAAATACTTACTGAAATTTGTAATGCTGATAAAGTAACTAAAACTAAGCATCCAACTATTAACATACCTAATATTGTTGCAGGCTCTAAGTTGAAGTTAATACTTTCTTCACCAAAGCTCATAAATTTCTGCATTGAAAATACCATAGCAGCTAAGTTGGCGATTAAGGCTAAAAATGATACTGTACAAAGGGCTGTGATTTTACCCCAAAGTAATGAGGATCTCTTAGCTGAAGTTGAAAGAAGAGGTTCGAAAGTAAATCTTTCTTTTTCACCAGCTCCAAGATCAGCAGCCATACCAACAGTAGAAGAAACCATAAGTATTACTATTAATGTTGGTATCATAGTAAGAAGCATTGATGCAACACCATTTATATTATCATTATCTGTATTTATTCCTGACTTAACATTTACATCAAAAGGTTTAAGGATAGATGGATCTACTCCATTAGCAGTTAACCTTTCTTCAATAATAGTGTTCTTATAATTGTCATAAATATCGCTTACGAAGCTACTAGCTATCATGGATTTATTTGACTCTTCGTCAATTAAAAGATCAATAGTATCATTTTTACCAGCAGCTATATTTTCATCAAAGTTTTCTGGAATATTAATTATAAGTTGAATATCTCCACTCTTTAAGGCTTCTGTAGGTGATTCTACATCAGGGGTTTTAACATTTTCTAAAGCAGTAATAGTTTTAGCCATTAAGGAGTCAGTATCCCCTTCTATATATATGTTTATTTCCTTTTGTACGTCAGTTTGAGCTTGTTCCATTGAAGAAGACATAAACTTAAACATAAGAGGATAAATAAGTATTGGAAGTATCAATGTAAATACTAGAGTTTTTCTATCTCTTACAATATCTAATAATTCCTTTTTTAAGACAGTTATAAAGTTACTCATTTGAATTACCTCCTATTAACTTTAAGAATGTTTCTTCTAAGTCATTATCTCCATACTTTTCTTTTAAATGACTTAAAGTACAATTTTCTATAAGTTTTCCTTTGTGAATTATTACAGTTCTATCACAAAGTTTTTCTACTTCTTTCATAGAGTGGCTAGAAAATAGAATAATCTTATTTTCTTCTTTACATTTTAATATAAAGTCTTGAATAGTTCTTGCAGCACTAACATCAAGCCCTGTTGTAGGTTCATCAAATAGCATAACTGATGGATTATGAACTATAGATCTAGCTATAGATATTTTTTGCTTCATACCTCTAGAGTATTTTCCTACAGGTTTATCAATATAGTCTACCATTTCAAAGTTTTTTGCTAATGCATCAATTCTTTCATTTGCTTCTTTATTGTTCATACCATAAAGATTAGCGAAATATCTAATGTTTTCTCTGCCACTTAATCTATCGTATAAACCAACATCTCCTCCGAAAAGAATACCAATTTCTTTTCTAACTTTTTCTGGATCTGATTTTACATCAATGTCATTTACTTTGATTTCTCCTTCAGATATTTCAAGCATAGTAGAAATCATTCTAAGAGTAGTAGTTTTACCAGCTCCGTTCTCCCCTAGTAGTCCAACAATCTCACCTTTATCTACAGTAAAAGATAGATTATCTACTACTTTTGTTTTTTTAAAGCTTTTACAAAGATTATTCAACTTTAGCATAAAAGCGTCCCCCTTAAACATTTAATAGTATAATAAAACTTAATAAGAGTTATTATATACAACATTATAACGATAAATAATTATACATGCAATATAATTATAAAGTAATTTCCATATATTGAGTTAAATATTTTTTAAATTATAATAGTAAAAAATAAATATTTATGCGCAACAAGAATAATTATTCAAAATAATGTATATTTATTAATTGCTATAGTGTATTATAAATACTAGGAGATAAAAAGTATTAGGACTACTATCTTAAAATTAGTATTAGTAATTCAAGGTTAATAAATATAAATAAAATTTTATAATTAATTATTATTTGAATATTTAGATAAAACTTCAAAAGAAAATTTAGGAATGTTATGCATAAATATGGATATAAATTTCTTGACATATAATTATATAAAATATAGAATATTATCAATAGAATAAGAATTTTATAAATTATATCAAGTTAAAAAGTACACTTTAAATTGGTCCAGAGAGGCCAGAAAGGGAGTATATCAATATGTTATATTTAAATTCACAAAATAATTGCATAGCTATGTCAGTAAGGACATTTTCTAATACTGATATTAAATATATAAGGATAGTAGGGAGAAAACTATAATTTGTTGTCTCCTTAGTATCCTTTTGTTTTAGATAAGTAGGCTTTTATAAGGTGTATTTTTAGCTAAATAGTTAATTTAAGGAGGGCTAAATATGAAAGCAAAGTTAATATTAGAGAATGGTATGATATTTGAAGGCAAAGCCTTTGGACACCTAAAAGATAGTATAGGTGAGGTAGTATTTACTACAGGTATGACAGGCTATCAAGAGGTTTTAACTGATCCATCATATTATGGACAAATAGTAACAATGACTTACCCATTAATAGGTAATTATGGAATAAATTTAGAGGATATGGAATCTAAGACACCTAAGGTCAGAGGATTTATAGTAAGAGAAAAATGTAATTTCCCAAATAACTTTAGATGTGAAATGGATCTTGAAAGCTATCTAAAGCAAAACAAGATAATAGGTTTAGAAGGAATTGATACTAGAGCATTAACTAAGGTTCTAAGAAATCATGGAACTATGAAAGGTATGATTAGCTTAGAAGAACTTTCATTAGAAGATGTTAAAGAAAGAGTTGAAGGTTTCTCAAACAAAGATGCAGTAAGTATAGTTAGTACTAAAGAAAAGTACACTGTAGAAGGTACTGGAAAACATGTTGCAATAATTGACTTTGGAATTAAAGAAAATATAATAAGAAACTTTAAGGCTAGAGGATGTAAATTAACAGTATTCCCAATGAATGCTACAGCAGAAGAAGTTTTAGAAGTAAATCCAGACTTAGTATTCTTATCTAATGGCCCTGGAGATCCAGAAGATTTAGGAGAAGTAATAGAAAATATAAAGGAACTAGTAGGAAAGAAACCTATAGTAGGAATATGTTTAGGACATCAATTATTAGCATTAACTTTAGGTGGAACTACTACAAAATTAAAGTTTGGACACAGAGGATGCAACCATCCAGTTAAAGACTTAGAAGAAAACAAAGTTCATATAACATCACAAAATCACGGATATGTAGTTGAAACACTACCTAAAGATGTAGTAGCTACACATGTAAATATAAATGATGGAACTATAGAAGGTATGAAGCATAGTACTCTTCCGATTTTCTCAGTTCAATTCCATCCAGAGGCTGCAGCAGGTCCAAAGGATAGCGAGTATATATTTGATAAGTTTTTAAAGTATGCACTATAGGAGGGGTTAGGATATGCCATTAAATAAGGATATTAAAAAAGTTTTAGTTATAGGATCAGGTCCAATAGTGATAGGACAAGCAGCTGAATTCGATTATTCAGGAACTCAAGCTTGCCAAGCACTTAAGGAAGAAGGAATAGAAGTAGTATTAGTTAACTCAAATCCAGCAACTATCATGACTGATGCAGAAGTTGCAGATAAGATATATATAGAACCATTAACAATAGAGTTTTTAGAAAAAGTAATTGCTAAGGAAAAACCAGATAGTATGATTACAGGAATGGGTGGTCAAACAGGACTTAACTTAGCAGTTGAATTATATGAAGCTGGAATATTAGATAAGTATAATGTAAAAGTTATTGGAACATCTATTCAATCTATTAAGGAAGGTGAAGATAGAGAGCTTTTCAGAAATATGATGAATAGAATAAATGAACCAGTTATTCAAAGTGAAATAATAACTGAAATGGAAGCTGGAATTAAGTATGCAAATGAAATAGGTTATCCAGTAATAGTTAGACCAGCTTACACACTAGGAGGAACTGGTGGTGGAATAGCTGATAATGAAGCAGAGCTTAGAGAAATATTAGCTTCAGGATTACAGTTAAGTACTATAGGACAAGTTTTATTAGAAAAGTCAGTTAAGGGATGGAAAGAAGTAGAGTACGAAGTAATGAGAGACTCTTATGGAAACTGTATAACTGTATGTAATATGGAAAATATAGATCCAGTTGGTATTCATACAGGAGATAGTATAGTTGTAGCTCCATCACAAACATTATCAGATAAAGAGTATCAAATGCTTAGAACTTCAGCAATTAATATAATAAATGCTGTAGGAATTGAAGGTGGATGTAACGTACAATTTGCATTAAATCCAAATTCATTTGAATATGCAGTAATAGAAATTAATCCAAGAGTTTCAAGATCATCAGCTTTAGCATCTAAGGCAACTGGTTATCCAATAGCTAAGCTTGCAGCAAAGATAGCTTTAGGATATGGATTAGATGAAATAAAAAATGCAGTTACTCAAAAGACATATGCTTGCTTTGAGCCAACTTTAGATTATGTGGTAGTTAAGATTCCAAAGTGGCCTTTTGATAAGTTCTTTACAGCAGATAGAGCTTTAGGAACTAAGATGATGGCAACAGGAGAAATAATGGCTATAGGAGCAAACCTAGAAGCTGCACTATTAAAGGGTATAAGAAGTTTAGAAATAGGAAAATATTCTTTAGATCATCCAAAGTTTAAGGAATTAAGTATTCAAGAGTTAAAATCAATAGTAGTTAAGCCAGATGATGAAAGATTATTCGCCTTAGCTGAAATGATTAGAAGAGATTATAGAATAGAAAGTATTGCTAAGATAACTGGAATAGATATATTCTTCTTAGAAAAGTTCAAATGGATAATTCATGAAGAAACTAGATTAAAGTTAAGCAAAATAGAAGATTTAGATAAAGAATGGTTATTAAACTTAAAGAAAAAAGGATTCTCAGATAAGGCTATAGCAGATATGCTTAGAGTTAGCCCAGAAGACGTTTATAGACTAAGATCTATATGGAATATTAAGCCTGCATATAAGATGGTTGATACTTGTGGAGGAGAATTCGAAGCTTTATCACCATACTACTATTCAACTTATGAGCAATATGATGAAGTAGAAGTATCTAATAATAAGAAGGTAATAGTTATAGGATCAGGTCCAATTAGAATAGGACAAGGTATTGAATTCGACTATGCTTCAGTTCACTGTGTAAAATCATTAAAGAAAATGGGTATAGAAACTATAATAGTAAATAATAATCCAGAAACAGTAAGTACAGACTTTAATATTTCTGATAAATTATATTTCGAACCATTAACAGAAGAAGATGTACTAAATATAATTGAAAAGGAAAATCCAGATGGAGTTATACTTCAATTTGGTGGTCAAACAGCTATTAAGCTTGCAAACTTCTTAAAGGAAAAGGGGATAAAGACTTTAGGAACTACTGCAGATCAAATAGATATGGCTGAAGATAGAGAAAAGTTTGATGAATTATTAGAAAATCTAGGGATCGATAGACCAAAAGGTAAAGGGGTTTGGAATATAGAAGAAGGTTTAGAAGAGGCTAGAAGATTAGGCTTCCCAGTATTAGTTAGACCTTCATACGTTTTAGGGGGACAAGGTATGGAAATAACTCATGATGAAGATGAGTTAAAGTACTACTTAAAGAATGCTTTTGCGAAGGATAAGAAAAATCCAATATTAGTAGATAAATATTTAATGGGTAGAGAAATAGAAGTAGATGCTATATCTGATGGAGAAGAAATATTAATCCCAGGAGTTATGGAACATCTAGAAAGAGCTGGAGTTCACTCAGGAGACTCAGTTACTATGTATCCTAGCCAAAATATAAGCAAGGAAATCAAAGATAAGGTATTAGATTATACTAAGAAATTAGCAGTTGCTATAGGAATAAAGGGAATGATAAACATTCAATTTATAGAGTTTGAAGGAGAACTTTATATAATAGAAGTTAACCCAAGAGCTTCAAGGACTGTTCCTTATATAAGTAAGGTAAGTAAAGTTCCAATAGTAGACTTAGCTACAAAGGTAATGCTTGGACATAAGTTAAAAGATTTAGGCTATGGAGTAGATATATACAAGGAGCCAGATTTAGTATCTGTTAAAGTTCCAGTATTCTCAACTCAAAAGCTTCCAAAGGTTGAAGTGTCTTTAGGACCTGAAATGAAGTCTACAGGAGAAGTTTTAGGAGTAGGTAGAAATATTCAAGAAGCTTTATTCAAAGGCTTTGTAGGGGGAAGTATGTATCCTTCAAATAAGAAAGGTAAGATATTAGCAACTATCAAAAAGCATGATAAACAAGAATTCTTACCAATAGCTAAGATGTTAGCAAGTACTGGTTACAAGTTTGTTGCAACAGAAGGAACAGCTAAGCTTTTAAGAGAAGCTGATATTGAAGTTGAAGTAGTTAGAAAGTTACATGAAGATGCACCAAATATCTTAGATGTAATTAAGAATAAAGAAGTTGACTTAGTAGTTAATACTCCAACTAAGGGAAATGACTCTAAGAGAGATGGATTTATAATAAGAAGAGCTGCTGTAGAGAGAAATATCGGTGTAATAACAGCTTTAGATACACTAAGAGCTATTGCAGAAGTGAAGTCTCTAGGTATTGAAGGAAAAGACTTAGAAGTATATGATATAGCAGCAGAATAGAAAAATAATTCTATAGGGGATAAGAAAATTACTAATTGATAAAGATGGAGTTCAGGTATGTATCTGAGCTCCTTTTTTCTATATTACATTAAAAAAAGTTATATAATCCGTGAAATATTATTGATGGGGTTAAAGATTTAGAGCAAGTATATAATTTGCCTAGAAGATAACTTAATAAAAGAGGTAATAATGCAGATTTTAAGCTATAAGTTACATAATTAGAAATTATAAATATAAAAATTTTACCAAAAGTATTGACTTTGAACGTGTGTTCGGTTAATATAATTATAGAACTTATGTTTGGTTGGAGGGGTTATGATGAATAATGATATTTTTGTAAAATTAAATTATGAAACAATTGGAGAATTTAAGAGCTTAATAATAGATAGACAACATAAAGATTATGATAATAATAAATATATGATTTGCACAGGAAAATACGATAAGAATGGATGGACATTTATATTTAAGGCAAACAGTTTAAAAGAAGCTGAAGAGTTTATAAATAGAAACTCTATAAAGAAAAGAAACATAATTAGTAAAAGAAGAAGAATAGAAGACAACATTTCACTTATTAATAGTGATAAAATACATATTCCAGCATGGATATAAAATAAAGGCTCAGTCACCCCTGAGCCTTTATTTTTCTTTAACTACATAATTTTCAAATTCAGATAATATCAAATCATAATTGCCATATAGTAAAGTAAGATTTTCTTCACTAGCATTTTTATAAAAATCTAAGTAAGTATCTTGGCCATATTTTTCTACTAGAAATCTTGTAAATGCTCCTGATAACGGGTAAGTATAAAAACAACCATCTTTATCTACTTCTTGATGGAATCTTTCAGAATCGAATAATACATCCTTTATATCGAATTTTTTATTTGATGCAAAATACAAATTGGCCCATTCATAATGAGTTTTACGTACAGACTCTCCATTAATCATATTTACCCAGTATTCTTCTGTAAATTCTGCAAATCCTTCTCGTATAAAGCTAGAATCAGGTCGCCCCATATATAGATAAGATAATATATGAGCAAGCTCATGATTGCCTATACATTTAATTTTTTCATTATAGACAAAATGTAGTTCGTTAGGTTCTCTAGCGAAACCGTTACATGGATCATTATCACCATAGGCAGCTCCCACATCCTCTGGCTTATCATAAACAAACAACTTTAATTTAAAATCAATTTTTCTATTGAAAAAAAACTCGAAAAATTTGTAGGATTTTTCATGTTCTATAATAATACTTTTTAAATCTGAATCTGATAATTCATCGTAATAGTATATATCAAAGAAATTATTTTTAGTATGCCTCATGCTTACCCCCATATTAGCCCAATATAATTTTAATTATTATCAGTTAAAGATTTAATTATCCAATATATAAGGTAGCTTTATAGTAAATGTAGTTAAATCATGATTACTATTTACATAAATACTTCCATCATTATTACTAATTATTTCTTTAACTATATGCAATCCAAACCCATTATCTCCATGATTATTTTGCTTAGTAGAAAAGCCTTCATCAAAAATCTTATCAATAATCTTATCGTTTATTTTTGGACCATTATTTTGTATATCAATTACTAAATGATTATAATTATAATAACTTTTAATCATTAGTAATCCACGTCCATTTAAGGCTTCTATAGAATTTCTAATAATATTAGAAATTACTTTTTGAAGTTCTAGCTCTCCTATAGTTATACTTTCTAAATTAGCATTCTCATCTATTAGAACATCAACATCTTTTAAATCAGTTGAATTAACTATTTGAGATATAATAGATGTTTCTGATGATAAGACTTTAACCTGAGAAGATATATCATTTCCGGCTATTATTCCTTTAAGTAAGTCTCCTAATTTTTCGTAGTTTCCCATTAAATAAGCTCCATATAAATATGAAATTTGAGATCCGTAATCATGTTTTATTTTTTTTAGTTCATTAACCTTCTTTTCTAATTCTCTATTTAACCTATGTATTTCGTTTGATTTTTTATCTAAACCATCAAAGTAAAGAGTTATAGAGATTAGGAAGAGTCCAAGGAAAATAAAAATTATTTGTTTAAATAGTGGATTATCTTTAGCATTGTAGATGAATAAAAATGATATTACAAAATCTAATACTAATGTTGTAATGATTAAAGTGAGTGTGGACGAGATTCTTGATTTAATAATTAAATTCATCTTGTAAATAAATTTCATATTTCTTAAAACTAAATATGAAATTATAAATTGAGGAATAAACATTACTACTATATTTGCATATGCTACATCCATATTTGTGTTATTAATTAAGAATATAAATAGAGAAAAGGACACAATTACACTTATACCTATTATTAAGTAAACTATACTAAATCCTATAAGTGAACCGAGCTTATCACTTCTATAAAGTAATAACATTATAAAAGTTAATTGAAATATATGAATTGTTATTATTGCCAAGCTAGAGTTTCCTATTAACTTAGTTATGAATGTCATTACAATCCACATTATAATTATAGATGTAAATAGTTGTCCTTTATCTTTTTTATATTCATTTTTAACACAATAATTTGCTGAAACAATAAACATAATGCTTTGTAAAATAGTGTTTATTGTATCAATTAATCCTGCGTACATATTATTTCATTCCTTTATCTGTATATATTTCAATATATATTAAATACAACCATATTATACAGTAACTCGATATGTACTGCTATAAAATTATACTAGTTTTACAAAAATATATCGAATATTTGAAAAAATAATTCTTTTTTTAGGATAATTTATGAAATTCTTAAAGATTTTTCTTAAAAAGATAACTGATTTTATTAAAATGCATCCTTTCTTCATAAAATTTATGTGCTTTTGGTCTCTGTAAGCCAGAAGAGAGAGAGAGTATTTCACAGCCATTTTTTCTACCTATATTTTCAACATAAGAAAGGAGTTTTTCTCCATAACCTTTAGATCTTTTATTTTCATCTGTTATTAAGTCATCAACCCAAATATGTTTACCTGAATGAAGGTTTGTACATATAGTAAAACCTATAATAGCAACAATTTCATTATTTTCTAGTAATGAAATCATCCTATAACCATCATTATGAATTAATTTAACAAGTTGAAGATACTTGTCTTCATTTAAATCTGTTCTTAGCTGCTTTACTACTTTAAAGGCATCTCTCCATTGATTTTCTTCTAATAATTCTTTTATTTCTATTTTTACTTCTTCCATTTTATTACCTCCCATAAAATTGATTTAAATTACTAATAATAAATAAGGTAGTAGGTTTTCCTTTATTAACTTACTTAATTAGAGTTAATTACTGATAAGGCCTTAGAAAAATTGTTCTTATGAACATATATGTAGTATTCATATACATAATTAGGATTCTATCCCAATCTACCTATAAAAGACCTAACACTTCCAGGAAATCTTGATGAGTTTCTATTTACAATGCGAGAATCGTATTTAATCCCATTTTGGGATAGAATGCTTCTAATATTAGAAAATCGATCTACGGAAAAACCGTAATAAAGTTCTTTTCTATTCCATAAAGCTATCATTAAAGTCACTCCTTTAAAATGATATTTATAATATCTTAACATTTATTTACATATATTACCATATAATAAGATACTATTTTTAAATATTTGGTTATATTGATGTTAAATAAAACAATATGTTTCTAATAAAAAATAAATTACCAAATTATTAGAAATGTAACTGAAGTGTAAAAATCACTGCAAATGCTTATATAGTATGGTACTTTTAAAATATTAAACTAGAGGATATTATTAAAAGGAGAGAAAAGAAATGGGTGAATATAAATTAGGAATTGATATTGGTGGAACATTTATAAAATATGGGATTATAGATAAAGATTTCAATATTATTGATAAATGGAAGGTGAAGTCAATAAGATTTGAATCAAAAGATGATTTTTATGATTACTTATGTGAGAATATGGGGGAATTAAATAAAGTCGATTATATAGGAATAAGTGCACCTGGGCTCATAGATAAGCATTCTAATGTTAAATCATACGCAGCACCAAATGTATGTGTTATGTATGGAACAAATATAAATAAAGAGGTATCTAGTAGAACAGGTAAAAAGGTATTTTCTATTAATGATGCTAAATCAGCAGGCCTTTGCGAACTTAAATTAGGGAATGCTAAGGGAAGTGTGTCATCAGCATTTTTGATTTTAGGGACAGGCACCGGTGGCTGTGTTTGTAATGAAAAAGGTGTAGTATATGGAAAGGACGCTTTTGCAGGTGAATTTCATCATCTTCCCTTTATGAATTTAAAAACTAATAAAATTGATAGATTAGGTGAATATTCTTCCATTACAGCATTACTAAGGCTATATAATAGTAAAGTGGATAGAAATAACAAAGTAGAATTAGGAATTGAAGTTTGTAATAAATATAATGATGGAGATAATATTGCAGAAAAAGTTATGCAGGAATGGATTGATAATATAGTGATATCATTAATAACTATAGTAACATTTTATAATCCAGAAATTATTTGTATAGGAGGGGGAATCTCAGAAGAAGGATGGTTTATAAACTTAGTAAATGAAAAATTTAAACTTGCATGTGAAGAGTATTTGGGGGCTGATATAATTACAACAGAAATAAAAGGATGTAAATATAACAATGATGCAAATATTCTAGGCTCAATTATTAATATAAATAATTAACTCAATATTTATTAAATTACTGATTTATATGGTATATTTATGTAAAATTATTTATAATGAATTTGTAAACGATTATTTTAAGCTAAAGAGTGGGGTGATGCTATATGTTTAACTATGAAGTTATTCAAAGTTTAAATGAATTAGAGCTTTCTCTATACAGTTATATCATGAAAAATAGTAAAAAAGTCATGTATATGAGAATAAGAGAGTTAGCAGAGGAGGCACATGTATCTACTACAACAATACTAAGATTTTGTAAGAAATTAAAATGTGATGGCTTTTCTGAATTTAAGATAAGATTCAAAATCTATATAGAAGAAGAAAATATACAAAAAATTAATGATGATACGTCTGAGATAATTAATTTTTTAAAAGGTATAGAGAATAGTGACTTAGAGGAAAGGTTAGACAAGTTATGTTCTATGGTAAAAAATGCTAGTACAGTTATTTTTATTGGTATAGGATCTTCAGGGATACTTGGAAAGTATGCAGCAAGATATTTTTCATCAATTGGTAAATTTACAGTTCATATTGATGATCCATTTTTTCCAACAAATTTTAGGTACTTTGAAAATTGCCTAGCAATTGCATTATCAGTGTCTGGAGAAACTCCAACTACTATTGATAATGTAACTAGAATAAAAGAAAATGGATCTACGGTAGTTAGTATAACCAATTCGGAAGACTGCACTATCGCTAAGATTTCTGATTTAAATTTATCATATTATGTTCAACAGGTTAAAGTTGGAGAAAGCGATATAACTACTCAACTCCCTGTTTTATATATGATAGAAAAAATAGGCAAAAAACTATATAACGAATACAGGATATAATGGGAATAAAATAAAAAATAAATTAAAAAAATCTATGAAATAAAGATATAACTAGGTTTATTTCATAGATTTTTTTCTTTTTTTTGAAAAACACAGTGTTATTTTTATGTGTCAAATTATTAGTAAGGGAACATGTTTTTTTATGTTTTTAAAATAGTTACAAACGTTTTCTTTAATTGTATAATGAGCTCATAGAGCAAGAAGTAAGGAGATGAAAAAATGAAATATAAAAAGTTAGATAATTTTAGGGAAGACTTTCTTTGGGGATCAGCATCTGCAGCATACCAAGTTGAAGGTGGATGGAACTCAGATGGAAAGGGTCCAAGTATATGGGATGTTTATACTAAGATACCTGGAACGACCTTTAAAGGAACTAACGGAGATATAGCAGTAGATCATTATAATAGATATAAAGAAGATGTTAGCCTAATGGTAGAAATGGGACTCAAAGCATATAGATTTTCTATTTCATGGAGTCGTATATATCCTGAAGGCAAAGGTGAAGTAAATGAAGAAGGACTAAGGTTTTACGACGATCTAATTGATGAATTACTAAAGAATAATATAAAGCCAATAATAACAATATATCATTGGGATTTACCTCAAAGACTACAGGACTTATATGGCGGATGGGAATCTAAAGAGATAATTGAAGATTTTAATAATTACTGTGTAACTCTTTATAAAAGATATGGGGATAGGGTTAAGTATTGGGTTACATTAAATGAACAAAATGTGTTTATAGGCTTGGGGTATATGTCAGCATTACATCCACCAGGAGTAAAAGATCAAAAAAGAATGTTACAAGCGAACCATATAGCAAACTTAGCAAATGCTAAAGCAATAGAATCCTTTAGACAATACGTACCTAATGGAATGATTGGTCCAAGCTTTGCTTTTTCACCAGTATATCCTTTTAGTTGTAAGCCAGAGGATGTATTAGCAGCAGAAAATTCAGAGGATATGAATTGTAGCTGGTGGCTAGATGTTTATTGCAGAGGAACATATCCGTCCTTCTCATTAAAAAATTATGAAAAACTTGGAATAGCCCCAGTGATAGAAGATTCAGAATTAGAACTATTGGAAAAAGGAAAGCCAGATTTTATAGGAATAAATTATTATAGGACTTCTACAGTAGAAATGAACCCACTTGATGGAGTTGGAGCTGAGTATGAAATGAATAACTCTGGAGAGAAAGGAACTCAGAAGGAAAGTGGAATTCCAGGAGTATATAAAAATGTGAAAAATCCAAATCTTGAAAGTACAAATTGGGATTGGGAAATAGATTCTACTGGACTTAGAATTGGACTTAGAAGATTAACAGATAAATATGGATTACCAATATTAATAACAGAAAATGGACTTGGGGAATTCGATAAGATTGAAGAAGGCGATATTATAAATGATGATTATAGAATAGATTATTTAAATAGGCATATAAGAGCTTGTCGTGAAGCTGTGACAGATGGTGTTGAGCTATTAGGTTACTGTACATGGTCTTTTACTGACTTATTAAGTTGGCTTAACGGATATCAGAAGAGATATGGATTTATATATGTAAATAGAGATGAAGATGATACAAAAGATCTTAGACGTATAAAGAAGAAAAGTTTTTATTGGTATAAAGAAGTGATAAAGAATAATGGAGAAAATATTAAATTGAGGAGTGAATTATTATGAAGAAAATTTTATTAGTTTGTGCAGCTGGGATGTCAACAAGTTTGTTAGTAAATAAAATGAAAGAGGCAGCAGTGAAAAGAGGTATTGAAATAGAGATTGATGCTTTACCAGTTTCTGAGTGCTCTAGCGTTATAGATAGTGTAGATATAGTATTATTAGGGCCTCAAGTTCGTTTCCAAAAGCCGCAAGTAGATGCATTAGTATCAGGAAGAATACCTGTAGAAGTGATAGATATGAGACAATATGGAAGAATGGATGGAGAGTCTATATTAGAAAGTGCATTGGCTAAGATTTCTTAATCTTAGCTTAATGATATAAAAATATTTTAAGGAGGAATTATTTATGAATTTTATGGACAGTTTCCAAGCTGGAATTGAAAGAGTTTTGGTTCCAATTGCAACTAAGCTTAATGCCCAAAGGCATATCTGTGCAGTAAGAGATGCGTTTATTTTAACCTTCCCTCTTACTATGGCAGGATCACTTATGATATTACTTAATTTTGTTTTATTATCGCCAGACGGATTCTTAGCAAGGATATTTAAGCTTGGTGAGATTTTCCCTAATTTAGCTGATTATCAAGCGATATTCAGCCCAGTTCTAAAGGGGTCAGTTGATATATTAGCAATACTTATAGTATTTCTAATAGCTAGAAACCTTGCAAAAATACTAAAAGCTGATGATTTATTGACAGGATTAACAGCTATTTCAGTGTATTTTATAATCTACCCAGATTATGTTGCAGTAGATAGCGTCAACCATCTTTCTACAAAATATATGGGAGCGCAAGGTTTATTCGTAGCTATTATTGTTGGATTACTAGTTGGTGAATTAATGTCTAAATTATCAAAAACAAGCAAGCTAGAAATTAAAATGCCACCACAAGTTCCACCAGCAGTAGCAAGAACTTTTAAGGTTTTACTACCTATTATGATTGTAACAATTTCTTTCGCTATTATCAACTTCATTATTAAGCAGATCGCTCCAGGTGGATTACATGAAATAGTATATGATGTGATTCAAGGTCCATTAACTAAACTTGGAAGCAATGTAGGTTCAGTAGTTGTATTTGCTTTAGTTTCTCAATTATTATGGGTTATGGGTATACATGGGCCAAATACAGTAGCAGCAGTTAGAGACACAATGTTTGCGGAAGCTAATAATGCTAACTTAGCATATGTTGCAGCAAATGGATCAGCATGGGGAGCTCCATTCCCAGTAACTTGGGGTGGAATGAATGATGCCTTTGCTAATTATGGTGGTTCAGGCTGTACATTAGGTTTAATTATTGCAATATTTATATTTAGTAAAGCAAAAGATCATAGAAGTATTGCAAAGCTTTCTCTTGCACCAGGATTATTTAATATAAATGAATCAATTATATTTGGTTTACCAATAGTATTAAATCCAATATATATTATTCCGTTTATAATTACACCAGTTGTAAACGTGCTAATTGGTTATACAGCAGTGGTAATATTAAAAATTATACCACCTGTAGCTTATTCAGTTCCATGGACAACGCCAGGACCTTTGATACCTTTCTTAGGAACTGGAGGAACGGAATTTATGGCATTAGTAGTGGGGTTTGTGTGCTTAGCAGTTAGTGTATTAATATACTCTCCTTTTGTAATTGCAGCAAGTAAATCGGCACAAAAGCAGGCAGAGCAAGAAAATGCCGTCCAATTATAGATATTAATATAGGAGATTTAACTATGGAAGAAATAGAATTAGTAGCATTTGAAATAATCAGCAATGTAGGAATGGCAAAATCCTTAGCTGTTGAAGCATTAAGGGATGTTAGAAATAACAATTATGATGAAGCAAAATCTAAAATTAAGGAATCTGGTGAATATTTAATTAATGGACATCACGCTCATGCTTCACTAATTCAACAAGAAGCTGCAGGCAAAAGGGTTGATTTTTCATTAATAATAATGCACGCAGAGGATCAACTGATGAGTGCAGAGACAATTAAGTGTCTTGCAGAAGAAATGATAGAAATGTACAAGGATTTAAAGAATAATTAATAATAAGGGTAGCTTATATTTTCATTATAGGCTACCTGATTTTACAAATTAGATCTAGTAGTGGAGGAATATTAAGGATATGAAACATAGATTTAAAGAGGGGTTTTACTGGGGAACAGCTATTTCAGCGTTACAAACCGAGGGAACACATCAGGGAGATGGAAAGAGTGATACGACATTTGATGTTTGGTTTAAGAAAGACCCAGAAAGGTTTTTTAACGGAGAAGGAAATAAAATAGCTGTAGATTTTTATCATATGTATAAGGAAGATATAAGATTTATGAAAGAAATGAATCACAACTCATTTAGATTCTCTATAGCATGGTCTAGGTTAATTCCTAATGGAGATGGTGAAATAAATCAAATGGCAGTAGATTATTATAATGACTTAATTAATGAGCTTATTAGCAATGGAATAGAGCCCTTTATATGTTTGTTTCACTTTGATATGCCATGGTGTATGCAAGAGAAGGGTGGATGGGAATCACTTGAAGTAGTAGATAAGTATGTGGAGTATGCAGAAGTAGCATTTAGATTATTTGGAGACAGGGTTAAGAAGTGGTTTACTCATAATGAACCTATAGTACCTATTGAGGGATCATATCTTTATGGATTCCATTATCCTATAATAAATGATTTTAAGAGGGGGATAAAGGCTACATATTATACGATTTTATCTAACTCTAAAGCAATTAAAAGATTTAAAGAGTTAAGAGTGGAGGGAGTATTATCTCATGATAGTACTATTGGGGCCATATTAAGTATGTCTCCGGTTTATCCAAGGGATGAAAGTAATATGGAAGATGCAAAAGCAGCAGACATATGTAAGTTGTTTTTTACAAATAGTTTCTTAGATCCTATGGTAAAAGGTTGTTTTAATAAGGATTTAATAAATATTTTAAGAGAATACGACTTGTTAGATAAGTTTTACAATGAAAAAGAGTTAGAACTCATTAATGATAATACTATAGAATTTTTAGGCTTTAATTATTATTTCCCAAGAAGGGTTAAAGCAAAGAAAGAAAAAAGTAAAGGCGAAGTGAAAACACCAGAATATTTCTTTGATAACTATGTAATGCCAAATAGGAAGTTTAACAAGGATAGAGGATGGGAGGTATATCCCAAGGGAATATATGATTTACTTATGCTTCTAAAGGAAGAGTATAATAATATACCTGTATATATCTCTGAAAACGGAATAGGAAGGCATAATGGTGATAAAGAGGATATGGATGAGAATGGCTTTATTAATGATGATACAAGAATAGATTTTATTAAAGATCATTTAGAATGGATTTGGAAGGCACAAGAGGAAGGATCTAATGTATGTGGTTATCATATGTGGTCATTAATGGATAATTGGTCCATGTCTAATGCTTTTAAGAATAAATATGGTTTTTTACATGTAGATAGAGAAAATGGATTAAAAAGAAGCATGAAAAAGAGTGGATATTGGTTTGCAGAAGTAAGTAAAAATAATGAATTTTAAATTGGATTCCCCCAATGAAATTTTCAATAAATTTTAAGGACAGTATATTTAATCAAATATACTGTCCTTTTATACTAATTTTCTGGTCCCTTTGAGACTAGAAAACTTCTATTTATATATCTAATAGGTTCTTAGTGTAGTTACTATAAAGATCTCTAAGATTTTTCATACTATCTTCTAATTCAAGAAGTAGATTAGATGCTAGTGCATAATCCTTATTTGAAATTGCTTCTTTAGTACGAGTAAATAGACTCTTAGTAGTATAAGTATCCTTCATTATATAGTGTCTTAGATTATTGATAGTCATCCAGTTAGATATATCTAGATCTAAAGCATTTACTGAATGAAGTTGTTTAAAGCTTCTTACTTCAGCTGCATGATTTAAAATAATTCTGTGGATTATATCAGTTGTCCATCTTTGAGTTATAGCTAATTTAAAGCTGTTTATAATGCTATCGCTAAATACATCATTTCTTCTTAAGACTTCTAACTTTTCAGGGTATTTATCTAATTGAATTAAGTTTTCGTAAACTGTAGCAGGAGCCTTACCGAAGAATTCATCTCTTTCTTCATCAGTGAAGAACTCAAATACATCTTCTTCAGTTCTGTATGCTCTAGATTTTTCTAAGTAATCTGCATCTTCTCCAGGTTTCTTAGATAATTCAGCTAAAAGTTCTTCTTCAGTTTTATTATTTTCAAGGGCATATATTATTCCATCTAACATGGCCATATAAGAAACAGATATAGCTAAATAAATATTAGAATGTGGATTTGGAGATCTAAGCTCAAATCTAGTAGCCATAGGATTTATTAAATCTCTAATTAATCCAATAAGTATAGTTCTATTTCTTGATGGATTTTCTGGAGACATACCAAGTGAAGTTACTATACAAATAGGAGCTTCAAATCCAGGCTTTAATCTCTTAAAGGCTCCATTAGTAGAAGAGATAAATGGATTCATTATTTCATAGTTCTTTAAAATCCCCATTATTGCGCCATAACCTATAGTGCTTAAGAAATCTTCCTTTGTAGCATGGAATAAGTTGATTCTTTTTCCGTTCTTAAGTTTTAAACTCACTCCAAGATGAACGTGCATACCTGATCCAGCTACCCCATCAATAGGTTTAGCTTTAAAGGAAACATCTAATCCATGTCTTCTAAAGGTTTCTTGAGTAAGTATTTTAACAAAAATTTCATTGTCAGCAGCTTGTGCAGCATCTGAATATTTCCAGTCTATTTCAAGCTGTTCCATTATATGATTGAATTGTCCGTTACTATCTAATTGAGACTTAACTCCACCAACTTCCTTATGACCCATTTCAGGTTCAAATCCATAAGCTTCCATTAGTAGAAGAGTTTCTTCTAAAGCTGTTCTAACTATTCCTTTAGTTCTTGTCCAATATTGTTCTTGCATAACTTCAGATGTAGATAATTCCTCTATATGTGCTTGTTCATTAGGTGTCTTAACCCAGAATTCTAATTCTGTAGCTGAAGTTGTTACTATTTCATCTATATCATCAAAAGTTATATTAAATGGTTTTAAAGTATTAGGATTATTCTTGAATATATTTAGAAGAGTTGACTTAAATGTCTTAACAGATGAGTTAAGAATATTTCTTGAACATACAGGTTTATTATTGTGAATCAAAAATGAAGGGATTCTAAGAGTACCAATAGGTTTATTTGTAGAAATATCTATATGATCATAATTATAATCAACAAACCAATTAGCATTTTTATCTGCTACCATATCTACTTTTGCGTCGTTTAGTGTAGCTATTCCAGGAAGTACAACTGATGATCCATCTGTTTGAATGGCAACACCATTTAAGAATGAATCTATATCATCTAAAAATAACTTTGCAGGAATTTTTTCATCGGTATCATTACCTGATAAATCGATACCTACTATAGATACGAATTTTATTTCAGGATGATCATTAAAAATTTTAAATAAGTCTTCTTTATTATGTAGCGATTTTGGAATTGTATAAATTAAATCTTTCATAAAAAAGCTTTCTTGCCGAAAAATAGCAAGAAAAAATTCACTTCCTTTCTGTGTATAATCGAATAATTAGATAAAAATTGCAATGCAATATTCGTAATACTGAGTAATTTATAAAGAAATTCTATTATATATTAAGGTATGATGTCAATAATTAAATTAGTATTTTTTGATTCTTTTGGAAAATTTATTTTATAATAATATATAGAATTATTAACACTTTAAGGCTATACTTAGATAACCTTAACAAAATATAACATTGATTTAAAATAGTTAGTAAATTTTTAAAGGTGCTGTTTGCAAAGCAGCACCTTTAATCATAGTTTTTTATTTGAAATTGATTTAAGTGAATTTGATAATATATCTTCAGGATAGCCTAAAAAAGATAATAATTTTAGAGCGTTTCCTGTGTTACATATGCCTTCTTTAAGCAGGTAGTCAAAAACTAATCCTTCTTCTTCATCTATACCTTCACAGAAGTAATATCTCAAATATTTTTCATTGCAACTCTCAGCTAATTCTAAATCATGAGTAGCTACTATTGATAGAGCATTCCTATCCATAATATATTTTAATATCTCCTTAGAAGCAGCTATTCTCTCAATAGGATTAGTACCTTTAAATATTTCATCAATTATACAAAAGGCAGGTACGTCTTCTTCTAAAGAATTAAGTATCCTAAGAACAGACTTACATTCCTCTAAATAATAACTAGCACCAGATAAAATATTATCTGAGAGGCTTAAAGAAGACATTACTCTAAAGAAGGAAGCTTCATATTTATTAGAATAGCATGTATATATAGTTTGAGATAATAGTATGTTTATTGCTATAGTTCTCATAAATGTAGATTTACCAGACATATTTGACCCAGTCAATATAATACCTTGATTTAAAATAGAAATACTATTAGGCACCCCATTTTCTAATAAAGGATGATTAATATTTTCTACAGATAAGGCTTTATCGTTATTATCAACAAAGTGAGGTAAACAATAGTAGGGAAGCCTATTCCTAAAGGAAGCTATAGAAACATAAGCTTCTAGAGTTCCAACTAAAGAGTATAACTCAATAAGATTTTGTCTATTTTCTTTAATAATATTTATTACTGAATAATAAGAACGTATCCTAGTCAAAAATAAAGCATTTATAGTTTCTATAAAAATATCTAATTCACTTTGAGAATATATAAATTTAGTTTTAGAATCTATCTTTGATAATGGTGCTACTTTTTCGCTAATTAGTGAAACATAATCCTTCAATATTGGATTATCAATCTTAGATAGTTCTTTGGCTGCTCTAATAAAGTTACCTAAGTATTGAAGAGAAGATAACTCATATTCTATTTCAGCTGCACTCCTCATTGAAATAAACATATATATAGCAAAAATAACAAAGAAAGTAGGTATTTGATTAGCACCAAAAAGTATAAAACATACTACAGCTATAACTGAAGAAATAGCAAGAAGGTTATATAGTAGAGTTTTTCCCTTATTAGGTGTGGCATCTGTATTGAATAAATTGAATACTTCTCCTTTTCTTTGTCTTCCTAAGTTAGATAGTATTTGTTGAATATGACCTCTTAAAGAAGGATCTTCATTTATAAGATTAATTATTTCGTTTCTCTTTTTAAGTTCATCCTTAGAGACTTTAGGAGTTCTTAAAAGATAATATAACATCTGTTCTCCAGGAGTTGATGAACATATACTTATTTTTTTTAGGATTTCATCTAGGTTTAGGTCATCTGCAGTTTGATCGTCTATATTATGAAAGTTTTTTTCTTTTAAGATATCAGGACCAAATTCATAATAAAATTTATGGATTTTTTCGAAATCAAATTTATTATCATAAGCCTCTGGCCAAGAATGTAATAGATATTCTATTTCTTGAAGTCTTTTTGATTTATCAAATAGTTTAGAAGCTATTATAACGATTAGGACAAATAATACTATACCTATTTGATAAGCTCGTCCACCTATTGTAGGACCAATTTTAAAGGTTATATAAATTATAAGTACAGCTAAAATTGCTGAGATTAAAGTAGATACTTTGTAAAAAGATAAATTTTTTTTCATTAGAAACCTCCAAAGTTTATATGGAAATAGCATTTATGTTATAGTAATGAATAGAATGTTATTAAATAATTAATATGTAATATATTTCTATTTATTATATCATATAAGAAGGCACAAATATATATGTTGAAATAAGCATTCTACCTTTGATTACGTTATTTTATATTTAATATAATAATACTGCTATTAATTGAAAAATATATATGTTAATAAATTTATGGATTTATACTACATTAAGGTATAAAATAAAAAGTAGAATTAAAGAAAATGGAGTGAGATAATTGGACAATAAGAATAGGCCAATAGGTTTTTTTGATTCAGGCGTAGGTGGATTAAGTGTAATGAGAGAAGCTTTAAAAATTATGCCTAATGAGGATTATATATATTTTGGAGATTCTAAAAATGCTCCATACGGAATAAAAAGTGTAGAAGAAGTTAGGGAGTTAACTTTTAGAGCTGTTGAATTCTTACTTAATAAAGGAGTTAAGGGGATTGCAGTAGCTTGTAATACTGCTACTAGTGCAGCAGTTGCTGATTTAAGGAAGATGTATCCTGACTTACCTCTAGTAGGTATAGAACCAGCATTAAAGCCAGCAGTTGAGTCTGTAAATGATGGAAGCATATTGATTATGGCTACACCTATGACTTTAAAAGAAGCAAAGTTTAATAGATTAATGAAAAAATATGAGGATAGAGCAGATATAGTACCTGTACCTTGTCCTGGTCTTATGGAGTTTATAGAAGAAGGAAAACTTCATGGGGAAGAGGTAGAGCAGTATTTATTAGATAAGGTAAATACATATAAGAAGGGAAAAATATCATCTATAGTGCTTGGATGTACACATTATCCATTTATAGAACCATTATTATCTAAGATAGTTGGTGAAGATACTGTAATTATAGATGGAGGATTGGGTACAGCGAAAGAGTTAAAAAGAAGGTTAAATGAAAAAGAGTTACTTACCGATTCAACTGAAGTAGGAAAGGTTGAAATTATTAATTCTTTAGATAAGGAAGAAATAATAGATTTAAGCTATAGACTATTAGAGCTATAGAATTTATTTAAAGGATATGAAATATTGATAGATTGAAATTTATTGGCCCCTAATTATTTCAATGATTAGTGGGCTTTATATTATAGATTTTTGGTGATTAGGAGCTCTTTTGTTTTAACTTTGAGAAAGGTTTTGTAAAATAAATTCAAAAAAGTTGTTAAATTGTTGACAAAAAACCAATAGGTTGATATATTATAATAAAGAGTAAATTTTCAGAATATTTGAATAAGTTTTATGGTAGGGGGATATTTATGGATATTAAGATTAAAAATGTAATTGGGGAAGATGTAACTATTGAAGATGCTATACTTTTAAGAGAAATGATAAGAAATAGCATAAATCTTGGTGTAACTTTAGATTTTGAAGGATTTAGAAGAGTTCCAACTACTTTCTTAAATTTATTATTAGGAGATTTAATTAATAGTTTTGGAAGAGACTTCATTTTTAAGCAAATTAATGTTAAAAATTTATCAAACTATACAGATTATTCAAGGGTTGTTCTTGGAACTACCTTTCAATAAAGATGTTATTATTAATTATAAAATAGTATTTAGTGAAAATTATAATAAGGTATAAATAGTTATTCTTAATGTATAGGCGTAAGCCTTCTACAACTATTTGTGCCTTATTAATGCTATTTGATAAAAGTAATTTATTTTTAAATTGTATAATGAAAATTTAATCTTTTAAGAAGGGTTTATTTAAATTTAGCAATAAAATAATGTAGTATAATGACTTCTAATAAGTTAAGTAGCTAGACTTTTAGTATATAAGAGATTAGTGAGCTTTAATATTAGAAGTTTATTTTTTAGCTATATTTTAACTAAATAAATTATATATATGAAAATATCTATAAATAAGATATAATTACCATTATAGATAACTTATTATTAAAGTGAATTTATGTTAATAAATATGACAATAATAAGAGATGATTTATTTTGAAAGGAGACTATTATGAAAAATCCAATAGTGACAATAAATATGGAAAATGGAGGAGTTATAAAAGCTGAATTATATCCAGAAGTAGCTCCAAATACAGTGAAGAATTTTATTAGTTTAATTAATAAAGGATTCTATGATGGAGTAATATTCCACAGAGTAATTCCAGGTTTTATGATTCAAGGGGGATGCCCAGACGGTAATGGAATGGGTGGCCCTGGATATAGCATCAAAGGAGAATTTACTAGAAATGGTTTTAAAAATGATCTAAAACATTCTAGAGGAGTGCTTTCAATGGCAAGAACTATGGTTCATGATTCAGCAGGAAGTCAATTCTTTATTATGGTTCAAGATTCACCACACTTAGACAATCAATATGCTGCATTTGGTAAAGTTATAGAAGGTATGGAAGTGGCTGATGGAATAGTTAAGGCTCAAAGAGACTATAATGATAAGCCATTTGAAGATCAAAAAATGGTGAAAGTTACTGTAGATACTTTTGGAGAAACTTATGATGAACCTGAAAAGGTATCAAGATAATAAAGGGATATAAAGAATATTAGTTTATGGGAGAGATAGTATGCTTAGTGGAAATAAGAGTATTTTAGTATTTAATGCTCCTTTGGAAGAAATAAATATTTTAAAGGAGAGTGGACTGAAAGTTATTGAAGTTTCAACTGAAATGACAGAAATGAAGATTTCTGATATTTTAGGTGGACTAAGGTTTGAGACAGTAACCAATAACATAGTAGATGAAACAGTTATTCTATTTAATGACTTTTCAGACGAAGAAATTAGTCAAATTATAGCAAGTATTAGACAAAGATTTAAAGGTGGAATATTTGCTGTCGTAACTCCTACTTCAATAGAATGGAAATTTAATTACCTAGTAGAACATTTAATTGAAGAAAGAGAGTGGTATTTGAAGAATCAGAAAGGAAGATAAGCTTTGAGTAGAGTTGGTGACAAGATAAAGGAAGCTAGACTTAAAGAAGGTTTAAGTCAAAAAGCTTTAGGAAAAAAACTTGGAGTTGCTGAAAAGTTTATAAATGAAGTTGAACTTGGAAGAAGAATAGCTAATGAAGCTTTTATTGAAAAAGTATCTAAACTATTAAAGACAGATTTAAATGATGTTAGCATGGTAGTAACTGATGAGGCTCTACAAGAGGAAAGAAAAGTTTTAAAAGAAACAAATTCCTTTAAATCTTCTAAAGCTCCAAAAAGCCTTGGCAAGGAAGATGAAGTTTGGACTAATGCATTTTCATCAGTTTTAAAAAATGTACCTATTTATGATTATTCACTTAAGAATAATAAGGGTTATAAGGAACTTCCAATTCACTCTAATAAAATAGATGGATTTGCACAGGATAAGGTATTATATCTAGAAGTTCAAGATGATGAAATGTCTGGCTTTAGAATGTTAAAGGGAGATTTAGCATTTGCTTCATTATCAAAAGAAACTAGTAATAATGGAATTTATCTAGTTGAATATAATGGGAAAAGAGCTATAAGACAAGTAAAGCTATTAGGAAATTCAAAAGCTTTATTAGTTAGTAATGGAGGAAGCCTTCTAACTGAAACTGTAAACTTAAACGAAATATCTGTAATAGCTAAGTTAGAAAGATTAGAAATAAAACTATAAAATATTATAGATAAATAGGCTGTTGATAAATTATCAACAGCTTTTAATTTTAAGATAAGTTAGTAATCAGGTATAAAGTCTCATTTTAGAGGGGTAATCTGATGATATAGGAAATAATTTGTTTAAAATTAATAGAATAAAGAGTGCTTCTGTTGATAAATAGAGGTGCTCTTTATTTTTATTGTGGATAAATTTTGCCTCTAGATTATAAATCTATATTTAAGTAGCAATATTATCTATCTTATTTTTGTATCTAAAGAATATTTTTCTCACCATAAGCTTACTTTTCATATATTGATATAAATGGCTTTTATGAGGTGATTAATATGGAAAATGCAAATTCAAGCAAGATAAATTCCTCTCTTGGACTTATACAAAATACTCCAAAGAATTTATTGGGGAAGTTAGGAGTAAATTTTGGGCTAACATCTATGGAAGGAAATACTATTGAGGTGGTAGCTTTATCTGGCGATAAACCTATTAATGTTAAGTCATTAGTGGAAGGGTTAAATGGGAAGTATGAGGATTTAGGTTTTGGATACAGCATAATAACAATACCTATTGAAAATCTAGTAGCCCTTGCAAATAGTAAATATATTCAATATATAGAGTTGCCGAAAGAGCTTTATACTACTGATTCCCAAAGTAATAAGGCAGCTTGTGTACCATTAGCTAGAGATACTTATAATATCCAAGGAGATGGGATATTAATAGGATTTATAGATTCAGGTATTGATTTTACTCATCCAGCTTTTAGAAATGATGATGGAACTACAAGGGTAGATTATATCTATGATTTATATGCTGGTGGGAAGATCTATAATAGGGAAACTATTAATTTAGCTCTTCAAAACCCTGATCCATATTCAGTTGTGCCTTCAATTGATACTAATGGACATGGGACTCATGTAGCAGGTATTGCATGTGCAGGTGGAAGAATTAATACAGAATATTATGGAGTAGCTCCGAAGAGTTCTATTGCTATGGTTAAATGTACAAGAGGAAGATTTGCTCTTAGCACTAATATTATGAGAGGAATAAAGTTTCTAATAGATGCTGGTAAGGAGCTAGATAAGCCTTTAGTAATTAATATTAGTTTAAGTACAAATGATGGAGCACATAATGGGACTAGCTTACTAGAACAATATATTTCAACTACATCTATTTTAGAGAGGGTAACAATAGTAATAGCGGCTGGAAATGAAGGGGATGCAGCACATCATATTGGAGGAGAATTAAATAGAACAAATAGAATATCAATAAGTGTGGCAGAAGATGAAAGGTATCTTGTACTTAATTTATATAAACCAGTTTTATCAGAAATATCAATTAGAATTGTAAGTCCTACAGCAGCAACCAGTGGAGATGTGATGATAAAAGAGGGATATTCCCAAGGGCTTATAGGAACTGATATATATCAGGTCTTTTACACTGGACCAAAACCTTTTGATATTATTGGAGAAATAACAATAGCGATAAATACTAATACGGAATATATATCTTCAGGTCAATGGGAGATAGATATAAGTTTAGTAAATCAGTATAGTGGCAATTTTGATATGTGGTTACCTATTTCTGAAGGGTTAAATACTAGAACAAAATTCTTACAGCCAACAGTATTAAATACTTTAGGAATTCCTGCAACAGTAACTAATATTATTGCAGTTGGAAGCTATAATTATCTAACTAATACAATTTCATCTTTTAGTGGAAGAGGAAGGCCAACAGTATATCAGCCTATAAGACCAGATTTAGTGGCACCCGGAGAAAATATAACATCTGTTGCGCCAAATAGAAGTTTTGATACTAAAAGCGGGACATCTATGGCAACTCCACATGTAGCTGGAATTGCTGGATTAATGATGGAGTGGGGAATACTAATGAATAATGATCCATATTTGTATGGACAGCGCTTAAAGTATTATTTAGTAATAGGGGCTAAGAGGTCTAGAACAGATATATTTTATCCAGATCCAAGTTGGGGTTATGGAGAAGTTTGCTTAAATGCGGCTATAGATAACTTAATTAAAAACATTGGAATAGTTACTCCAAGGAGGGAGGCGAGTAATGTGAATCAAAATAATCAGAGTAGGGTAGAAAATCAACCTGAGGTTTCATCATCACAAGGTAAGTCTAGCTTATATCGTTATTTTCAGACAAGTTTAATTAGAGATATAGAAAAATATAATGAAGTTGTTGGTTTTTTTGTAGAATATACATCACTAGAGGATTTACTTAAAATTAATAATATACCTGGAGCATCTGTGACTGTAATTGATAATAACTTTGCTATTGTAATGATACCTTTTAATAAAGTATTGGAAATAGAACCCTATGTTAGAGATATTACATCAATAGAAATACCTGTAATTTATACTTTAGAGCAAATTACACCTGTTGAGGCTAGTGGAGCTACTCTTTTTCATAACAATCCGTTGCTTCAGTTAAATGGAAGGGGGACTGTAGTTGGAATAGTTGATACAGGTATAGATTATTTAAATAAGGAATTTATGAGGGAAGATGAAACAACTAGGATTTTAAGAATATGGGATCAGAGTATAGAGGGTGACAAGGAAGTATTTGGAGTAAAGCTAGGAGTAGAGTATAATGAAGCCCAAATTAATGAAGCTATACAAGCATCTAAAAGGGGAGAAGATCCATATGCTATAGTAAATAGCAAAGATGAAGTTGGGCATGGAACATCAGTTGCAAGTATAGCTGGGGCTAGAGGGATTAATCCAGAAGTTATAGGAGCAGCCCCAGATTGTGATTTTGTAGTTGTGAAATTAAAGCAATCACCTCAAGTAATGTTAGATTTTGCTGGGGTAAGCACTCCAGGTACTGGAAGATATACAACTATAGAACTTTATTTTGCAGTAAGATATTTAGCTAGAATGGCATCTGAACTAAATAGACCAATGGTAATTTGTGTACCATTGGGAAGTAATATTGGAGCTCATGATGGTACAAATAGCATAGAAGTAACTTTAGACTCTACAAGTACAAGGGTGGGGCTTATATCAGTAACAGGTACTGGCAATGAGGGGGATACAGATACACATACAGAAGGAAGGTTTGAAAAACCTGGAGAGATAAAAAATATAGAAGTTAGAATAGGAAAGGGGCAGAAGGATTTAAACTTTCAAATATATATACAACAACCAGATAAGGTTTCTATTGGAATAGTTTCGCCATCAGGAGAAGTAGTTGATAAAATTCCTGTAAGGTTAAATAAAGTAGAGAATATAACTTTTGTCTATGAAGGAACAAAGATGAGAATTGCTTATTTTTATCCTGATTTAGTTACCGGAGATGAAGTAATTAGTATAGAAGCAAGAGGACTAAAGGAAGGGATTTGGCAATTTAGATTATATGGTGATTATATAGTTGATGGGCGATATTGGAGTTGGCTACCTCAAAGAAGTTTACTAGATCCCGATACTAAGTTTTTAAGTCCTAGCCAATATGTAACATTAACTGTACCAAGCACCGCAAGAACTGCAATAATACCTTCTTTTTATAATCAAGTTAATAATGCAACTGTAGGGCAATCAGGGCGAGGTTTCACTAGAGATGGCAGAATAAAACCTGATATTGCTGCAGGAGGAATAAATGCAATAGTAACCACCCCGGGGGGAGCAACAAAAACTATAAGTGGATCATCTGTTTCAACAGCAGTAACTGCTGGATGCTGTGCCCTTATTCTCCAGTGGGGAATAGTTGATGGGAATTATCCAAGGTTATACTCAACAGAAATGAGAACTTATCTTATAAGAGGGGCAAGTATGAGGGCCGGAGATATATATCCTAATCAGCAGTGGGGATATGGAACATTGAATATGAAGGGGGTATTTGATGCTATCAGGGAAAATCTATCTGGTGGAGTTACTCAGACAAGATTTAATGAAGAATACAAAGTAGGAGAATTATTTATTAGTAAGCCTAAAGGCATGTAAAGATCCATGCTTTCAATTGATGTAGTTTACTTTAAAAGTATTTTTCACTTAAAACTCTATACGACTGCAGATGTATATTGTTCGTTGAAACATATATATTGATAAACCTGAACCAAATTATTATAAGGGGCATATATTGGATATAGGAAAAATAATTAAAGGAGAAATATATGGCTGAAAAGGGAAGTTTAAAAATACAGTGTTTTTTAGGCGAGAGTTATATACCTGTAGATAATTCTAAAATAACTATAAGACCATCTGCTGAAGGATCAGTTTCTCAAACAATTTCATTATCAACCAATTCTATGGGAGAATCTGAAATAGTAGAATTAGATGCACCACCATTAGCATATTCTCAACAACCAACAGGGCAAGTTCCTTATAGCATGTATGACATATTAGTTGAAAGAGAAGGTTTCCAAAGTATTTTAATAAACAGGTGTCAAGTATTCCCGGGAGAATTATCAATTCAGCAATGTAACCTAATAGAGAGTTCTGGGATTTTAACTAGGATGGAAACAATAGAAACTCCCCCTAATACCGCAAATGCACCATCCAGTTTCCAAGGTGGAAATATTAATGAAGTTATAAATATTGGACCAAATACGTTAAATGGTAATTATCCAGCGAAAATTCCAGAAGAAGTTGATAAGCCACTTCCACCACCAACTAGTGGAGTAGTTTTACCAAAACCAGTTATTCCAGAATTTATAGTGGTTCATGCTGGAGGACCTAATAACACATCAGCACCTAATTATAATATTCCTTATAAAGATTATATAAAGAATGTTGCATCATGTGAGATTTATTCAACTTGGCCAGATAGCACTATTAGAGCAAATATTTATGCTATAATTTCCTTTACATTAAATAGAATATATACTGAATGGTATAGAGGAAAAGGAAAGAATTTTGATATTACGACTTCAACTGCATATGATCATGCATTTACTTATGGAAGAAACATATTTGAAAGTATTAGTGCTGTTGTAGATGATATATTTTCTACTTATATAAGAAGAATAGGGAAAAAACAGCCACTTCTCACACAATATTGTGATGGTAAAAATGTAACTTGCCCAGGATGGATGACCCAATGGGGAAGTAAGTACCTAGGAGATCAAGGAAAGGCTCCATTTGATATATTAACTAATTTCTATGGTAATGATATTGAATTAGTAACAGCAGAACAAGTTAAAGGGATACCAAAATCCTTCCCAGGATATGATTTGACTGTTGGCTCATCAGGAAATGAAGTAAGATCAATTCAAGAATATTTAAATAGGATAGCTCAAAACTATCCATTGATTCCTAAAGTAGCTCAAGATGGAGTATTTGGACCTAAGACTGCAGAAGCAGTTAGTGTTTTCCAAGGAGTATTTAACTTACCAAAGACAGGAATAGTAGATTATGCTACATGGTACAAGATATCTGATGTTTATGTAGGAGTTACTAGAATAGCAGAATTAAGAGGTGGTTATAGAGGAGGAATAAATTCTGTAGAGAGAATATTTATACCACCAACAGCTTTTGATGGATATGATAGTAATAAAATTCCTAAATTTAATTATTTCGATGATTTTATGTAAAATAGATGAATTGGAATTTTTCCAATTCATCTATTTTTTTCTATATATCTATTTTTTTGTCGATAAAAGGTATATAATGAGTGTATTATGCTACTTTTGTCGCTAGTAAGTTATAATGACTATAGTGCATTAGTTTATACAGGAGGGAAAAAATGAAGGGGACGGTAGTATCTACATGGATTAGAACATGTAGGGATTTATACGGGAATGAGCAAATTAGAAAATCTTTAAAAGCTGTTAATTGGCCAGAAGATATAGTTTTCAGTCCTTTAGACGACGTAGAGGATGAAAAGATATTTAAGTTTATAGGAGTAATTGCTGATAATGTAGGAACACCTATAAATGAGCTTTGGAGAATCATTGGAGAAAATAATTTAAATAAGTTTGCAGAAGATTATCCAGTTTTCTTTAAGAGGGTGGATCTTTATAAATTTTTAAATTCTCTTAACTTTGTTCACGCTATAATAATGAAAAAAATAAGAGGTGCTAAGCCGCCTATAATGGCAATTAAGCAAATGTCAGAAAATGGAATTAATCTTACATATAGATCAGATAGAGAACTTTTTGATTATTTCTTAGGATTACTATGGGGAAGCGTTAAGTTTTTTGGTGAAAAAGTAAAGATTGAGGAAGTGGGTAGAGAAAAGGGAGAACTTACAGTGTATATAGAGTTCGAGAAGAATATTCATTTCAAGAAGAAGTATTTTATCAGTAGAACTTTATCTAACTTTGGTTTTAAGAGCTTAGAATTAAAGATTGGAGTTCCAATATTTATATTAGTCACTTTAGTAGGATTACCAATGGTAGGATTAGTTAAAGGTGCATTAATGGGTGGAATAGCTGGATTAATTTCTGTATTTGTAAGTAGTATAATAGTTAAACCATTAAATGATATTATTGAAAATATAGAAAATAATAATTTTGATGCCATAGATACTAGTATATCTACTAATGATGAACTAGAAAGAATATATACAGGAATATCTAAATTAAAAAATAGTATTAGTGAAGATTTAACATCAGCTAATTTAACTTTAAATGAGTTAAGTGTGTTCACTCAATCTATGTTTAAAACAACTGAAAATATGAAGAAAGCAACACAAGAAATTTCAACTTCTTCAGAACAAGTACTAGAGTTAGCAGAGAGACAAGAGGTAAGCACAGAGGAACTTGTTAATCAAACTAATGAAAATATAGAAGCTCTAAAGGATTTAGTTGTACTTCAGGATAAAAATAAAAATATATTAGATAAGTCTGTTGATAAGATAAAAGAAAGTTATTTGAATGTAGACAAGTCTAATGAAGCTATTAGGGAAACTTTAAGTTCATTTATGAGTGTTAAAGAAAGAGGACAAAGTTTACAAAGAAAAGCTGATGATATAACTAATATTGTTTCATTAGTTTCTGGGATTTCAGATCAAACGAATCTTTTAGCTTTAAATGCGTCAATTGAAGCAGCTAGAGCAGGAGAGCAAGGAAGAGGTTTTGCTGTAGTAGCTGAAGAAGTAAGGAAACTTGCAGAGCAATCTCAACAAGCAGTAAAAGATATAAATAATAATTTATCTTATTTTGCAAATGAGATAAATTCGCTAGTATCTAGTATTGAAAAGCAATATACATTTTTAGAAGTAGAAGCTTCTAACTTAGAGAAGGTTAGAACAGTAAGTTCAGAAGCAAATGATCTAATAAGGGTAGTTTCAAATGAAACTAATGAAGCTATAAATAAGTTAAATAAAGAAGTTACATCGGTATCAGATATGAGTAAAAATATAGATTTACTAGCTGCTATAGCAGCAGAAAATGCAGCATCATCACAATTAGTAAATCAAAATGTTGAAGAGTTTACTAGAAGTATTCAGGAAATGTTGATAACTCTAGGAAAAGTAAGAGATGTTGGGGAAAACTTTGTAACAGATGTGGATTAATTATAAAAAATAATAAAATACACCTTAGGAAACCGAAGGATTGGTAACCTAGGGTGTATTTTTATGAACTAAATTAACTCTTTTCTATGTTTAAAGTAATAATATATAGTTTGACTTATAAATACTAGACTTAATACGCCAAACATAGGGTAAAGTACTCCTATAAGTTTAGAAAAACCTATTACTGAAATAGGAAGAGCTATAAAAATAACAATAAATATAGCTTTTTTAAAGTCTAACTTAAATGTGTCATCTAAGGTTTTACTAATGGAATATACATCTGAGACTTCTGTAGAGAACATTTCTAGGAGTATAACTACCAGCAATAATGCTTGAATTATATTGCCAAAAGGCTGTGCCACAAATAAAAGAGGTATTTCATACTTATCTATATAAGGTTGATTAATCATAAGTAAGAAGTTTATAGCTATGCTCAATAAAACTAAGCCTATGGCGCCCAATGTAACCCCATAAAACATAGTTTTAGGTTTCCTAATTTCAGTGCTTAAAGGGACTAATACTCCAAGGCTACATAGAGTATTATAGCCAGCATAAAGCAAGGTAGAAATTGCTATTCCTTTCTTTTGAGCTTTAAAGCTAAATAAGTGTTCAAGGCTTATAAGATCCTTACAGAACATAAAATATAGTATAGTAATAATGGATATCGTAGCTATTAAAGTAGGAACTATAAAGGAATTAACCTCGATTAATCCATTAGTGCCTCTTAATAAAAAGAATAAAGCTATTACTACCATTATTAATGAACCTACTATTTTAGGTATTCCGAAAAATTGATTAATTAAAGCACCACTTCCAGCAAGGATAATAGATGCACTAGAAATTAAATAAAGAGTGGTGATAACACCAGTTATTTTCCCTAGGATATTTGGGCTAACTACCCTTATTACTTCTCCATAGGAAGTTAAGTTATGTTTAATACTGATTTTAGAGACAATTGAGCCAAGTAATATATAAAAAAATCCACAGGCTATTATTCCTAAAAAGCTAATTACTCCATAAGAAGTAAAGAATTCTTTTATTTCCTGTCCAGATGCAAGGCCAGCTCCTACTATGGTACCTATAAATACCACTGATACTTTGAAAATTTTTGAAAATTCATCCTTCATTTTTAATCCCCCTACTTCATCTATACTAACAATATATAGGATTTATTAAATTTTTATTCTTTAGCAGGCTGTTTTTCGTAATAATTATTTTGATATTTAAAATGAAGAATAATAATTATAATGTCTATTCTAATTGAATATGAAATAAAGTTATTACTTTAAAGATGAATAAGCTATCTAAACTTAGGGAAAATAACCTTAAGGACCATTTAAGGAGTGATAGCTTTGAAATATAAAAAAAATAAAATAATGTATATACTGTCCTTAATAATATTAAATCTATATATTTTTTTAGGATGCTCATATTATCAAGCTTCAGATGTAGAAGTAGATTTATTTAAGCCCAAAAAGGCTTATGAACTATCAGATAAATATCTTGGCTTAATTAGAAATGATAATATTGAAGAGGCTAACTCTCTTTGCACAGAAAACCTATTAAAAAATAATAATGAAATAACAACAGGAACATCAAAAATAATATCTTTTGAACCTGAAGCACTTATTGAAGCATCTAGTAAATCAGTATTTATTACTTTTAATGTTATTAGAAATTCTTCATCTGAGCCAAAATGTGACTTGGATAACTTTGCAATTAAGGTTATAAAGGATGGAGAAGACTATAAAATAGATGAAATTAAGGCTATGAATAAGATGCAAGTTTTTGTTAAGAATAACTCATTAAGAATTATTGGTGAAGATGGTGGAAAAAGTGATTTAATAGTTTCATTAAGCAATATGCCTAAGGATGTTTACTTAAGGAGAAATGAACTTATGTTACATAAGGAAAAGGTAGAAGCTGAAGCATTTGGACCAATAGCCTTAGGATATAAGGGGAAAAAGGTAGCTATTTCTACTACAGGTGGAAATAAGACATTCTTATCAATTGCATATATAGAAGAAAGTAAGGCAACTCAAGGGGGAGCAAATGAATCCAATCCTAAAGAAGGCAGTGCTGAACTTAACTTAGAAGATACATTAGATAAGCCAATAGCTAAAAAGGTAATCCCACTTGATTTACTAAGTAATATAAAAATAGATAATTTAGTATTTACAAAAGAAGAGGGATTCTTAATAGTAGAATATCTAAATTCTAACTCAGTAAGAAGAATTAAAGTTTATAATGGTGAAAATGGAGAATTGGTAGATATCGACTTTGATAAGGAGTTTCCAGTAGATACTTATAATATATCTCTAATTAATTTTGATAAAGAGGACTTTAAAATATCAGTAGGTGGCAAGTTAGGAGCTAAGGATATAAACGCAGAAAAATTAGGGGAATATGATGTATCTATAGAAGGAAAAGAAATTAAAAAAAGTATATAAGTTGAAATAAAATTTCCACATTTTATTAAGTTAATTCATATATATAATATTTTAGTTAGGTAATTACAGAATCAACTTATATAAAATTAAAAATATATATGCTTTCAATTAATGTAATTTACTTTTAAAACTATTTTTCACTTAAAATAACATAATCCTTAAAATTTAGATTATTTATTGAAACATATCTATAAAATACTTAACATATGCGAATATTGTAGTAGAATAAAAGTACGACTTAAATAAAGTGGTACTTTTATTTTTGGAGGAAATTATGAAAAAATGGAATGATAAAAGATATCATAGCTTAAACTATTATCTTAGAAATAAATTTAATGAAAAAGTATATAAAATATCTTTAGATGGAGGATTTACTTGTCCTAATAGAGATGGAAAAGTTGCAAAAGGTGGATGTACTTTCTGTAGTGCAAGAGGATCAGGGGACTTTGCAGGTAGCAGAACATTATCAATAACTAAGCAATTTGAAGATAGAAAAGATATGATGGAGAAAAAATGGAAGGATGGAAAGCTAATTGCTTATTTTCAGGCATACACAAATACATATGCACCAGTTGAAGAACTTAGAAGAAAATATCAAGAAGCTTTAGCTCAAAAGAATGTAGTTGCCTTATCTATAGCCACTAGACCAGATTGTATTGATGATGATGTACTTGAATTTTTAAGTGAATTAAATGAAAAGATATATTTAATAGTAGAGCTAGGTTTACAAACTGTAAATGATGAAACAGCAAGAAACTTTAATAGAGGATATGATTTTGAAGTATTTGATAATACACTTAAGAGATTATTAGATAGAAATATAGAGGTAGTAGCTCATACAATATTTGGACTTCCAGGTGAAACTGAGGAAGATATGTTAAAGACAGTAGATTATATAGCTCATTCAGGAGCTAAGGGAATTAAGTTCCACCTACTTCATTTAATGGAAGGTACAAAAATGGTAGAACAATATGAAAGTGGAGAGCTGAAGTTACTGACTCAAGAGCAATATATAGATTTAATATGTAAAGGCGTATCCATGTTACCTGAAGATATGGTAGTTCATAGATTGACAGGTGATGCACCTAGGGAAATGTTAATAGGACCTATGTGGAGCTTAAAGAAATGGGAAGTATTAAATGCTATAGATAAAGCTTTAGAAGATAATGATATTTGGCAAGGAAAGAACTTTAAATAGTTTAGCTTGGGGGGAGATTTAATGAAGGTAGATTTAATAATATCAGCCGATAATATAAAAGAAGAGGACTTAAGGGGAAAAGTAGTTGTAGTTATAGATATGTTAAGAGCTACATCAGTTATAGTTACAGCATTAAATAATAAAGCTAAAGAAGTATTTCCTATATTAACAGTAGAAGAAGCCTTTAGTAAGAAGAATGAATTAGTAGCTGAAGGAATTAGCCCTTTACTTGGTGGAGAAAGAAAAGCAGTAATAATAGAAGGATTTGATTTTTCTAATTCACCTTTAGAATATATAGCTGAAAAGGTAGAAGGAAAGAGTATAATTTTAAGTACCACAAATGGAACTAGAGCCATAAATTTAAGTTTAAACTCAGAAGAAATTTTAATCGGGGCAATGATTAATTCTAAAGCTGTTATTAAGTTAGTAAAAGAAATAAATAAAGATGTAGTATTTGTAAATGCAGGAACTAATGGAGAGTTTTCTATGGATGACTTTATATGTGCAGGATATATGATTAGTTTATTATGTGAAGGTGAAGAAAAAAATAAATATGAAATTTCAGATATATCTAAAACTGCAAAATATATTTATGAAAATAATCCTAATATAATTGATTTTATTAAAAATGCAAGACATTATAATATTTTAATGGAACTTGGATTAAATGATGATCTGGAATATTGCTGTAAAAAAGATATAATAGATGTAGTTCCTAGAGTAGATAAGAGATCTAGAAGCATAAAATTATAATAAAAAGAAACTTAAGAAAAACAAATTGTTTAAATTGTTAAATAATTTTAAAATTATTATTGACAATCTTAGGGAAAAGATATATTATAATATTAGATTGATAATCAATATCAGTTAGGATTTAAATATATTATTAAAAGCTCCACACTTCTAATAATATACAGTATAAATTAAACTCCTATATTATAGAATTTATTTCAAGGAAATGGCTAAAGGAAACTTTAGCCATTTTTATTTTTTTGCATATAAATTGTAATATTTATTTTTATTTTTCGATATAAAAGGTGAAGAGATAAATAGGGGTGATGACATGAAGATTAAAGATGATAACTTTATAGAACATTTAAAGAAACGACATCCGAAATCATTAGACTATATTATAGATAAATATGGTGGATTAGTTAATACAGTAGTCTCTAATACTCTTAGAGATATGGATGATAGAGGATTAGTTGAGGAATGTATAAGTGATGTATTTATTGCTGTATGGGAAAATGCAGAAAAGTTTAATGGTGATAGAGAGAATTTTAAAAGTTGGATAGCAGGAATAGCTAAGTATAAAGCTATAGATTACTTTAGAAAGAATTCTAGAAAAGTTAATAATGAAGCTATTAATGAAAGTATAGCTGATAAAAGAGATTTAGAAGATGATTATATAAATAGTATGGAGGCTAAAAGATTAATAGAAATAATAATAGCATATGATGAGCCTGATAAAAGCATATTTATTAGAAAATTTCTTTTAGGTGAATCAAGTAGTGAAATAAGTGAGGCAGTAGGAATAACTATAAGCAATATAAATACTAGGATATTTAGAGGAAGACAAAAAATAAAAAAAGAATTCTTTAATGAAAAGGAGGTATTATAAGAATGACAGAAAAGAATATTTATGAAATTCTAAACAATATAAATGTTGAAATTCCAACTGAAGAAATTCCATTAAGTGAAGTTGAATCTAAGAGAATTAAAAAGAATGTTAAGAAGAAAGTAATTAGTAATAAAAGAAAGTACTTAATAGTAGCATTAATATTTTTAAGTTTTACCTTTATAATATCTCCTTTAGGTAGAGATGTAATAGCTAAAATAAAAGAAAAGTTAGTATTTAGTCCTTCTTTAGGTATTATTTCTGTAGATGACGATAAAGAATTATATATGCTAAAGGAACCATTTACAGTAAGTATAAAGGATAAAGAGATGATGGTTAAAAGTATAATAAACAATGGAGAGGGATTATTTATTCAATTAGTAGGAGAAGGAAATTCTATAAATGCTAAAGAAATTACATCCAATATTTCGGTAAAATTAAGTAATGGAGAAGTAAAGAATTATGATAGTCACGGAATTAATATAGGAAGTGGAAGGGTGATTATAGAATTAGGAATAGATATAAGAAATGTTGAAGCAAATAATTTCACCTTAATGTATGAGGATTCAGTATTAAAATATGTAATTTTAGAAAAAGCAGACTATAAATATAATTACAATGAAATTGGTGGTAACTCTGTTAATAATGGAATACTAATAGGCGGAACTAGCTACTATATACAAAATCAAAGATACTTTAAGCTATGGAGTGATGAAAGTTCCTTATTATCTAAGGACTATAATGTAAATTTGGATATTATAGAAGTGAAAGAAGTGACAGATGAAGCTGGTAATTTGCTTAGATTTGAGCATAGTAATGAAGGAGCAATCAATGAATATAAGCTTTTAGATGAATATGATGGAAAGATAAATGTGGTTATAGAGAATTTAGAGTTAGGATATAACTTGAAAAATCCAACGAAGATCATACTAAAAGATCCTGATAAAAATGGAGACTATAGTTTAAATAAGGAATTAAGTTTTAAAGGTATTGAGGAAAAGATAAATTTAACTGAAGTTAAAAAAGTAGGAAAAGATATAGTAGTTGGATTTAAATTTTCTGACTATGCAGAAAGTGATAGATTTATTCGCTATATTACTGATACTTCGAAAGCAACTAGTGGTATGAGTGATAGAGAGAATATGTATGGGGAAAATGATATTGATTATGAAGATCTAACTTTTATTGAAAAGTTAACAGGTAATATAAAATTAAATATAAATGAATTAGATATAGTACAAAAGGGAAAATGGGAGTTTACTATAGATTAACTATTATACCTATTAAGATATTATTAAAAGCTAAATAAGATAAAATTTTTAAAGTAGTGAAGGAAAACATCAGATTTACATCTTAGATAAGTCTGATGTTTTTTTATAAAATTATTTTAAATTTAGAAAAATAAAAAGTTGAAAAAAAATCTATGTAGGATAAATAGTGGTAATAGGTAGAAAAGTTTCAACAATTACAAATGACCTCATATTTAGATAATGATTTTATTATGATAAAATTATCAAACCAGATGAAGAAAAAGCTTAAAGGAGGAAATCTTATGAGCAAGTCTAGGATAGTAACGATTATAGTATCATTAGGAGTTATTGTAGTTTTAGGTGTAGGTGCATATTTTATGTACTCAAATAAACAAACTCCAGGTGATATTGCTAAAGTTGAAGAAAAAGACAAGAATTCTTCTGACCAGATTGAAAAAGAAAATAAAGAGAAGGATTCAAATACACCTAATAGCAGTAATAATCCACCAAATGCTTCTCATGAAAATAATGGTGGAGGGTCTACTGAAAATAATAATCCTTCAAATGGTAATGAGAATAATAATTCAAATAATAATGGATCAACTGGAGGAGTCACTCCAAGTAATCCAGAAAAGAATCCTAGTGTAAATCCAGTGCCACCTCAAGCTAATGGTGGAAATAACAGTGGCTCAACTGGTACTCCAGAAAATCCAAGTGCACAATCAGCACCTAGTGATAATAACTTTGCAGCAGAAATCGAACAGTTGATTTACCAAAGGGTAAATTCAGAAAGAGCTGCAGCAGGTCTTCCAGGGTTAAGTTACAATACTACTATGGAGAAATATGCTAGAATTAAGTCAGCCGATATGGGAGAAAAGGGATATTTTTCTCATGAAGATCCTCAGGGAAAATTAATAACAGATACAATGAAAGCCGATGGTGTTTCATATAATTCTTGGGGAGAAAACATAGCCTATATTCAAGGTAAAAGAGGTAATGAAGGATTAGCAACAGAATTTATGAATAATTGGATGAATTCATCTGGGCATAGAGCTAATATTTTATCTACTAACTTTACAAGTATTGGAGTAGGTGTATGTAAGATAGGCAATACTTATTATGCAACACAAGAGTTTTATAGATAACAGGATACAATAAAAATTAATTTTTTATAATAACATTAGTTTAAAAGTTTTAGGGTTGTCACACAAAGTGATAAATTGTGGGGCAGCACCTTAGATTATCTTTTAAACTGGTGTTTTTTTATTTATTTTAATTATAAATATTCAGATATAACTGTAGTATTAACTATTTTTTAACTAATAAATATTAATTATTAAAATTTATACATTTATTCACAATTTTTCTATTTAGTGATACTATGAAGACAGGTTATATTAAGAGGTGAATAAAATGAATAAAGGTGTTGTAGTAGATGTTGCAAATATTGATGTTACTTACAATAAAGCAAAGATATTAAGTAATGTAGATATAAAGATTAAAGAAGGCGAAATAATAGGACTGTTAGGTCCATCTGGAGCTGGAAAGACTACTTTAGTTAAAGCTATTATTGGGATGAAAGAAGTAGATAAAGGTGAAATTAAAGTGTTTGATAATAAGATGCCAACATTAGATGTATCAAAAGATATAGGGTATATGGCCCAGAGTGATGCTTTATATGATGATTTATCAGGACTTGATAATGTTTTGTTCTTTGGAGAATTATATGGATTTAAAGGTAAAGCAGCTAAAGAAAGAGCCATTGAAGTTTTAAAATTAGTTAATCTAGATAAAGACTTTAATAAAGCAGTTAAAAATTATTCTGGAGGAATGAAAAGAAGGCTTTCATTAGCGATAGCTCTCCTTCATAACCCTAAATTACTGATTTTAGATGAGCCCACTGTAGGGATAGATCCTATTCTTAGAAAGAAGTTCTGGGATGAATTTGAGAGAATAAAGAATGCTGGAAGAACTATTATAGTAACTACTCATGTTATGGATGAAGCATATAAATGTGATAAGTTAGCTTTAATTAGGGGTGGAGAAATTATATCAGAAGGTACACCAGAAGAGATAATAGATTCCTCAGGCGGAGAAACTATAGAAGATGCATTTTTATTCTATAGTAGAGAAAAAGGGGATGAGTAATATGAGAACTTTTACTGTAGCCAAAAGAATAGTTAAGCAAATTATTGGTGATAAAAGATCCTTAGCATTACTATTTATAGCTCCAATTTTTGTGCTTACTTTATTTAATATAATATTGAATTCCACAATTGATAATCCTAAATTACTTATTGATAGTAATAGCAATATTCCAATAACATTAATTAATGAAATAAAAAATGAAGGTGAAGTCTATGAAAGTAGCGATTCAAAAGAAGCTTTAATAGAAAAAATAAAAGATAGAGAGTATGATGCCTTAATTCAAATGGAGAATGAGGATTTAATAACAACAGTAGAAGGAAGTGAAATGAGTATAAATTCAGCTGTACAAAAAGCTGTTTCTACTGCTTTTAGTAATTATTCGAAGGATATGATATCAGGAAATGAAAATTTATCTAACATGGGTATTAAGATGTTAGATAATGAGTTTAGCTATATAAATGGATCATCTGATATGACTACATTTGATTCTATAGCACCAATGATGATGGGTTTTTTTATATTTTTCTTTGTTTTCTTATTAGCAGGTATAGCCTTCTTAAGAGAGAGAATAAGTGGAACCTTAGAAAGATTAATGGCTACTCCAATAAAGAGAATGGAAATAGTAATGGGATACTTCTTAGGATTTGGAGTGTTTGTAATTGTACAAACAATAATTATACAAATTTTTATGATATATGTACTTGGAATAACTGTTAAGGGAAGTCCTTTACTAGTACTCTTAATAAATATATTGTTGGCTGCTGGCTCACTTTCTTTAGGAACTTTGCTTTCAACATTTGCAAAAAATGAATTTCAATTAATACAGTTTGTACCAATAGTGATTGTTCCTCAAATATTGTTTTGTGGGCTATTTTCATTAAGAGAATCTCCAATATGGATACAAGGGTTATCAAAGGTATTTCCATTAACTTATGCAGCTGATGCATTAACAGGAGTGGTTCTTAGGGGTTCATCTTTAAGTGATATATCATTAGACTTATTAATTTTAACTGTTTATGCAATAGTGTTTATTATATTAAATTCAATAGCTCTAAAAAAATACAGAAGACTATAGATTTTCGTTATCTTATAAAACATTAGTTTAATAATGAAAATTCATGTAGAAGAGAGTATGACTCATAAAAATAATTAGATTTGAGGTGGATTTATGAAGAATTTAGGAACGAAGACCATTGAGACTGAAAGATTAATTTTAAGAAAATTTAAAGTAGAAGATGCTGAAGCTGCTTATAAGAATTGGACATCTGATCCAGAGGTTACTAAGTTTTTAACGTGGCCTCCTCATAAAGATGCAGAGGTAACAAAAAGTGTCTTTAAAGCTTGGGTAAATAGCTATGATAAAGATGACTTTTATCAATGGGCAATTACCTTAAAAGAAAATAGGAATGAACCTATAGGATGTATTAGTGTAGTGGATAAAGATGAAGAAATAAATATGTTTCATATAGGCTATTGCATCAGTAGAAGATGGTGGAATAAGGGTGTGACTTCGGAAGCATTAAAAGCTGTAATTCATTATTTGATTAAGGAAGTTGGTGCAAATAGGGTAGAATCTAGACATGACCCTAATAATCCTAATTCAGGCAAGGTAATGATGAAATGTGGAATGAAATATGAGGGAACAATGAGACAAGCTGATATAAATAATCAAGGTATAAGCGATTACTCTATGTATGCAATCCTTGCTGAAGAGTATATGTCATAAAATGAGTAGCATTTTATTAATTTTTCATTATTTTGCTGAGCAAAATAAAACAATAGTTAAAGAATTTATTAGATAAGCATACTATGAAAACATTTCAGTCATGGTTTAATTTTCCTTTATTATAAGTTATTATATAAGTGTTAACTCATAATAAAAAGGTAAGGGGGATTACAAATGAGGATTGCCATAGATATGGACGATGTAATTGCAGATTTTTCTGAGAAGGATTTGCGAACATTTAATAAGTTATTTAATAAAGAGGTTACTCAAGAAGAGGTTGGTCATGGATATGTAACACAAAAGTATCCCGAATATGAGGATGCCATGGTATTTATAAGGAATAATGCTGATTTTTTTAGAGATATGAAGGTTATGCCAGATGCTAAGAGAGTTATTGAGCGCTTAGCGAAGAAGCATGAAATATTTATTGTAACAGCAGCTATGCATTTTTCTAATAGCATTGATGGAAAAATTGATTGGTTGAAAAGTAATTTCCCATTTATTGACAAGAGGCATTATGTTTTTTGTGGTGATAAGTCTATTATTAATACAGATTATTTAATTGATGATTCTCCTAAAAACTTAAGTGTTTTTTCTGGTAAGGGATTATTATTCTCAGCTTATCATAATTTAGATAAGGATTACGATTATAGCCGTGTAAATAATTGGCTTGAAGTAGAAGCTTATTTTGAAGAAAAAGGATTACTATAAAAGGCGCTGATATATAATTAAAAATTAATGTAAAAACTTCTAAAGAGTTTTGAAAAAAATATTTTTGGTAATTCTGGAATAATTACAAAATGGGCTGTTTTAGTGAAACAGCCCATTTATATTAAGGTTAATTTACTTGATTAAGTTTAAACTACTTGGAATATGAAGAACTTTAAATAATAAGATTCATCTGAACCCCATAATATTGGATGGTCTGAACTTTGAGTTCTTACTTCTACTTGTCTTAAGGTTCTTCTAGCATCATGAGCTGCTTCTAGAACTGTTTTCTTTAATTGCTCTTCACTCATATAATGTGAACAAGAACAAGTTGCAAAGTAGCCGCCTGGTTTAACCATTTTTAAACCTCTAAGGTTTATTTCTTTATATCCTCTAATAGCAGCATTAATTGTATTTCTTGATTTAGTAAAGGCTGGTGGATCTAGGATAACTACATCAAATTGTCTACCTTCTCTTGACCAATCTCCAAGAACATTAAAAGCATTATGACACTCAAATTTAACAGTATCTTGTAAGTTGTTAAGTTCTGCATTTCTTGTAGCACAATCTATGGCATGTTGAGATACATCAATACCTAAAACAGATTTAGCTCCAGCGATTCCTGCATTTAATGCAAAAGATCCTGTATGAGTAAAGCAATCCAATACATCTCTGTCCTTACAAATTCTATGCATAGCTGCTCTATTTTCTTTTTGGTCTAAAAAGAAACCTGTCTTTTGACCGTTTTCTAAATCAACTATGTATTTAACACCATTTTCAACAATTTCAATGTTAGTATCAAAAGGTTCAGTTAAGAAGCCTTTAGTTTGTTCAAGACCTTCGATTTCTCTAGTCTTAATATCACTTCTTTCATAAACACCTTTAGCACCAAATTCATTAACTAATATTTTTACTACAATATCCCTATACTGATCCATTCCTAATGTAGATATTTGAATTACATAGTAATCTTCAAATTTATCTACTGTAAGACCTGGTAAAAAGTCAGCTTCACCAAAGATAAGTCTACAAGAAGAAGTGTCTATAACAGTTTTTCTGTAATCATAGGCAGCTTCAAATCTTCTTTTAAAGAAATCATAATCAATTTCTTCTTCTAAATTTCTAGTCATTATTCTAATCGTTATTTTACTTCTATCATTAATATAGCCTTTGCCTATAAAGAATCCTTTATGGTTATAAACCTCAACTATATCACCATTTTCATAGTCACCATCATATTCATTTATCTCATCAATATATATCCAAGGTCTGCCCTGTTCAGCTCTCTTATTTTTTCCTTTATGTAAATAAAACTTACTTGCCATAATATAGCTCCTTCCTGAATAAGTTCTATAAAATTATATCACAATTAGGAATTAAGTATAGATATTTATAGCTATAATAATGATAAAATAAATATATAGTTTTTGTATAAATTATAAATAGATAAAATATTTAGTTATATAGTTGCATATAAAAATTATTATAAATTATTCAATAATAATAAAGAATGATTTTTAAATTAGTAACTATTATGTTGAGTGGATAAGAAGTATGAAGATAGTATTAGCACCTGATTCCTTTAAAGAAAGCATGACTGCAAAAGAGGTTTGTTTAGCCATGGAAATGGGAATAAAAAGAGTAATAAATGAAATTGGAATTAGATAAGGCCTTAAAAGAAGGAAAAAACAATTTAGAGGTAGCAACAGAAAATATAGTAAGAATAATTGCAATAAAACACAGTATATTATAATGTAGATAAATTTTTAGGAGATTTTTATGATATTTAAGGCTATTATTATACCTACGCCAAAGAGAATAAAAAAATACTTTGAAGAAGCAATGATGGAATTTAACACATCAAGTCTTAAAAAAGAAGAAGACAAGGAATTAAAACATATTAATTTATCAAAAGATAGTTTCAAAAGTTATGGAATATCAATGAAGATATTTTAAAAATTAGATTTATAGGGTTGTTGTAATGCAACTCTATTTATTTTTTCATAAAAAAACCACCTGTTTGCATAGCAGGTGGTTTTAGGGGAGATATAATCTATATGCTAATATAGTTTGGGGGAACTAT
>OGSQ01000085.1_pt1 | contig 65036 bp, 61 predicted proteins | sample 1573921 | NCBI WGS metagenome assembly OGSQ01 (sample SAMN03295832, study PRJEB24534) | human gut metagenome | isolation source: fecal sample 7 from infant 4 | host: Homo sapiens | place: USA: Pittsburgh, PA | collected 2014-07 | reverse complement strand
ACCGCTAAAGCTATTCGGAACACACTTGCATAGCAAGTGGTTTTCAATAAGACAATAAAAAAGGAGTTAACAACAATCAATTTGCTTAACTCCTTTATTTTTTATTTTATTTTAATATATTCACTAAAAACTGTAATTTTACACCCTTAAAGAGCCACGGAATCCCCTTGCAGAATAATATGATTCCGCTCCATTATGATATACAAAAACAGTATCATAACGACGATCACAGAAGATAGCTCCGCCTTTCTTCCTAATATTGTCTGGTGTTTTAACCCAACTAGATGTTTTGACATCAAAGCTTCCTAGTTTCTGTAATTCTCTATACTCCTCTTCCGTTAAGACCTTAATCCCTATATCTAAAGCCATATCAATAACACTATTTTGTGGCTTATTTTGTTTTCTTGATTCTAGTGCTTCACGGTCATAACAAATACTTCTTCTCCCTTTAGGACTCTCTGCTGAACAGTCATAAAAAACATATTCCCCAGTTTCTTCATCATAACCAATTATATCTGGTTCACCACCAGTTCTCTCCATTTCATAAAGTGACCATAGTTTTTCAGTATTAGCTTCTAATTTTTCTTGTACCTCATCCCATTCAATCCCTTTATGACGATTCATGTTCTTTTCAAAACGTTCTTTTAAAATTTCTAATATATCTTTATATTCTTCAGATGACAGCATTCTTTTATCATCACTCATACCAAAACCTCCTCATACAATATATTTATAACTCAATCCCATCAATGTATAAACATACACTGAATTCCTATTTATAAAATATTTGTAAGTAATTGTATCAGATACCTCTTATTTAGTCAACCATTACCAGATATACTAATAAACTTTTACTATTATAATTGCATTCATTGTAGAGTTAAAAATTATAAATCAAAAAAGAGCTAAGCAATTACATTGCTTAACTCTTCTATTTATTTTAGGTTAATTTAATTCTTTTGTACTCTCCCACTAAAGTCTGACTTTCCCTCCCCACCTCCACTCCACTAATACTCTCATTCTTAAAAAATTCCTAATAAAGTTTGACTGCGAAAAACTCATAAAAATGGTGGTATTTAATAACGCTTTCTTAGTCAAACTTTAATCGGATTCTTATTAAAGTTTGACTTTTTAGAAAGCGTTAGATTTAAAGGAATACTAAAAAAGAGCCAAGCAATTATCTTGCTGGACTCTTCTATTTATCTTACTTTATCTATATTTTCTTTTATCTATTTTCCATCTGATACTTTCCTTAACTCTGTTTAACTTTGACTTCATCAAAGTTAAACTATCTTCGGAATAGTCAATGTTTAGTCGGAATAGTTAAAGTTTAATTGGAGACTACATCTTTTTTATTAGTTTTACTACACCTTCTAGATGTGGTGTGTTAGGGAACATATCCTTAACGCAGCTTTCTACTACCTCATAACCTGAGTCTAGTAATACTTTTAAGTTATCTACTAGAGTCTTTGGATTACATGATACGTAAATTATTTCCTTGGCATTAAATTTAATTACATATTCTAATGCCTTTGGATGTACTCCACTTCTTGGTGGGTCTAGGATAATTACATCTGGTTTATCCTTAACTGTTTTTATTATTTCTGCTACATCTCCAGCTAGGAATTCACAGTTATTTAAGTTGTTAAGTTTAGCATTTTCTTTTGCTGCTTCAACAGCTTCTTCTATAAGTTCTATTCCAACTACCTTTTTAGCATTAGCAGCTGTTATTTGACCTATAGTTCCTGTTCCACAATAAAGGTCAAATACTACCTTATCCTTTGATTCACCTATATAATCTCTAACTATACTATAAAGGCTTTCTGCTCCTTTAGTATTAGTTTGGAAAAATGAAAAAGGAGATATTTTAAATTTAAGTCCTAAAAGTTCTTCAGTTATATAATCTTTTCCATATAATAAATTTACTTTTTCAGGTACTACTGCATCTGAAAAAGAGTTGTTTTCAGTATGTAATATAGATACTAAACTTCCTTTATAATTTTGAGCTTTTAGTACTTCAACATATTCTGATAAGTCAAAATCAATTTGAGTTGTAGTTACTAAATTAACCATTAACTCTCCAGTATTGATAGCTTTTCTTATTACTAAGTGTCTTAAGTAACCTTCTCTTTTCATAACTCTGTAATAAGGTAAATTCTTATCTCTAAAATAATCTACAGTAGCTTTAATTAAAGTTCTAAAATCTTCATCTACTATTAAACATCCATCTACTGTTACTATACCAAAGGATTTCCCCTTCATATGCATACCTAATGTAAGTTCTCCACCTTTTTCAAAATCTCCAAAGGTAAACTCCATTTTATTTCTATATTCCCATTGTTCCTTACTTCCAATTATACCTTTATAATTATCAATAGGTAGGTTTGCATCAATAAATAGATTTTTAAACTCTTCACTTAATAAATCTAATTGTTTTTCATAAGTCAGATTTTGAGAAGTACAACCTCCACATACGCCAAAATGCTTACATGGAGCTTCTATTTCATAACTTGCTTTTTCATCTATAGACATTAATTTTAGTTCAGCATAAGCTTCTCTTTTTTTCTTTACTCTCCCAGTAACAACTTGACCTGGAAAAGCACCCTTTACATATATCTTCTTATTTTCTAAGCTACCCACTCCCATTGAAGGGAATTCTGTTTTATCTATTTTAACTTGTACAGTACTTCCTTTTCTCATCTTTACTCCTAAAAATTTATTTTAAAATTGTTTTCTTACCTATAGTTTTCTTAAGTTTAGTTGAAGAACAAATTGCTTCGTAAACTATATTTACTAACACATAAATTATAAAGAATATTGGTTGTCTTTCTGCAACATAAAAACCTAATATTCTTAAAGCAAAATCAAATACTACTAATAATAAAAGTGATATTGCTATTACAATAATTTGATCTATTGCTGAAGCTAATGCTCTCTTTATAAATTTCATTATCTTGCTATCATTTTCTTCTGTATCTCCCTCCACTAATGAGGAATCTCCCATTAATATTTCTTCACTTGAAGATATAACATCTTCCTCTAATATTTCTTCAACAGTTTCTTTAGTATCAATTGCAACTTCCTTTATTACTTCTTCATTATTATTTTCCAAAATCCGCATCCTCCTAATTAATCAAATTACTATTTAAACTGATAAACTTTTGAATCTATCTTATATAATAAAAAGTCATCTTTAATTGTTATTGTTTCTACTAATCCATTTAAATTAGTTTCTATAGTTTGATCTTGCTTACCATTTTTAACTATATCTATAATTGAATTATTTAATTCAGTATAGTCTCTCTCTGTATCATTAGTCATAGCTTCTGAGAAGGCAGACATAGAAGTTTCTTTAAAATCAAACTTCTCCTCATTTTTTATTTGATCTAAATCTAATTTAAATCCAATCTTTAAACCTAAGCTTCCCTTTGCCATATTAGAACCATAAAGCTTATATCCATAATACATACTTTCCATTCTATTTGGCTCTGGATTTAAATTATCAAAATAAATATACTTCTCATTAACACTTTCATTATTCTCATCTTTAATTTTTTCTTCTCTTTTGTACTCTATCCCATAAAAATTAGAAGCTTCTTCTATCCTAGTAGCTATTTCATCATTTAAAGCATTAACTTCATCTAGTGAATAGTCTTTAGCCCATTCACCTTCTCCAATAAATGTTTTCTCTTCTTGTACTGAGGACTTTTCAACTTTTGTATCTTCCTTATTTCCATCTGAGGAAGGACTACATGATGCTAATAAAAAAACCATTGACGTACTCATTATTGCTAAAAATATCTTTTTTATCATAAAAATCCTCCTATGATTTTAAAATTTATTATTATTCTTTCCTAAAGTCACCTTATTATAACACTAACACCATTACTTTTAAAGTCTTTGACACCTCTTTGACACTTAACTGTCATATTAAAGACATCTTTTACATATATGTAATATTTAATTTTAAATCAATAAAAAAAGCCCTAAAAGAGCTATTTATTAAAATATTTAATTTTTATGGCTACTTAGGAGCCTAATAAAAAGCTCCACAAGTAACCTCTACTTGTTGTCTACTTTACTACTTGGGCTACTATTATAGCAATACCTATTAATGCCCCTGCTAAGAATACAGCAACTGCCATATTACCTTTTTCAAGCTCTTTGTTAAAATCAGCAGGTATTATTGCATCAAAAACTTTATAGCCAACTACTAATATTAAGATTCCAAAGGCACCAAATAGCAAACTTAGCCCTAAGTTTAAAAGTGTATTTAAAAACATTTCCAAAACCCATTCCCCCTATATGTTATACTTTATTTAATTTTACCATAAACAGTATATTTGCAATATAAATTATTTGTAACTTTATTATATTCCTACTTGATCCTTTATCTTCTCAAAGGTTTTACTTCCAATTCCATCTATATTCTTCAATTCTTCTATACTCTTAAAACCACCGTTCTTATCCCTATAGTCTATTATACTTTGAGCTTTAACATCTCCTACCCCTGTAATTTTCTTCAGTTCTTCTAGTGGAGCTGTATTAATATTTATTACACTACTATTATTTATAGTACTGGAGTTTTGATTTATTATATTTCCTGATGCTATATCACTTTTATTAGGTATAACTATAAGCTGATTTCCCCTAAGCTTTTCTGCTCTATTTATACCATCTGTATTAGCTTCATCAGTTAACCCTCCAGCTAAGTTAATTAAATCCCTTATTATACTTCCATCTTCAATTTCATATACATCTGGATTTTTTACCTCCCCTTTTATTTCAACTATAATTAAACTTTTCTTCTGATTTTCTGTGTCCACATTTGAGCTAGAAACATTAACACTACTGTTTACAGCTTCATTTTCGCTTTCAGATTCAACGTATATATTATTCATATACTCATCCTTAAATACCTTGGACTTATTTTTATAATATAAAAATAATGAAGATGATAAAAATACTACTCCTAATACAAATATAGCTATAATTCTGGCATTTAATCTCTTTTTTATCTCCTCTTTTATTTGCTCTAACATAGAAACCTCCAAAATAACACTTTTTTATAATTATTACCTAATTTTTAACTTTTTAATTATTTTTTAATTAAATATTTCTAAAATATAGAATCATTCTGATATTTCTGTTAAAATAACTTTGTCTATAATAAGTTTAATGTGGGAGAAATTTGTATGAAAAAGTTTATTAAGAATTTGCTTCTATCCACTTTTTTATTTAGTAGTATATTTTCTACTATAAATACTATAGAAGCTAAAGCGACTGATTTACCTCCAGTTTATTCTGAAGGTGCAATATTAATGGATGGAAAAACTGGTAAGGTATTATTTTCTAAAAATGAGCATACTCAGTTTGAGCCTGCATCTACAACTAAGGTAATGACAGCGCTAATAGTCCTTGAACATACTAATTTAAAAGATAAGGTAACAATAGGAGAAAACCCACCACTTGTAGATGGATCTGCTATTGGTATTAGAGAAGGGGAAGTCTATACAGTAGAGGAGCTTATGCTAGGTTTATTACTTGAATCAGGAAATGACTGCGCTGAGGCCCTAGCTGAATACGTTGCAGGGTCAAATAAAGACTTTGCTAAATTAATGAATGCAAAAGCAAAAGAATTAGGTGCTTTAAATACTACATTTAAAAATCCAAGTGGATTACATGAGGATGGTCATTTAACTACAGCTTATGATTTGGCTCTTATAATGAAAGAGGCTGCTCATAATGAAGATTTTGTAAGAATAGCTCAAACAGAATCTTATAAATATGTAAATCAACCATTTTCTGATGGTAGTGAAAAATGGGCAACTAATAGAAATCAACTATTTAATGAGTATAGTCCTTATTTTTATGATAACGCTTATTGCGGTAAAAATGGATACACTCCAGAAGCTAACCACTCTTACACTGCAGCTGCAACAAAGGGTGATGACATGCTAATAGCAGCATTTTTAGATGCTACAGATAAGGATAACTTCTATACTAATGTAGGCCCATTCTTTAATTACGGATTTGATAACTTTGAAACTTTAAAGCTAATAAATTCAGGAGATATCCTATATACATATAAAATTAACGATGATGTATATATACCCCTAATTGCTAAGAGTGATTTTTATTATACAAAGGCTAAAACAGAACCAGCCCCTACTTTATCCTTAGATTACGAGAAAACTGATATAAGTAAAAAAAATATCAAAACTGGCGATATTATATATAAAGCTAAGGTTAATGTAAATGGTGAAACTGTTTCTAGTATGGATTTACTAAGTGCTGTAGATAGAGAATATAGTACTGCAGATAGAATTAAAGATGCTTTTCATGACTTTCTTGAAAGTCCTCTGAATATTATGCTGGCTATATTAGGAGTAGTAATACTATACATAATTATTAGAATGTTTATAATATCTAAAAGAAGAAAAAATCTTAAAAGAAAAAAAGACAAACTATTCAGCAGATAAATAAAAAGGGTTGCCAAGCAACCCTTTTTTTCAATTAACAATTTACAATTAATAGTTAACAATTTAGGATGTAATTCCTCGGGAATTACCAAAAATATATTTTTTCAAAAACTCCTATGGGAGTTTTGTCCTCAATTCTTCATTCTTCATTTTTAATTTTTCATTAATAAATTCTACATTATCCATTATTCATTTCTTAATTATTTCATTTTTTAATTACTTCATTCTTTCATTACTCCATCCTAATTTTTTCAATTAGAACTCTTATGTCTTCTGGTAAATCAGCTCTTAAGCTTAATTCCTTCTTAGTTCTAGGTGATTTAAAATCTAGTCCATATGCATGAAGTGCTTGCCTTTTAATAATTTCTGAATCTTCTTCAAAACCATATAAGGTATCACCCCAAATTGGATGCCCTTGAGAACTTAAGTGAACTCTAATTTGATGAGTTCTACCAGTTTCTAGTAAACATTCAACTAAATCAGAATCTTTAAATCTTTCAACTACCTTATAGTGAGTAATACTTCTTTGCCCTCTTTCATCTATTACCCTTCTAATAGTTCCTTCTTCTTCTGGTCTATATATAGGTAAATCTATTGTTCCCTCAGTATCCTTCATATGTCCATGAACTACTGCAAGATATCTTTTCTCAATTTTATTTTCACTCATATCCTTAGAAAGCTCCATATGAGCATATTGATTTTTACCTATTATTATAAGTCCTGAAGTATCCATATCTAATCTACTTACAAGCCTAACTATACATTTTTGATTACTTTCTTTGAAATAATACATTAATGCATTAGCTAAAGTTCCACTTTGGTGCCTCTTTGTTGGATGAACTACCATATTAGGACTTTTATTTACAACTATAATATCCTCATCTTCATAAACTATATCTATAGGAATATTTTCAGGATCAATATTTTGACTTTCTTCCTTCATTAAGTCTATTAAAATATTTTCTTCTCCCTTTAATATGTAATTCATTTTAACTGCCTTATTATTAACATAAATTCTTTTGTCTATAGATGCACTTCTTATTAATCTAGAAGATAACCCAAGATCTTCTTTTAAATATTCTCTTATTTTTCTACCTTCATATTCCTTTGGAACTACCTTTTTAATATGACTCATCTGTACTCCACCTTTTCCTGACAATTAACAGTTAGCAATTAATAATTAACAATTACGGATGTAATTTCTTCCAAATTACTTTGTTTTTATACTTTTTCTATTTAATAATTATTAATTTACAATTGTGCGACAGCACCTTATAACTCTTGATTAGAAAAGGTAAAATAAGCTTAGTTAATCTTAATGCATTAAAATTAACTAAGCTTAACCTTCACCTTAACCTTTAATTAAATAAATTGTAATCTTCACCTAATAGTATTACTATATCGTAATCCTTATATTCAGATTTACTTATCTTCTCAATTTTTTCTATGTCTATATCTGACTTTAATAAATCCTTTAAGTCTTTATTGTTAGTTTGAATAACACTCTTATTTACAGCTTCAGTAGTATTTCCAACTTCAACATTTTCATATCCTCTTGCTAAGAGCTTATCTCTTGCAGTTGAAGCTAATCCAGATATATTAGTTCCATTTAAAACTATTACTTTAAGATCTTCTCTATTTATAGTAGTTATATTACTTGCACTTGATGGATCATTTGAGCTTAATGAATTTATTAAGTCCCTATTATACTCTTTATCTGCAACTAAAAATGATTCCCCGTATATATATTGAGGTTCTCCTTGAAGAGTTGTCATTATTATATCACTAGATTTTAGTCTCATTATTTTCATTCCAAGTGAAACTAATTCCTTAGCTGGCATATTTGTTTCAACATTTTCACTTATAGCTTTTAATATCTTTGGAGCTTTAAATACTATAGATGGACTCATTACCTTATCTAATAATTTACTTATAAATAATTGTTGGTTCTTAATTCTATCTAAATCTCCATTAGCCAATCCTGTTCCATCATTATTCTGTCTCCATCTGAAGAACTCTTCAGCTTTTTTACCATCTAAAAGTACTGTTTCTCCAGCCTTAAAGTTAATATGAAGATCTTGAGCATCATCATCATAAAACATATCTTGCTCAATAGTCATTTCTACCCCACCAATAGCATCAACTACACTTCTAAAAGCGTTATAGTCAATTTCAACTATATAGTTTATATCAATATCTAAAAGCGACTCAACATGTGTTATAATTTCTTCTTCACCACCTAATACATAGGCAGAATTTATCTTCCAATATTTTTTATATTCACCAGTATCTAAATAAGCATCTACTTCAATTAAAGTATCTCTAGGTATAGATACTATATGAGATTTTTTAGTATTAGGGTTATAATTAAAAACCATTATAGTATCGCTTCTTCTAATCCCCTTATTACCTTCAATATCAGCATCTCCTATATCCATTCCTAAAACCAATACATTAATAGAATCATTTTTAGATGCTGGTGGTATTCCAGTTCCTAAATTATTAGTTTTAAGACCAGATATAAAACTATATGCATAAAATAATCCGCCAAAAATTAAAGCTATAAAAATTGTAATAATTGAAACTACAATTCTTTTTCTTCTTCTTTTCTTTTTTCTAGCTTCTATTGCTCTTCTTCTTTTTATCTGTTCTTCCCTAGTAAGTCTTCTTCTCCCCCTGTTGTCATTAACTTCCCTACTACTACCCATCCTCTTATTCCTTTCTGATTTTATTCCTTTAGTAATAAGTAATTTCTTGCTTTTATACTATTTATATCAATAGGAATTCCTTTATTTAATAAGTACTTAATAGTGTGAGTTAAGCCTTGAAGAACTCCATTATCTAAGTCTTTAAAGGCCTCTCGTCTTAGTAAGTCTACACCAGGAAAATTTCTGTTTGGCTCAATCATATCAGCAATATAAATTATTTTATCTAGCTTACTCATATTTTCTTTCCCTGTTGTATGCCATCTCATAGCACTTAATATTTCTTCATCTTCTATTCCAAATACTTCTTTAGCTACAATTGGCGATACTATACTGTGCCATAACTCTTGATTTGCTTCTTCATCATAAGTTAAATTTATATTATTTTTCTTTATTATATCTTGTAGTTCATATATAGTCCTATTTTTGGCTATATCATGAGAAAGTGCAGCAATTTCTGCCTTTTTTTCATCTACCCCATATGCTCTTGCAAGTCTAATAGCTGTATCTACTACACCAAGAGTATGGATATACCTATTTTCAATTAAGTTATCTTTAAGGTAGATTTTCATTTCTTCAATACTAAGCATAGTTCTCTCCTTAAATATTACTTTTTTAATTTTTCATTACCTTATTACAATAATTATATAAATTATTTGTAATAATATACTCTAAAACTTCCCTAGGCATAAAAAAGTCAATTCTTTTGCCTTCTTTAATTCTATTTCTAATAATAGATGAGGAAATTTCTAAATATATTATATCTAAAAAAGTAATATTTGTGTTAAACTTTTGCTGGATTTTCTCTTTTTGAATTCTTAAATTTTTCTTACTGTAACCTGCTCTATTGAAAACTACAAAATTACAAAGCTTGAATATTTTCTCAGGATACTTCCATTTTTCAATATCCATAAGACAATCAGCTCCTGTAATAAAATATAATTCATTATCATCGTTCTTGAAATATTCTAAGGTTTCAAAAGTATAACTTAAGCCTTTTTTTTCAATTTCATAATCACTTATTTCAAAATCCTCATAATTTTTTATAGCTTCATATACCATATTATACCTTAAGGAAGCCTCTAATATCTCCATATCCTTCTTATGGGGTGGGCTTCCTGTTGGTATAAATATTATCTTATCTAAATTTAATTGGCACTTAGCTTCATAAGCTATATATAGATGAGCTAAGTGAATAGGATTAAAGGTTCCTCCTATTATTCCAATCTTCATTTTAATCTACCTTGGTAATTCTATCTTAGGCTTTTTTGAGGATTTCTTGTATAAAACTATTTTACTTCCTATAGCTTGAATTCCTTCACAACCTATCTTTTCACAGATAGAATTAGAAGCTTCTCTAGCCATTAATCCACTATTTTCTAGAACCTTAACCTTAATTAATTCTCTAGCTTCTAACGCTTCTTCTAATTGTTTTAAAAAGGCTTCTTCTTCTACACCGTTTTTACCTATTTGAAATATTGGATCCATATTATTTGCAAGGCTTCTTAAATATGCTCTTTGTTTTCCTGTTATCATCTTACTTCCTCCTAAAAATTATAAAATATACTCAAATTCAAAATCATTAAGTCTTACTACATCTCCATCTTCGATGCCCATTTCTCTAAGTTCATCAAATATACCCTTGTTTCTTAAAACTTTATGGAAGTATTTTAATGAATGCGCATCATGAATATTTACAGCATTAAGTAATCTATCAACAAAAGAACCTTCAATTACATAAACCTTATTATCATCTTCTCCGTCCTCAACATTGATTTCGTAAGTAAATCTCTTTTCTTCTGGTATAAATCTTTCTTCATCGCTTATTTCTAAATCCTTAATTGGAATTTCAGTAAGCATTCTACCAGCTTCCTTAATAATTTCTTCTACACCAAGCTTTGTTGCAGCTGACATCTTATATACCATGTTAAAGCCTAATTCATTTACTTTCTTCTTGAAATCTTCATAAATTTCTTCATCATAAAGCATATCTGCCTTATTAGCCACTACTATTTGTGGTCTATCCCATAGCTTAACTGAATATTTCTTAAGTTCTTCATTTATCTTTACGAAATCATCAAATGGATCTCTTCCTTCAATTCCTGAAATATCTACAACGTGTATTAATAATCTAGTTCTTTCTATATGTCTTAAGAACTCTAATCCTAATCCAACACCTTCAGCTGCTCCTTCAATAATACCTGGAATATCAGCCATAACAAAGGCATTCATTCCTTCTGCTTTAACAACTCCTAAGTTTGGCTTTAAAGTTGTAAAGTGATAGTTAGCAATCTTTGGTTTAGCTGCAGTTACTGTCGATAAGAAAGTTGACTTTCCTACATTAGGAAATCCTACAAGACCTACGTCTGCAAGTAACTTAAGCTCTAATGTAAGCCATCTTTCTTCTCCTGGCATACCAGGCTCTGCAAAGTTAGGTGCTTGCCTAGTAGGTGTACAGAACTTACAATTTCCTTTTCCACCTTTTCCACCAGTTGCAATAACGAAAACATCATCTTTATGAGAAAGGTCAGCAATAATCTTATTGCTTTCAAAATCTCTAACTATAGTTCCCATTGGAACTTTTATATGTAAATCATCTCCGTCTTTTCCATAACATTTAGAGCCTTCACCTTTTCCACCAGCTTCAGCCACGAATTTCTTTTTATATTTAAAGTCTAAAAGTGTAGTAAGACCTGGATCTACTTCAAAAATTACACTTCCGCCTTTTCCGCCATCTCCACCATCTGGTCCTCCTAGAGGTACATATTTTTCTCTTCTAAAGGAAACACATCCATTTCCACCGTCACCAGATTTAACAAATATTTTTGACTTATCTATGAACATAAAATCACCTATCTTTCATAATTATTCTAACCTTATTTTCGGTATTTCAACCCTCTTAGGTCTATTATATATGTTTCAATTAGTAATATACATCTCTAGTCTTATAACATTATAAGTTTAAACCTTTTTTAGTAAATTATCTAAATTGAAAGCATATGGTTTTTAATTTTTAAATGAGCAATTGACAATGTATAATGGGCAAGGGTTATGCATTGTCAATTGCCCATTTACATATTAAACATGGATATTATTTTCATAAAATAAAGCACCCTAAATTAGGGTGCTTTATGAAAATACTATTATTCTGCTATTTCTTCAAGATTTACTGGGTAAATGCTAACTTTTTTCTTATCTCTACCCATTCTTTCAAATCTAACAACTCCGTCTTCCTTAGCAAAAAGAGTGTCATCTCCACCCTTTCCAACATTAGTTCCAGGATGAATCTTAGTTCCTCTTTGTCTAACTAAAATGTTACCAGCTAAAACGAACTCCCCGTCAGCAGCTTTAACTCCTAATCTTTTAGATTCAGAATCTCTACCGTTCTTTGTGCTACCTGCTCCTTTTTTGTGAGCAAATAATTGAAGGTTCATTATCATCATACTATTGCACCTCCTCTTCTAATAATCTTATATATTCACTATCTTTTTTACTTCCAAAACTTAACTTTAGAGACTGCATCAAGCTTTCTATACTTTTTTCAAAGGTTAATAGTAATACCTGACATTTCTCTAAATCTTGATCTTTAAGATTTGATAAATTGATATGTAAGAAACCATCATTTATCTTATACTTAACCTTAAGCTTTAATACCTCTTCAATACCTATTAAAGTACCTTGAGATAATACAGAAACGGAATTGCAAATCAAATCATAAGCATCTCCACTTTTCTCTAATTCAGCCTTAGATAAAGCATGACCTTCTATCTTAAAACCAAGTCTTAAATTCTCTTTTTTAAAAATCTTAATCTCAATCATAATAATTAAGCTTCGATTTTTTCGATTACTAACTTAGTGTATGGTTGTCTGTGACCAGTCTTCTTTCTGTAGTCCTTCTTTGGCTTATACTTGAAAACTGTGATCTTCTTAGCTTTACCTTGAGATAAAACCTTAGCTACAACCTTAGCACCTTCTACAACTGGTGTACCAACTTTTAAAGCATCGCCATTTGAAACTGCTAATACTTCTGTTAATTCAACTGTTGAGTCAACTTCAGCGTTAAGTTTTTCAACGAATATTACGTCTCCTTCTTGAACTCTGTATTGTTTTCCTCCTGTAGATAATACTGCGTACATCAAAACACCTCCTCTTATTACGGTCTCGCCAACCGAGGTACAAAACTCTAGGCATTGTTTAAATAAAAACCTCTTATGTGCGGTTTAACATCTGCTATTGTATCATACTATTATGTAGATTGTAAAGGAAATTATTCATATTTTTCATAAGCATTTATTTTATAATTTTTAACATTTTCCTTTTGGCTATTAAATATTAATGGCTCTATTTTATAGCCTTCAATTCCATCTACAAAATTTAGATATATTTCATTTTTTAAGGAATTAATATTGGCAACAAATGAGAAGATATCACCTCTCACCATTTCTTCATAATTCTTATCAAGTTCAATATAGAATGATTTAATAGAATTTTCTTTTTCAGCCTTTATTACTTCATTTTTTATAAGTTTTTCTATATATGATAGTTTTAAAACAAAGCCTTCCATATTACATCTCTTGCAGCCTTCTTCTAGATATTCATATATAGATTTTCCTCTTCTTTTTCTAGCAATTTGCACTAAGTCTAGCTCTGTAAATGGAAAGACCTTAACATTGCCCTTATCTTCTTTTAAAGCATCCTTTAAAGCATCCATAACTATGGCTTTTTGTGAAAAATCTCTCATATCTATAAAATCAATAACTATTATTCCACCTAAGTTTCTTAACCTAATTTGTCTACCTATTTCTTTTGCAGCTTCCACATTAGTTTCTAATATAGTTTTATCAAAACTTCTACCTTTAATATTCTTTGATGAATTTACATCTATTACATACATAGCTTCAGTTTTATCTATTACAATATTTCCACCACAATTTAATGCTACTTTTTTATGTCTAAGCTTTAGAATTTCTTTTTCTATTCCATAAGTATCAAATAGGCTTGTTGTTCCTTTATACTCTTCTATTATTATATCCTTGCTTTCAGCAAGTGCTTCCTTAACGGCTTTAGTATCTTCTTCATTATTGATTATTATTTTGCATTTATTACCTAAGTTTTCGCTAATAACCCTATTTAAAATCATATTATCACCATATATTTTACCTAGGTTTAAGCTATACTTTAACTTTTGTTCCATTTCATAAATAACTCTTAATAATCTTATCTTTTCCTCTAAAAGTGCCTCTTCACTTGCATTTACTGCTTCAGTTCTAATAGTTATACCATATCCATCAACAGGACTAATAATATCTGAAATCTTTAATTTTTCTTCCTCATTGCTAATTCTTTTAGAATAATTAATACCATAACCACCCTTAGTTATTACCATAAATCTTCCTGGTACGCTGATGTTTTTACTAACCTTAGCACCCTTATTATTTATTGGTTCCTTAATTATTTCTACTAAAAATTCTTGTCCCTTTTTTACACCTTCTTCCTTTAGTTCTTTACTAAAGTACATATAGGCTTCTTTCTCTAAACCAATATCTATGAAGATAGAGTTTATAGCCGGAACTATATTTTTAACTCTACCTTTATAGATTTCTCCTATTTTGGGTTCATCAGAATTTTCTTCAACAAAAGATTCCATAAGAGTGTTATTATCCTTTATAGCAATTCTTAATAACCTTTCATCTCTTTCAATGAAAATTTCCCTCATAAAATAATACACTTCCCTAAATAAATTTATATATTGGTATGTATTTATTATCACTAAATACATACATTTCTTCTCTCTTTATATCTATAAATGCATCTAAAGCTATTTCAGGAATGTTATTTTTAATATATTCTGCAACTAAATCTGGGGATAAATGCTCCCTACTTCCTGATGAAATTAGAATATTTAGTACTAACTCATCATCGTTTACCCAATATTTCATTTCCTTAATCATAGTTTTTAGATTAACTTCTTTTTCACCTTTTTTACTTTTCTTAATAGTAGTCCAAGCTTCCTTAGCATATAATTCTTTCATCTTAGCTTCTGCAACATTTGAATCATTACATATCATTTTTATTGTAAACCTTGCTGCATCAATTAATGCCATACTTTGAGGAAGTTTCTTTTCCCCTTCCTTGTTAACTACTTTTCTAGCTTCTAAAAATTTAATTCCAGATGCAGTTTTTTCATTTAATCTATTTATAATTTCTTCTTCTGGTAATTCTTCTACTAATACTATATCCATATATTCAGCTGAAGAGTAAACTCCAACAGATAGGGGTTGCGCTATTGATAATGCCATATGAGGATTAAATCCCTTTGAATATTCCATTGGAAGATTTGCTCTTCTTATTACTCTTTGTATTGTTCTCATTAAATCTAAGTGAGAAATAAATTTAATGCTAGATTCTTTAGTAAATTTAATTACGTAACGCACCTTCAAAACACTTCCCTTCTTTAAAGTTAACATTTATTCCACAACCTGTGCATCCTTTTCTACAGTTTTGTGTAAGTTCTGCCCTCTTAGCTTTTTCATTTTCAACTTCTAGATATTTTCTATTAACTCCAATATCTATAAAGTCCCATGGAAGTATTTCATCATAACTTCTATCTCTATATACATAGAAATCTTCATCTATATTACATTCCTTCATAGCTTCTAGCCATAGTTCATAATTGAAGTACTCTGACCAACCATCAAATCTTGCACCCTTTTCAAATGCCTTTATTAATAGCTCACAAGTTCTTCTATCTCCTCTAGCAAAGACAGCTTCCATAAATGAAGTTTTTTGCTCATGATAGTTATAGTTAATTGCTCTAGTTTTAATAGCTCCCTTAACTGCATCTATCTTATTCCATACTTCTTCTGGTCTAGCCATAGGTGCCCATTGGAATGGAGTAAATGGCTTTGGTACAAGTATTGATGTACTTACAGTAATCTTTAATCCCTTAGCTCTCTTTTCCTTTGGAATTTCATAGTAAACAGCAGCCATCTTTTCTGCAAGCTCACCAATTCCAGCAGCATCTTCTATTTCTTCATAAGGAAGACCTAAGATAAAGTATAGCTTAATAGTACTCCAACCTGACTCAAAAGCACTTTTAGTAGCTTCTAATATTCTTTCTTCAGTTAATCCTTTATTTATAATATCTCTCATTCTTTGAGATCCAGCTTCAGGAGCAAAAGTTAATCCAGTTTTTCTTACCTTTTGGATTTCCTTTATTAAATCTACTGAAAAGGCATCAACTCTTATTGATGGTAGAGCTACACCTACATTCTTGCCACCATGTTCTAATATTAAACTACTAACAAGGTTTTGAATATCTGAGTAGTCACATATACTAAGCGATGCTAAAGAAACCTCTTGATATCCTGTTGCATCTATCATTTTTCTTGCTTGATCTAGTAATGTATTAGTAGTCTTTTCTCTTACTGGTCTATAAATCATACCTGCTTGACAGAATCTACATCCATTAGTACATCCTCTTGATGTTTCTAAAACTACTCTATCATGAACTATTTCAGAATAAGGTACTATCATATCTAAAGGAAAATCTACCTTATCAAAGTTATTTATAATTCTCTTTTTAACCTTTGCAGGAACATCATCGTACTTTGGCTTAAATTCTTTTATAGTTCCATCCTCGTTGTAAGTCACATCATATAAAGAAGGTACATAAACACCTTCAATCTTAGCTATTTCTCTTAAAAACTCTTTTTTCTTTCCTTGTCCTTGATATTTTTTATAAACATCTAAGACATCATTCATGATTTCTTCACCTTCACCAATTTCAAAGAAATCAACTATATCATATAATGGCTCTGGATTATATGCACAAGGTCCTCCAGCCATTATTATTGGTTCATCTTCTCCTCTTTCTGAGGCTCTGTATGTAATACCAGCCATATCTAGCATGTTTAATATATTTGTATAACTCATTTCATATTGAAGTGTAAATCCTAATATATCAAACTCTGTAAGAGGATCCTTTGTTTCTAAGGTCATTAATGGAATTTCATTTTCTCTAAGCTGAGCTTCCATATCTGGCCAAGGTGCAAATACCCTTTCACAATATGTATCTTTTCTTTCATTTATAGTATGATAAAGTATTCTTGTTCCTAAATGAGACATTCCAACTTCATAAACATCTGGGAAACAAAAAGCAAATCTTATGTCAACTTCCTTTGGATTTTTTACTACTTGATTTAACTCTCCACCAACATATCTTGATGGCTTTTCAACCTTATATAAAATATGGTCAGTTAATTTTTTCATACATCTTCCTCCTATAACGGAATTTAAATAGGTGCTGTCACCAACAGCTCAAAATCAAAAATGGAGAATGTAGAACTATTTATTTAATTTTACATTCTTCATTATTCATTTTACCTTGTGCGACAGCACCTATATCTTTATCTTTACTATTCTAGCATATATAAATCTAAAGGTAAATCTATTACTAAGATTTATATCCACTATTATTCAACCCACTTTTAGTAACATTAGGATTTTGATTTACATATTCCTCTAAAGTCATATTACCGTAGTTTTTCAATGCATCGATTAATTCATCTTCATTTAATATATAAATAAGTTTCATATCATCATCTAAAATATAAAAAGTATTAAACTTATTCCTATCTACTAAAGCTAATACATTAACAAGACCTTGCTTGTAATAAACTGATATTATCTTATTTTCTATATATTTATTTTTTAAAATTTTATTTCTTTTTTTAACTATGTTACCCATAGTTATATACATCGAAGTATGAGCTTCCATTCTAGTAATATATATTATAATTCCAGCACCAATGAAAATACTGAAATTTAAACTATGTAGAAATATATAATTTAAAATTCCTATACTAATAAATAACCCTGCTACTATATAACTAATTATACTTATTATTTTTTGAGCTTTTTTAAATAAAATCTTTTTAGTTAAAAGTATCTCTAGTATCCTAGATCCATCTAATGGATAAGCAGGTAGTAGGTTAAATACAGCTAACCCTATGTTTAAATTAATACTTGTCTCAATAAAATTATTATTATATCTAAAGTTTAACAAATAAAGAATTATTGCAGATATAATATTAAATAGTGCACCTGAAAAATACACTATAACCTTCTCCCTTTCCTTAAGGGAATTAATATCTCCAAGCTCTGCATTTAATCCAAAAATATGAAAATTTATATTATAAAATTTACATCCATATATATGAGCTATAAAAATATGTGTTAGTTCATGTAAAAGCACCCATACAAAAGCAAGTCCAAACATACTGTTATAACTACTTATTAATAATATTAATATTATTTCTGCTAATATTTTTTTTACGTCTTTTTTCATTTATATCTCCCTATTAATTGCTACAACACTATATAATCACCTTCTATTTCATAAATATTTCTTTTATAACTTTAAATCACTTTTCAAATCCTCGTATTTATCTTCAAATATATTAAATACCCACTTATAATTTATACCTATAGCTTCAGCCTTATCTAATATCTTACTATAATCATAAGTTCTATTAACTTCAGCCTTTATAGTGCTATATATAGCTTTTGCTTCTTTATTAGGTAATACCTTTAAAGTAAACACTCCCAAAGACAATAAAAATGTAATTATAAGCCTAGCTATAAATTTATCTATATATTTAAACTTCTTCTTCTCTTGTTTCATACCATAAGTACCTGCTCTATAACTATAATTACGCACATTAGAAGTATTAGGGTATATATCTTCTCTACTAGAAAATAGCTTCTCTTTTTTATTATCCTTTTCTTTTACCTTCCCTCTTATCTTATTGTAATAATCACTATAAGCTTCACTATAATGATTTATCATACACCTCTCTCCCTACTCTCAATACTGTATAATATTTTTCTCTATTAAATCTATGCGTGGTTGGGAATAAATTATACCTCATGGGAAGTATATATATTATGCTTAGGCTTCGTCGCATGCTACAAGTCACTCTTTACATAATATATATAATCCCCATTTGATAAATAAATCTTGAGTTCTTTTGCCTACTAAAGAAAGAAATTCAGCAAGCTGAATTTTAATTAAGATTATTAGTTGTTTTGAAATTAAATATCAATCTTATGGAAATATATGTTATTATCAATTTATAATATAGTACTAAAATATGTTTGATAAATAGTAATTTACTTATTAGATTTTTTATATTATGAAAGGGTGTGTATGTAATGGAAAAGATTATTTGGGTTACAAGTTGGTCTGGAATGAAAGCTAATGATGGTTTAAATGAAGTGAATACTTATTTAGAACAAGGATGGAAAGTAAAATTAATTTCTGCTTGTGCTATGGGAGATTCCATTAATTCAGGACAAGCATATATAGTTTTAGAAAAATAAGAAAAGAGAAAAGTCACCTACTTCGATAAGGTGGAATTTAAAAGTAGTTAATTAAAGTTTTTAAGGCTATAGAATAACGGAGGGATTAATTTGTATATTAAAGTACTATCTGAAAGTGAAAAAACGGAATTAAAGAAAAGATCTATCAGAATAAAGGAATTGCAAGAACAAGGAATATGTTTTGGGTGTTATAACTTTGAAACAGACGAGATATTCCCAGGAGAAGGTTTAATCATTTATGAAGATGATAAAGTTAGATGTCAATTTGAAAGATTTCCAAGGGCAACTGGACAAACAACAATAGTTTCAAAATCTCATTATGAGGACATTTCTGAAATGCCTCTTGATTTAGGTACTCACATATTAAAAGTATCAAATGCAATCATAAAGTTGCATAAAGAAATTATAGGTGCAGAAAAGGTATATATGTGTACATTGTGTGATGGCAAAAGAAATCACTTGCACTTTTCATTATTCCCTCGCTTAAAAGGAGAATCAATTGGCTTTAAAAACTTTGTTAAGGAAGACGGCCTTTTAATGGATTATCATGAAGAAGTTGAAATATATAGAGAAAAAATGAAGGAGTTATTCTAGTTCAATAAAAATATCTACACTCATTCATACAATTATAATTTCATATTCAATAATGCGATATATAAAAATACGTATTAAAAAACAAATATGGTTTAATAAGTATATTAGTACCGCTTAATTGTAAGTGAATATAAGTTAGTTGTTTATTATATGCTAGTTATAAATAGGAATCTAAAGGAGATAATCAATATGAATAATTATTATATTGGTATAGATTTAGGTGGTACAAATATAAAATCTGCTATATTTAATACTAATTTTGAAAAAATATCAGAACACAGAGTACAAACACATGCTGATAAAGGTTCTGATGTTGTTTTATCAAGAATGTTAAATAGTATTGAAGAATTATTAAAAAGCTCTAGAATTTATGCAAGCGAAATACTTTGTATGGGAATTGGAGTTCCTGGATTATTGGATACTAAAACAGGAATATCAAAATTTTCTCCGAATTTTTCAAAGTGGGAAAATGTCCATGTATCACAATGGTTTGAAAGCAAATTGAAAATTCCTACATTTATTGATAATGATGTACGTATGAATTTATATGGAGAATTGTATTTTGGATCAGGAAAAGGCAAAAGCAATGTTGTTCTTATAACTTTAGGCACTGGATTAGGATCAGGTGTTATAATAGATGGACATGTATTATACGGTACTACTGGAAGTGTAGGAGAAATTGGGCATATGAATATGTATCGCTCAGGGCGACCTTGTCGTTGTGGAAGTTATGGATGTTTAGGTAGATATGTGTCTGCCATTGGTATGTTAAGAACATTAAAAGAGAAATTACAAAATGGAAATACTAGTGTAATTCATGACTGGGTAAAAGGTGATTATGATAAAATTACTGCCAAAATGGTATCTGACGCTTTTGATAAAGGTGACAAGGTAGCTATAGATACTTTTTATGAAACGGGAGAACTTTTAGGTTATGGGCTGGCTAATGTTATCAATTTATATAATCCAGAATGCATTATCATTGGCGGGGGCATGGCTGCGGCTGGTGAGAGATTGTTAAAAAGCACAAGAAAAATTGTAGATACTCATGCGTTACAAATTTCAAAGAATACTTGTGAGATTGTAATAGCATCCTTAGGGGATTCATCCGGAATGCTAGGTGCTGCAATTTATGCAAGCAACCACATGAGAAAAGAAGAATAAATTTCACAATAATAACATAATTTATTATTTCATTTAATAAAGATAAAAAAATAGAAACTCAATCTAAACTGAGTTTCTATTTTATCTTCTTCTAAAATTCTATTTATAAAGATGTTTTATTTTCTTAGGAGCTATTATTTATAATCTAAATCTGTAGGTACTTTGTAGATTTTTCCTTCTTTATGAATCTTGTAATATATGAAATAATCGTTCCTCCAGTAAGCATTGCAAAAATTGATCCAATTCCAAAAACTCCACCTAATAACATTCCAACTATACAAAATATAACATCTATAACTGTTTTACAGATCTTATAGCTTATATTATATTTCTCTTCTATGTAATATAAAACTCCATCAAGTCCACTCATTCCACTATCCATAGATATTAATATAGCAAAGCCTAAACATATGGAAGCATTCCCTACTAAGATAAATATAAAAGAACCTATTAGGCTATTTGCACTTATGACACTTCCAATTATAATCATATAAAAATCTAGAAAGTATCCACATGTGATAGCATATAAAAAACTTCCTATCCCTAAGGACTTTCTATTAACAATTATTGCAAGAATAATAAAAAAACCATTATACAAAATACCAATTAAACCATAACTTAATTCGAAGTATTCATGAAGTCCCTCCAGTAATAGGGTAATAGAATCCCCTCCTAAACCTGATCTTAGAAATAAACTTGCTCCTAAAGCCACAAAGTTTATAGCTATTATACTAATTATTACTTTTTTTAATGTCTCCATACTCTCCTCCTTTTTTGCTCACCCTTAAATTATCTAAGAAATTAGAGATTACTACAAATATACTTTTGCACCTTTAAGTGAAAATATTAAGTTGAGCACAGAAGGTGAAGTTCCTCATAATAGAAGTATAAGTTAGATTAAAGGAGGTTATTATTATGAATTTACCAAACAAATTTCCAAAAAATTTTTTATGGGGTGGTGCAGTAGCTGCCTGTCAATGTGAGGGTGCTTATGATGTTGATGGAAGAGGATTATCTACCTCAGATATCCATGAATATAATAAACATCTTAATAGAGCATGTATTGAAAAAGAAGGTGGCGGTAAATTAGAAGATATTAAAAGAAAGATGGCAGATACAGAAGGTTATTACCCAAAAAGATATGGTATTGATTTCTATCATACTTTCAAAAGTGACTTAGCACTAATGAAAGAACTTGGATTAAAAGCTTTCAGGACAAGTATCTCATGGTCTAGAATATTTCCAAAAGGTGATGAATTAACTCCAAACGAAAAAGGATTAAAATTCTATGATGACCTTATTGATGAAATAATTAAAAATGATATGGAACCTATAATCACTATGTCTCATTACGATATTCCTCTTCATTTAGTTACTGAATACGGTGGATTTGGTAATAAGAAAATGATTGAATTCTTCGTAAGATACGGTGAAGTTCTTTTAAATCGCTATAAAGGTAAGGTAAAATACTGGATTGTTTGTAATCAAGTTAACTTACTTCCAACTGTTCAATTTGGTTCTCTTGGAATTTATGATGATCAAGCAGAAAATATGGAAGAGCTAATGTACCAAGCAGTACATAATCAATTTGTTGCTGGAGCCAAAATAGTAGAACTAGCAAGAAAAATAGATCCAAATGCTCAAATGGGAACAATGGTTGCAGACGGTACTCTATACCCTGCTTCTTGTAAACCAAATGATGTTGTTCTAGCAATGAAGAAAAACCGCATGCAATATTACTTTACTGATGTACAATTAAGAGGAGAATACCCAATATTTGCTTTAAGATACTTTAATGAAAATAACATAGATCTTAAAATTGAAGAAGGTGACTTAGATTTATTAAAAAATAACACTATGGACTACTTAGCTATATCTTATTACTCTAGTTCAATTGTAGATTCTACAAAAGATACTATGGCACCATTTAAAAATTCACTTAATCCAAATCTTGAACCTACACCTTGGGAATGGCGTATGGATCCATTAGGATTCTATAATAGTCTTTCTCAATATTGGGATAGATATCAAAAGCCATTAATGATTGCTGAAAATGGATTTGGTGCATTAGATGTTGTTGAAGAAGATGGCAGTATCCATGACCCTTATCGTATCGATTTCTTAAAGAAGCATATTGAGCAACTTAAAGAATGCATAATGGATGGAGTAGATATAATCGCTTACCTTTCATGGGGTCCTATTGATATAGTTAGCTCTTCTAGTGCAGAAATGACAAAAAGATACGGATATATATATGTAGATATAGATGACCTTGGTAAAGGTACTAGAAAAAGATCTAAGAAAGACTCATTCTACTGGTACAAACAAGTAATAGACTCCAATGGTGAAATACTATAAAATCCAGTTCAAATTTATTATAAAATAGGAACTCAACTTCAAGCTGAGTTCCTTCTTTAATTATTTCGCTCATTTTTTATTTTAAATCTAAAATTACTAGTAAATATAATATGTGAAATAAGAATATAGCGACGCACTCAACAATAATTCTTAAAATTCAGCTCGTCTGAATTTTTTCCTTTAGTAGGCTTGCATCTACAATTTTAAATTGTTCAAGGAGTTTTTAACATATTGTGCGTAAGCCGACTTGGAGCTTGCGACGGAGGCCGAGCATAATATGTTAAAAACTCCTGTATAATTTAAAACCATTATTCTAGAAGTAAATTTTCTTTCTTCTCATTCCAACATTCATAACTAAGCCTATAGACATAACTGTAGTTAATAATGAACTTCCTCCATAACTTAGAAGTGGAAGAGTTATTCCTGTTATAGGCATAAGACCTATAGTCATACCGATATTTTGCAACAATGCAAATAGGAAATATGATGCTAATCCTATACATATTATTGTTCCAAAAGTATCTTTTGATGTTCTTCCTATAGCAATCATTTTAGAAATTAAAAGTCCATATAATAACAGTAAGAATCCAGCTCCTACAAATCCAAATTGCTCTGCAATACTTGCAAATATAAAGTCTGTTTGAACTTCAGGAACATATTGTGGTGCATATCCTACTGAGGTTTCATTAGTTACTGAATTTCCTTGTATTCCTAATATTCCACCATTCCCTATACTTATAAGTGATTGTCTTAACTGATATCCAGCTTCAGAGGTATCAGATTCAGGATTTAAGAAAGATGTTATTCTTTTCTTTTGATAAGGTGCTATTATTCCAGAGTTCCACACTATAATCACTGCTAAAAGTAATGATAGTAGTCCTCCACCTATTATCTTAATATCTAGTCCTGCAATAAAGAATATTCCTAAAACTATAAAGAATAAAACCATAGTCATACCCATATCAGGTTGAATTACTATAAATATCGCTGGAACTATCGCATAAAAAGCCATCTTAAAGAAATTCTTAAGCTCATTTATAGTCCCATCCATTTCTTCTAAAACTTTACCTAGCATCATTATTGTTGCTATTTTGGCTAATTCTGCTGGTTGAAAGGATAGTGGACCAAGTCTTATCCATCCCCTTGCACCATTTATATCAGTACCAATAAACATGGTTACTATTAATAATGCAATAGATCCCCAATAAAAAAGAGGCGTATAAGATTTTAGTAATGTATAATCAATTGCTACTACAAAATATAATGCTACTAAGCATACTACAAACCAAACTGCCTGTCTCTTTAAAAATAGGGTCCCATATTCAACGTTACTTGCATAGTATATATTTACTATTCCAAATATCATTAATGATATCATAGAAAGTAGCATTACCTTGTCTATTTCTTTTAACTTCTTTAAATCAATCTTAAAATTAGATAATGAAAACATATCCTAAACACTCACCTCCATTTTTGATCTTAGATTTATTATATCCAAAAAACTTATGTTTCTCCATATTATCTTCTATGAATAACAAAAATTTAAGAAATTATTAATTATTCATATTCTAGGTATTCTCTTTAACTTAGATATAAATTAACTAAAAATAAAAAATTCATATTACTTTTGCCTAAAGAAAAACTCAGCCTAAGCTGAGTCCCTTATTAATTTCTGTAATTTAAAACAAATTGCTCTCTTAATTCTTAATTAATTTTTGATATTTTTAATAGGAATATTAGCTACAAGAGCAGGGTTGTTCCCGTCTACATTTTCACTCTTGCTTACTGTTAATTCAACATCATCAATATCTATTTCTATATATTTAGATAATACCTCTAATATTTCCGCTCTAATTTTATCAAGGGTTTCATGAGGCAAATCCCCTCTATCATGTATTAATATTAGCTTTAATCTATCTTTAGCAACATCTTTAGGTGTTTGTCTATTGGAAAATTTCTTAAAAAAATCCACCTCTCTCTCCCCCTTTACTAACGTTTAAATAATTTCTTTAATGATGCGAAGAATCCTTCTCCACCAGTTTTTAAATCCATTAGTGGCACTTCTTCTCCAGTTAATCTTCTAGCTATATTTCTAAAAGCTTGCCCAGACACAGACTTTTCATCTAATACTATAGGCTCACCTTTATTAGTAGATACTGTGATATTCTTATCATCAGGAACTACTCCAAGTAACTCTATTGATAAAGTTTCTATAATATCAGAGATATCTAACATATCCCCTCTTTGAGTCATTTCATAATTTAACCTATTTATAATTACTGAATGATCATCTAATCCTTTAGCATCTAGCTTACCAATAACTCTATCAGCATCTCTAACAGAAGTAATTTCTGGATTTACTACAACTACAGCCTTATCTGCTCCTACTACTGAATTTTCAAATCCTTGTTCAATTCCAGCAGGACAATCAATAAGTATATAATCAAAATCCTCCTTAAGCTGATTTACTATCTTAAGCATATCTTGAGGTCTTATATCATCTTTATCCTTAGTTTGAGCTGTTGGTAAAAGGCAAAGATTTTGATATCTTTTATCCTTTATTAATGCTTGTTTTAATCTACATCTGTTTTCAATAACATCTGATAATGTATAAACTATTCTATTTTCAAGTCCCATTAAGACATCTAAATTTCTAAGACCAGTATCTCCATCTACTACTACTACTTTTTTATTTAAAGCGGCTAATGCAGTTCCGATGTTTGCAGTAGTTGTTGTCTTTCCAACTCCACCTTTACCTGATGTAATTACTATAGAAATTCCCATATTATTATCCCTCCAACACTATCTATATTTCAATAAATAAATTACATTAATGCAGTTCTGTAAAGTTATAAGTAAAAAGAACTACTACGTAAAATATTTTAATTAAAAGCATAGATTATTTAATTATTATTTAAGTTGATAAAATACTTATCTGATATAAATATGATTAATATAAAGTATAACTTTGTATAATTTATACTATATTAAAGCTTATATATATTTCTTGGGTAAATAAGGTTCTACCACTATATTGTTATCTTTTATTTTTGCAAGCTCTGGATAAGAAGGCTTAATACCATCTTCTGGAGCTATAGTTACAATATCTGCAATTTGTAATATTTCTGGTTGAAGGTTAAAAGCTGAAATTATAGCTTTTTTATTTCCTCCCATTCCAGCATGAACTTGACCTTTAATAGTTCCTAGAACTACTATGTTCCCTCCCGCATATACTTCAGCACCATGATTAATATCTCCTACAATCACGATATTTCCATAATACCTTACAAGTTGTCCACCTCTTATAGTTTTCTTTATAAATTTAGTTTTTCCTTCATATATTCCATTAAAAATTTTATTTTCTTTCTTTTCCTTAGCTCCAGTTTTCTTTATAGGTTCAAAAACACATTCTTTAATTTGAATCTTATTAAATAAGGTTTCTTTTAACTGTGCTACTTCTTCTTCTTTTAATAAATCTAAGTTCGTTTCTATTTTAATAGATGATCCCTTGTAAAAACCTTTACCCACAGATAACTTTTTAACTAATGCTTCTAGCATATCATCAAAGTTATTAAATCTATCCATATCTATAAAGGCGTTTATTCCGTCACTATTACCTCTAATTTGAATACTATGTACTTTCATTGGCCACCCTCCACCAACTTAAACTTTACTTTTTAAAATTTTTGTCACATATCTATAATTATACAATTAATTTATATATATTAACAACAGTATTTTTTAACAAACTCCCATATATCCCTAATTCCATAAGATTTTTATAATATTATTACAATTATTTCCCAATTATGAAGATAAAGCTTCAATAATCTCCTTAGAAAGACATCAAAACCTTTCTTAAACTTTTTCTCTCCTAATTCCCTCTAAAACTCATCAAAGTAAAGAAACTCAGCAAAAGCTGAGTCCCAAAACTTAATAATATAATTCAGAAGAAATTATTTCCTTAATTCTTCATTCTTAATTTTTTATTCTTAATTATTAATTAGCCGTTGTATCTATCTTTATGCTATCATCCTTATTATCCTTAAGAGGTGAGTCTTGAACATACTTTCTAAAGGATTCTGATTTTGATGCATAAGATGGATCCATTTTTAATAACTCCTCTTTAAAGAAGGCTTCATAAATTGCCTTATGAATAGTTGCACCTTCACTACCTCTTTTACCATCATAGATAGTTGAGAATATAGCTATTTGAGGATCATCTAATGGTGCAAAACTAATATAGTTACCATAAGCTAATCTACCTTGAATAACATAGTTCTCATCTGTACTAAAGTCGGCAGTACCTGTTTTACCTGCAACCTTTATAGGAAAGTTTCCAAAACTCTGATATGCAGTACCATTACTTGGACTAGTGTTAACTCTATACATACCATCCTTTACAGCTTGTAAATATGATTCCGGTATATCTAATTCATCTACCAGCTCAGGTTTATATTCCTTTATTACCTCTCCTGTTGGAGTTGTAACCTTATCTACAATGCTTACCTTATATCTCTTACCACCACTAGCTAAAGTAGCGACATAGTTTGCCATTTGTACAGGTGTAACATTATTCATACCTTGACCTATAGCACTAGATATAATTTGACCTGGAGTTATAATTTCAGTTGTAGCGTTATTTATAATGTAAAAGGCTATAGCATCTGCTATTACTCCAGCTTCCTCATTAATATCTACACTTCTCTTTTGGGAAGTTTCAACTACTGCGCTTTTAAACTGAGGAGAAAGATCCATAATTTTTTTAATATATGGCAATAAGCTTTCTGCAAACTTAGTATTATCTGTTATCTCTTCATCAGTCCCTACCTTTTCTAATGCTGCTTTCATTTCATTCTTTAATGCAGTTTTTGCTTCCTTTAAGTCATCTGGATCGCTTTCATTATCTGCTATATCAAAAGGAACAAAGGAATAACGATAATAGACTCCCTTTTGTAAATCTTCTACTATTCCATACATAGGAGTATCTACTATTTTCTTTTTCCAAGATTCAAAATTATATACTTGCCCAAAGTCTTCTTGTATTTGAATACCTGTTGATAAGCTCTTTTCTTTTTGATCCTCTTGTGACATACCAAGTCCAAACTTCCATGCATAATGTGCTAAAGTGTCTAAGGCTTCAATATTACCGCCATTAATAGCTCCACCATTTTTCTTATATAATCTATATCCAAGTTCATAAAAATAGTAGTTTGATGAAACTTCTAAAGCCTTTCTTAAGTCTGTAGCACCATTAGCTCTTCCCTCAAAGTTTTTTAATATCATCCCTGGTAATTCTTCCGTACTCCAAGTTCCGTTATTATCCATCATAACTTCCCCTTCAGTTACTACACCTTCCATCAATCCAGCTATTGCTGTAATTGGCTTAAATGTAGATCCAGGAGGAAGTAATCCTTGTGTTGCATAGTTAAAAAATTTCTTAGGGTAAGTATCAAACTTATCTACTCTTTTCCCAGTATCTTCATCCATAGGAAATAAGTAATCTATTCCTCCAGTAGCTCCAGTCCTTTTTATAAATTCTTTGGCATAAGCATCTATATCAGGATCAAAGTATTCTTGTGATAATTCATCAGTAAGTTTTCCTGGAATTGAAAAGACATTAGGATCATAATCTGGGTAACTTGCCATAGCTATTACTCTACCTGTATTTACTTCTATAGCTACTACAGCACCTCTAGTTGCATTAGGAGCTATACTACTTCTTACTCTTTCTAGCGTATCCTTCAAAGCTTGCTCAGCTGCATACTGTACATTCTTATCTATAGTTAAATGAACATTATTCCCTGGGTAAGAATCTAATCTAAATAATTCTTCTGTAACTCTCCCCTTAGAGTTTACTTTAACTGTAGTTCCACCTTTAACTCCTTTTAATTGATCTTCAAAGGCTGATTCTATACCAGCAATACCAATTAAGTCAGAAGAAGCATCATATCCTCTTAACTCATAATTAGTTTCCTTAGAAGAATCTATTGATGATAGATATCCTATAGTACTAGATGCTAAAGTATTGTAAGGATAATATCTAATTGGTTTTTTACTAACATCTATACCTGGTAAATCATTTAACTTTTGATAAACTATAAAGGCAGTATCTTGTTTAATATTTTCAGCAATATCAACTGCTCTATACCCCTTAAAGCTTTGCATTTTTATAGCATCTTTAACTACCATGTATTGTCTTACTTCTTTAAGTGAATATTTAGTTAAAAGCTCATCAAGGATTTCCTTACCGGACATCTCCTCATATTTGTCATTATATGCTTCAAGCCTAGCATTATAAGCCTTATTAGTTTCTCCTTCTTCTTGAACTGGAACTGGATTTACAAGTTCTTGAAGATTATATATCTTAACAAGTTTATAGAAAGTTTCTTCTGGTGAAATTTTAAGTAGCTCTTTATCTACTAAAGCTATTTCATCATCAGTAAAGTCTGTTTCTTTACCTTCAAACTCAGCCTTCTCTATTTCCTCATTAAGGCCTCTATCTCTTTTAAATCTTACTTCAACTATTTTCTTAGTATCAGCATCATCAGTTTTAAAGTCAAAATAGAACTTGCCGCTACTATCTAACTTTAACAATAAATCATCTTGAAATTCTTCACCATTTTCAGATAAAATCTTAAAAACATTACTCATAGTTTCATAAAAATTTTCATTTTCATCATTTGGCTTAGTATAAGTTAAGTTATATGTTTGGATATTAGTAGCTAATATATTACCTTCACTATCATATATTTTACCTCTAGGTGCATCTTCAGATATAAGTCTTGTAGAACTAATATCAGCTCTTTCCTTATAATCTGCATGCTTATATATTTGGAGGTAAACTAATCTTGAAAGTATAGTAGTAAAAAGTACTATCATTATAATATTTAAAACAAAAAACCTAGAAATCTTCTTCTTTTTTTTCGGTTTATTTACTATCATTTAAACCTCCATGACTTCTTTTTATAATTATTATCATAAAGTCTTAAAACAAAATTGTACCCTAGAAACATAACAACAGCATTATAGATTGATGAATAAATACCTATTGTTCCATTAACAGTTTTATCAGATAACTTTAATATTAAAGCTATAGCAAAAACTTTTAATAATGATAAGAACACTGTAGATACAACAGGTATTAATTTCTTTTCTCTATATATGTTTTCACCTATAATTGCTGCAAGTAGGCATAAAAGCATATTAATAAAAGAGTTTACTCCAAAACCATTGTAAAAAAATATATCTTGTAGTAACCCTGAAGTTACCCCTATAATAACAGCTTCTTTTCTTCCATAAATAATTGAATAAGCTATTGCAAATGTGAAAATCAAAGTTGGATAAGCACCTTTTATAGAAAAGAAAGGCATAAGAGAGTTATCTAATATTAAAAGTAATAACGAAATTAAAACTAAAATCCACTTCTTCATAAACTACCCTCTAATTCTCATATTTTACTTCCCTAGTTTCTGTAGGGATAATAACAAATAAATCCTCAAGATTACTAAAGTCAACATATGGCTTTACTATTGCAGTCTTCATAACTCTAATATCATCTGTTTCTACTGACACTACTTCACCAATTCTGACTTCCTTAGGATAAATCTGTCCAAGTCCTGAAGTTAATATAACATCTCCTTCTTTTATAGCAGAATTAACAGGTAAGTTTGTAACCTTAGTTAACCCATCATTGCTACGAGTTACATATCCTTCTAATATACCTGTAGTTTCTCTAGTGCTATTTACCATAACAGAAACAGCTATATTTTCACTTAATAAGCTTTCAACTATCGCCCAATTAGTTCCTGTACTGGTAACCTGTCCCACAAGCCCCTTATCAGCAACTACTACCATGCCCTTTTTAAGCCCATGATTTTCCCCCTTATTTATAACATATCCTTGAGTATAACTTTCTCCGCTATATCCTATAATTTCACACCCAATATATTCATAACTGCTTTTAGAATCTGTAAAGTTAAGCACTTCTCTTAACCTATCATTTTCTTCCTTAAGCTTATCGTACTCTAATAACTTATTTTTAAGTTCAATATTTTCCTTTGTTAAGTCTTTATTTTCATTTTTTACCTCTGAGAAATTAAGAAAAAAATCCAAAGTTTCCTTTACCTTATCACTAATAGAGTAAACAACTTTTTGCAGAGGATTTATTGTAGTACCCACACCACTTGAAAGCGCATCTTTACTATCACTATTAACTGTATAAATAATTATTCCTAAAAAGGCAACTGACAGCACTATTACAGTTACTGCCAGTTTATTCTTAAAGAGCTTCATTATTGACCTCTTTGAGTTCTACTTAGTTCATCAAAATTATCTAATGCTTTTCCTGCTCCTAAAACAACACAATCAAGTGGTGATTCTGCAATATGAACAGGCATATTTGTTTCATAGTTAATTAGTGAATCTAATCCTCTAAGTAAAGCTCCGCCACCAGCTAACATTATTCCTTTTTCCATTATGTCTGCTGCTAATTCAGGTGGTGTCTTCTCTAAAGTTGTCTTAATTGATTCTATGATAGCATAAACAGGTTCCTTTAATGCTTCTCTAATTTGATCTTCAGAAACTTTAACGGTCTTTGGAAGGCCAGTTATCATATCTCTTCCCTTTATGTCCATTTCTCTTACTTCATCATCTACTTTATAAGCTGAACCTAATTCCATTTTTACTTGTTCTGCTGTTCTTTCACCTATCATTAAGTTAAATTCTTTCTTTATATAAGCGATAATTGCTTGGTCTAATTCGTCCCCAGCAACTCTTAATGATTTGCTTGTAACTATTCCTCCTAAAGAAATTATAGCTACTTCTGTAGTTCCTCCACCGATATCAACTATCATGCTACCAGTAGGCTCTCCTACAGGAAGTCCAGCTCCAATAGCTGCAGCCATTGGCTCTTCCATTAAAACTACATCTCTAGCTCCAGCAAACTTTGCTGCTTCTTCTATTGCTCTTCTTTCAACTTCTGTTACACCTGATGGATAACATACTATTATTCTTGGGCTAGTAAAAGCACTTTTGCTAGCAACCTTTTCTATTAATTTCTTAAGCATTGTTTGAGCTATATCAAAATCTGCTATAACTCCATCTTTTAAAGGTCTAATAGCAACTATATTTCCTGGAGTTCTTCCTATCATTAATTTAGCTTCAGCACCTACTGCTAAAGGTTTTCTAGTTGTACTATTTATTGCTACAACTGAAGGTTCGCTTAAAACTACACCTTTACCTTTTACAAAAACAAGCGTATTTGCTGTTCCTAAATCTATTCCCATATCCTTATTACTACTGAAAAATCCCATTTGAATTCCCCTTTCGTTTATATTATTCCTTTTTCTTTCAAACTTACATACTGATTTTTTCCAATTATTAAATGATCTAATAGATCAATTCCTATTATCTTACCACATTCTTTTAATCTGATCGTTATATCAATATCCTCCTTGCTTGGAGTTGGATCCCCTGAAGGATGATTGTGACAAACTATTATACTAGAACTACTTCTTTTAAGAGCTTCTTTAAAAATCTCCCTTGGATGAACTATTGAAGTATTTAAACTTCCAACAAAGACATCCTTTAGTCCTATTATGTTATTCTTAGTGTCTAGCATTACTAATCTTAAAACCTCTTGCTTTAAAAACACCATATCCTTCATTAAAATTTTTGCTATATCATTTGGAGAAGAAATTTTATCTCTTTCCTTAAGTAAAACGGATTTACTTATTCTCCTAACTAATTCTCCTACAGCTAAAATTTGACTAGCCTTTTTATTTTTAATACCTTTTATCTTAGTTATTTCTTCAATACCAGCATCCAATAAACCTTCTAGTCCATCTAATTCAGATATTATTCTATTGCTTAAAGTGATTATATTTTCCTCTTTAGTCCCTGTTCTTAAAATAATTGCAAGAAGTTCTGCATTATTTAAAGATTCAGGTCCACTTATTAAGAGCTTTTCTACAGGTCTTTCCTCTTCTGGCATATCTATAACTTTAACATTACTCATTTTACACCTCAAAATTGTAATTTATTATAAATATTGCCAAATTGCCTATTCCTTAATCTTTTTAAGCATTTTATTTAAAAGGTTTAATGGTAATCCCACTACATTATAGTAGCATCCATTTATCCCTTCAACAAACACTCCTCCGAATCCTTGAATTCCATAAGCTCCAGCTTTATCTAGTGGCTCTCTAGTTTTTATGTAATCTCTTATTTCCTTATCTGATAAATTAGAAATTCTAACTTCAGTATAAAGAGAAGCTTCCTCTACCTTATTATTGTACATATTTATAAGTACTATACCTGAATATACTCTATGAGTTTTACCACTTATACTTTTTAATATATTATAGGCATCTTCTTCATTTTTAGGTTTTCCTAAAATCTTATCTTCTAGTACAACTATTGTATCTCCTGCAATTATTATTGCATCTTCTTGAAGACATTCTTTAGTACTTAAAGCTTTTCCTTTAGCTAAATTTATTACATATTCTTCAACATTTCCATTAAAAACAACAGAGTCCTCATCAAAATTACTTACTAATATTTCAAAGTCATCTACTATCCTATGTAATAATTCTTGTCTTCTTAAAGATCCAGAAGCTAATACATATTTCAAACTTATCACTTCCTAATTTGTGCATATTTTTAGTCTCTACAAAAGGTTTAACTAAAACACAAAAATAAAGACAAAGATATTTGTCCTTACCTTATATCTAATATAGTTTATCATTATATAAGCTTTGAAACAAGTAGCTTTGCCCCTCTTTATTCAATTTTTATTTAATTGTAATAGTTTTGTTATTTTTTTCTAAAATACCACTTTTATACTTTTATTTTACTTAGTACTGAATAAATATACTCAAGTTCAGCCGCTATATTTTCCTTGCTAATATTCTCATTTAATGTCTCTATATGTTCCTTATATTCCTTCAATATTTCTATTTTTTCCCCTTCAGATAACTCTGGAAGTTCTTTTGACCAGGCTTTAAAGTCATTAGTATTAACGTCCTTAACATCATCCTTTTTAGCAGTATTAAGTATTTCTAAATATCCTTCTGTAATTGCAAGTATTTGTCCTTCAACCTCATTATTTTTATCTAATGGTAAATTTACTTTGATTGCCTCAACACCGTTTCCTTTTAATCCTTCAACAACCTCACTACTATCTGATTCTTTTGCTATTCCTGCGATCACTCTATACTTTCCATCTGAATCTTTTGCAATAAAAGAATCATAACTTGAAGGAATCTTTCCTAAAACTTGTTTTGCATTTTCTTCCTTAGAGAAGTATCCACATTGAATTAAGGAGTAATTTTCAATTTCTTTTTCATTGTTACTTGCATCTTCTTCTATAGGTATATTAGCATCTGTAGCTTTTAATTTATTTAAGTCAGGAATAATTTTAAGTAAAAGCCAAGCTGCTATTAAACCTATAGCAACAGCTGATAGAGTAGTTATCATTAAAGAAGTAAAAAGTTTTGCCCCATGATTCTTCCTTTTGTAATTATACTTTGTGTACTTCATTTTACCATCCCCCTCTTTCTATACTTATATATATTCCTAGTGCTCTTATTATATTCATTATGTAAAACAAAAAAATTAAAAGTTAAAGTAAAAAGAAGGTGCTATCGCACAATGAAAAATTAATGACAAACCTCCTAATGTAGTTTTCAAAAAAATATTGATGTAACTATTTTCTAATTACATCAATATTTATTCATTTTCATTATCTTTATTTGTGAAACATCACCATCCTATATCTAATCACCTTAATTATTCTTTTAATACTTTTAATAAATAATTCCAAACATTCTCAACTGATGTTATTCTTATTAATATTTACTTTAATCTTTAGAATTATATTTCCTCTATACTGCAAACCCCCTCTGATTTACTCAGCAATTCTATAACATCCACATATTGAGTTTTTTCAAGTAATTTCAATGTAAATACTCCGCCTACTATCGTTTCAGTTAACTCATTAGATTTTATTAATTCTAACTCAACTACTTTCATATTATGATGTTTTACATACTGTAAAAAAGCACTTAAGTTCTTTATACTAGCAAACTCTATATATACAGTAACCTCTTTAGTCAATAATGTAATTCTATTATCAACTCCATGCAATAATGCCATAGCTATATAAATCATGACACATCCTATTATAGCTCCTGAATAAAAACCAACACCTATAGTAAGTCCTATACATGCTGATGCCCATAGCCCTGCTGCTGTAGTTAATCCTGTAACTTTATTTCTACCAGTTACAATAATTGTACCTGCTCCTAAAAAACCAATCCCACTTATTACCTGAGCCCCCATTCTAGAAGGATCTCCAGTAGAATATATATCAGCTATATATTGATTAGTAATCATAACCATAGCAGATGCAACACAAACTAACATATATGTCCTAAATCCTGCTGGTCTATTTTTCTTACCTCTTTCAATACCTAAAATTCCTCCACAAATTAAAGCTAATAATAGCCTAAAAAATGTTGATATCATATTTATTTCATATAACTTTTCCATAAGCACCCACTTCCTTAATAATTGAATAAAATTCCAAATCGATATTATCTCATCAATCTGGAATATTAAATTAATTATATTATTTATTATAATATTGTCCCTATATTCTTTTAAAAGACTTAGCCAATCTGTTTGGATGATATCAATTTTCTTAACCCCTTTTAAAAAAGACTTTGAAAAAATATTAAATTGATATTTTCACAAAGTCTTCTTTTATTTAGCAATCTTATTAAATTATTTTAATTCTTTTAATACTTCTAATAAGTACTCCCAAACATTCTTAACTGATGTTATACTCATATGCTCCTCTGGAGTATGAACATCATAAAGATTAGGTCCAAAACTTATCATATCTAACTTTCCTAATCTTTCATTGAATAATCCACATTCAACTCCAGCATGAATAGCAACTATTTCAGCGTCTTTTCCGTACATTCTCTTATATACCTCTTGGCATATTCCTCTAACTTTTGACTCGCTATCGTATTGCCATTCTGGATATCCTGCTGTAGTTTCAAATTCTGCACCTAATAAATCTGCTATAGTCTTACTTCTAAGTACTATTTCATCTTTTAAAGATGCTACTGAACTTCTAATTGCACTATCATACTCTACAGTATCGCCATTAGTAATTACTACTCCTAAATTAGTTGAGCTTTCAACTAACCCTGCTATTTCAACGCTATTAGTATTAATACTATTTGGTATTAAATAAAGTAAGTTTACTGCTTTTTCAGTATCTACTCTTGTAAATACTTTTTCAACTTTTTCTGTATTTTCTAATATTGATACTTTAACTCCTGGATCTTGAGTTTTTAACTCATTTAATAAAATTGGATTCCATGAATTAATTATTTCTTTAGCCTTTTCTAAATCAGCTGATTTTAATGCTATGACTGCATCAGCTTCTCTTGGAATAGCATTATTTTTAGATCCACCATGAACCTCTGCTAGCTTATAATCTAATTCTAATAAAGATTTAAGAATTCTACCCATAATCTTATTAGAGTTTCCTCTTTCCTTATTAATTTCCATTCCAGAGTGACCACCTTTTAGTCCTCTTACAGCAATATGTAAGAAATTGTTGTATTCATTAACTTCTTCTAAGTTTACCTTTAATAAATGCTTACTTCTTACTCCACCAGCACAGCTTACTAATAAATGTCCTTCTTCTTCATTGTCTATATTTAAAAGAATCTTACCAGTAATATCATCTTTAGAAACAGCCATTGCTCCTGACATACCAGTTTCTTCATCTGTAGTAATTAAAACTTCTAAAGGTGGATGAGGAATATCTGTAGAATCTAATACTGCTAATGAATAAGCAACTGCAATTCCATTGTCAGCTCCTAAAGTAGTATCTGTAGCATAAACCATATCATCTACTATTCTCAATTTTAATGGATCTTTTTCAAAGTCATGGTCAGTTCCTTTATTTTTTTCACAAACCATATCCATATGTCCTTGAAGAATTACTGTAGGTGAATTTTCATATCCCTTAGTTCCTGGCTTTTTTATAATTACATTTAATGCTTTGTCTTGAATTACTTCTAAATTTAACTTCTTAGCAACACCTACTAAGTAATCACTTATAGCTTTCTCATTTCCTGATCCTCTTGGTATTTGAGAAATTTCTTCGAAATATTGAAAAACCTTTTTAGGTTCTAAATTTTGTAAAACATTCATAATACTATCTCCTTTGCTTCCTAATATATGTTAGAATTATATTATAAAATAAGTATATCATAGTATATATGATACTTAAATTTTATTTTTTTATTATACTTATTCAGAAAATTCCTAATTTTTAATAATTGAGGTGGTATTATGCAAAAAACAAAAATGATCTTTACTATCGGTCCTGCTAGTGATAATGAGGAAGTTATCAGAAAATTTATCAAAATAGGCATGAGTGCAGCCAGATTAAATTTTTCTCATGGTACTCACGAAACTCATAAAGAAAAAATAGATTTAATAAAAAAAGTAAGAGAAGATTTAAACTCTCCTACTGCAATAATATTAGATATTAAGGGTCCTAAAATTAGAACTCATAACTTTGTTAATGATGGAGTTGAACTTGTAGAAAGCCAAGAATTTTCCTTCTTATGTGAGGATGAAATCCTTGGTGATACAGAAAAATGTACAGTATCATATAAAGATCTATATAAAGACGTAAAGCCTTCTGGAGAAATCTTAGTAGACGATGGGCTTTTAAGATTTAAAATTAAAGAAGTTAATGGAACTGAAATTAAATGTGTAGTTACTGTAGGTGGATTAATTAAAAATCATAAGGGTGTTAATGTTCCTAATGTTAGAATTAACCTTCCCTCAATAACTGAAAAGGATAAAGAAGACTTAATCTTCGGCTGTGAAAATAAAATAGATTTTGTAGCTGCTTCTTTTATAAGAAAAGCTTCTGATATCCAAGATGTAAAAGATGTTTTAAAGACTCATGGTGGAGATTATGTTCAAATTATAGCTAAAATAGAAAATCAAGAAGGCGTAGATAATATAGATGAAATAATTGAGGTATCTGACGGAATAATGGTTGCTAGAGGTGATATGGGAGTTGAAATTCCTATAGAAAAAGTTCCAATAATCCAAAAGAAAATTATTAGAAAATGTAATGAAGCCGGTAAGATAGTAATAACAGCTACTCAAATGCTTGATTCTATGATAAGAAATTCTCTTCCAACTAGAGCAGAAGCTTGTGATATATGTAATGCTATCTTCGATGGAACTGATGCAATTATGTTAAGTGGAGAAAGTGCTAGTGGCAACTATCCAATAGAAGCTGCTGAAACTATGTCAAGAATAGCAATAGAAACTGAAGAAAACCTTGATTATAATTATTTAAATAGAAGGCTTAAAGAACCTTCACTTACTTCCTTCTCAGAAACTATTAGTTACTCTGCTTGCAGAAGCTCAAATCTTCTAAATACAAAGGCAATAGTAGCAGCAACTAGTAGTGGCGCAACTGCAAAACTTATTTCAAAATATAGACCTAAGTGTCCAATAATTGCAATTACCCCTCATGAAGAAGTAAGGAGAGGATTAAATTTAAACTTTGGAATATTCCCACTTAAGTGTGAGATGTTCAATACAACTGATGAAATATTAGTTGAAGCTAAGAAAGTCGCAACTAAATTGTCCTTTGCAGAAAATGGAGATGATATAATAGTTGCAGCAGGTATGCCAAATGCAGTAACTGGTGGAACTAATATGTTAAAAATAGAGAAATTATAAAATTCTAAGCATTTTATAATGAAAAAATGAAAGAGTGAAGAAAGTGCTATCGCACAATGAAAAAATTAATTTTAAATAATTATTTTAAATTTAAAATTAATCTCTCATGCGATAGCATAATCTATATAATTTAAGAGGTTTTGCATAGCAAAACCTCTTAAACTCCTTCATTTTTTAATTATTTCATTTCTTCATTATTTCATTATTTAAAGAAGTCTTTAAATAAGTCTCCTAAAGAAACTCCATCATCAATATCATTGTATTTTAAGTATTCTTTAGATTTTTCTTCTGCATCTTTTATAGTTAAAGAAACCCTCTTATTTGTTTTATCAACATCTAAAACCTTAACCTTTACTTTTTGTCCTAAAGTTAATACATCAGAAGGCTTAGCTATATTCTCTTCAGTAATTTCATTTATATGAACTAATCCTTCAACTCCTGGATATAATTCAACAAAAGCACCGAAGTTTAAAAATTTAACTACTTTTCCTTCAATAACAGTTCCTATTTCTAATTTTCCTTCATTCATAGTCCAAGGATCTTCATTTATATCTTTTAAGATTAGTGATACTCTTTCATTTTTAGTATCTACTTCTCCTACAAATACTTCTACTTTATCGCCTTCTTTAACTACATCTTCAGCTTTATTTACTCTTCCCCAAGATAAATCACTTAAATGAATAAGTCCTGTTATTCCTCCAATATCAACAATTGCACCTGCTTTAATAAGCTTCTTAACAACTCCTGATCTCTTTTCTCCTGATTTTATTGATTTCCATAATTCTTTTTTATTACTTTCAAAAATAGCATCTTCTAAAATTCTTCTTGATGCAACTACTTTTCTTGCTTTAAAGTCTAATTCTATTATTTTAACTTCTAATTCTTTTCCTATTAGATCAGATAAGATAATTCTTTCTCTAGATGCTAAGGATGCTGGAATAAATACTCTTGTACTTCCATAATAAGCTACTAATCCACCCTTTACTTCTTCTCTTACATAGACCCTTATAACTTCATCATTATTAAAAGCCTTCTTTATATCTTCTCTTTCAGTAATCTCTAAAGCTTTAACTCTTGATAACTGAACATATCCTTCTCCATCATTAGGTGATAAAACATATACTTTAAGCTTATCTCCTTTCTGTACTACCTCTCTTGGATCCTTATCTATGTTTGTTAATTCAGCTTTTTCTATAACACCATCAAAGGCATAATTAATATTTACTGTAACTTCCTTATCGTTAACATCAATAACTTCTCCATCAAGAATGTCTCCAGATTTAATTCTTTTAACATCAAAGTCCTGTAATAAAGCCCCCATGCTTTCTTCTATATTTTGATTTGTCATATTTATTCACTCCTTCAAAACTAGTGTAATAAATTAATTTTAGATTATTCTGATATTGATTACAAGTGATATATGTAATAAATTGTGTAGGAGCCTTAGAACTTCTTTTTTCAGCCGTTTGTCTTATGGAGCATATTATATTTATATTTGTGGTTATATTGGCAATTTAAAACTACTATTCATCTATTTTTTTATTAATTATGATATAATAATTAATAAAGAACTTTAATCCGAATTAAAAGTTATTTATTAACTCTTAACAAGGTAGTATTAACTATTAAATAAGAGATAATTAACGATTTGCTTAGATTGATTTATCTATTTAGGTAAATATTACTTATTTGTTTATAATTTAGGCTTAAATGAAGTTTGTAAATTATATATTTTCTATATAAAATAATATCATAATCTTTTTTCTTGGGGGTGAGCTTTATAAAAAGAAACAATCATAAAAAAATAATATTTACTTTATTTTTAACCTTTATCTTTTTAACTTCTAGTTTCCTTATAGATACTATTCCTATTTTTGATAGCATTACTCAAGGTGAAACAGTAGTACTGGCAAAATCAAAAGGATCTAGTAGTTTCAAAAGTTCAGGAGGATTTAAAAGCTCTAGTAGTAAGACTTCTAGTAGTACTTTTAAATCAAGTGGAGGAAAATCTAATGTAAGCAAGTCTACTAGTGGTTTTAAAAGTGGTTCTTTTAGTAGTGGTAGTTCTAATAAAAGTTCTAGTTCTTCTAGTGGTAATAAAAACTCTAGTTCTTCTTCCAGTAATGACAAGAGCTCTAATAGCTCATCTACATCTGGCAACTTCAAAAGTGGATCTTTTAGCTCAAGTACAGATAAAGGCAAATCTGGGGCCTCAAAAGGTTTTTCTTCAGGGTCTTACAGTTCAACAAATAATACAGATAAAACTCAAGACAAAGATTATAATAACAACACTAGCTATGGTGATTATAATGATTCAGGTGGTTCCTTCTTTGGAGATATGATGTTTGGCCTTAATTCTTTAAGAATGTTTGCCTATGGTTCTAGTAGGGGGAGTGGTTTCTCTATAGGATCAATCATAATAATGGCAATCATCTTTATGATTATAATCAGAATAATAAGATTATATTTAAAAAATAGAAAATACTAATTAATTCTAGGAGGATGTATATGGGAATATTCACAAGAATGTCAAATATGTTAAAGTCAAAGGTTAACTCTACTTTAGATGAAATGGAAAATCCAATTGAGTTACTAGATCAAAAAATAAGAGATATGGAATCACAGTTAAACACAGCTAAGCTTAACTCTGCACAAATTATTGGTAATGCTCATGAAATAAAGAAAAAACTTGACGCAAGTGAAATTGAAGTTAAGGATTACGAAGACAAAATTAAACTTGCTCTATCTAAAAACAATGAAGATTTAGCAAAGAGAGCTTTAGCTAGAAAAATTGAATCTGAAAAGAAACGTGACTCATTAAAGACAAGTTATGATGCTGCTAGAACTCAAGCTGATGCTATCAAGAAAAACTTAGCTGCTTTAGAAGCTGAGTTAAATAAAACAAGAAATTACAGAGATGAAGCTGCTGCAAGATATAGTAATGCTGAAGCTAGCCAAAAAATCAATGAAGTTCTTGCTAATGTACAAACTAAATCTAACTCAATTCAAATTGATAGCATAGAAAGAAAGATCCAAAAGAAGGAATCTTTAGCTAATGGCCTAGGCGAACTTAGAGAAGTTGATACATTTGATAGTGAATTTGAAGCTTTAGATGCAGTTGACTTAGATTTAGAACTTGAAAAATATAAGAATAATAACTAGGTGCTTATATGTCTAATACAATTGAATTTATAACTAAAGAGAGAGAAACTGTTGGTAAAACTTATACAGATGTAACTTATGCTATAAGTGAAGTTTCACCCTTTCTTGATGATAGTATATTAAAGAAAAGAAAGTATTATTCTAAGTTGCCTATCTTAACAAAATATATAGAATTGCTTAATGATGCTGAATATAAAGATAAAAATAAAAAGTTTAGTCTTTTTAGAAAGGACGATACAGTATCTCAGTTAACAAAATATAAGCAGGATAATTTAGAAGCTTTTAACCAATTAACTGATTGTTCTAAATGTACTTGCCTAAATTGTATAAAAGAATGTAGTTTTAGAAGTTGTAGTGGTTGTAGATCGAACTCCTTTATAAAGAGTTGTGATAAATCTAAAATCAATGTTAGACTTCATAAAGACTTTATTTTAAGCTTAACTAACAATGATACTGGAAGATCTAGTAGATATAAAGTATTAGCTACAATTGAAAACTGTGAATTAGATAGACTATATATAGCTCTTGAAAACTTATTGGATTCAAATGATAAGCTAATACTGTATTACTATCCTGGAATCTCATCTGATGACTTCGGTGAAATCACTGATGAAGATGAATTCAACTTAGTTGTTGAAGCATATGAACAAGCATAAAAAGGACAGCCTCTTTAAGGCTGTCCTTTTCAATTAACAGTTATCAATTAATAATTAACAATTTAGGATGCAATTCCTTCAGAATTACTTAAATAAAAAGCTCTATTTTAACCCAACGTTGATATTGAGCTAAATAAAGTTGACATTCATCCGATATCCCCTTGTTAATTATATCTTATTCAATAAACTGATAAAATTTATCTAGGTCAATACTACCACTTGTTATTTGGTAAGTCCTATCTTCAATTCCTATATATTTATTGTCAAACAAGCTTACTTTAGTACCATTCTTATTAGTAATATCAACTTTGTTTGAATATTCAGTAGGAATATCCTTATCATACACTCTTAAAGTATATCTTGAAAGTTTTGGAATAAAATCATCTATTAAGTACTGCTGTTTACTTTCAGCATCAATAGTCTTATCCTTGATTTCAATTGAAATATAATTACTTTGGACTAAATCCAAAACATCGGATGCAGCAATATCTTTTTTATCACATCCTATTAAGAGTAAAGTACAAAGTAATATGCTAATGGATAACTTAACTCTATTTTTCACAAATCCTCCCCCTATTCTCTCTTTGTATGTAATATATTACACAAGCTGATTTTTAAAGTATAGTATTCTAAATCAACACTTATTTAAACCAAAGCTAAATAAAAAACTCAGCTGGCTGAGTTTTATCCTTTATTAATTTGATTCTTCCAATAGTATTTACTCTTATTCCTTTATATCGCAATTGAACTCTCACTATATATTGTGCGTAGGGCGACTTGGAGCTAGCAAGGTCGCCAGAGCATAATATATAGTGAGAGTTCTTTTGTATAACTATCTTGTAAATACTAGTTCTTTTTCTGTAGACATTTCTGGATTAAATGCATAGTTATCAACATCAAACTTTTTAAGTTCTTCAATATCTTCTATTTCATTTTGTATTATATATCTACTCATCATTCCTCTAGCTTTTTTGGCATTAAAGGCTATTATCTTATATTCATCTCCTCTAAGCTCTTTAAAAACTGGAGTTATAATATTAATATTAGGATTGTTTTCTATATTCTCTACTGACTTAAAGTACTCATATGAAGCTAAATTAATAATAGTCTTATTCTTATGATTTTTTAAATCATTTACTAAACATTCTACTAATTCATTTTTCCAAAATCCATATAAATCTTTTGAATCATTTACTTTAAGTTTAGTTCCCATTTCTAATCTATATTCTTTTATTCCATCAAAAGGTCTTAAAACCCCGTAAAGACCAGATAATATTCTTAAATGATCATTTGAATAAAACAGATTTGAATCACTAAAGCTTCCGACATCCATTCCCATATAAACATCGCCTTTAAAGGCTAATAATGCTTGTTTAGCAGTATCTAAAGATGGCGTCCATTTCCCAAATCTTTCTTCATTTAATGTAGCTAACTTTGTACTTATTTTCATAAGTTTTTCTAATTCATAGCTACTATAGTTTTTTATTTCATTAATTATTTCCTGCGATCTTTCTAAAAACCTAGGTTCACTCATAGGTAAATTACTATTCTTTTCTTTAAAGTCTAAAGTTTTTGCAGGAGAAACAACAATTATCATAATTAATCTCCTTTTGTTCTTACATTATTTTTTCTTATTCATTTCATTGTAGCAATAATTTATTATATCACTTCTTTTTATTATTCCAATAAATATTCCCTCATCATCTACTACAGGAACAAAATTTTGGCTTGTTGCAAGTGAAATAAGACTTTCTACATTTGAATTAATTGAAACGCTTTTATGTTTTCTTTTCATTGGTATATCTATTATTCTAACATTTTCTGTATTCTTAAAATTTAAATCTGGAGTATTCTTAAGCTTCCAAAGTAAATCTCCCTCAGTTAATGTCCCAACATACTTTCCATCCTTATCAATTAAAGGAATTGCTGTATATCCGTGATGTTCCATTCTTTCAATAACTTGTCTCATGGTTGCATCTAAATATTCATATATAACCTCATTTTTAGGTGTCAAAAAAAATGCTATATTCATATTTCATCATTCCCCCATACTATTATTTAAAACAAAGTCATATAAGTTGTAATAAAGATTCTACTTTTATTAAGTTATATTTTATGTTAAAAATATTCAATATATAAAATTATCTTAACAACTTATATAAAATCAAAAGATCGATGCCTTCAATTGATATAATTTACTTTAAAATTATTTTTTACTTATAATTTATAAAACTTAAAGCGTAAATTATTAATTGAAACCTATATCTATTTTAACATATTTACAATGTAATTGTTTTATACTCATTGAATTTTAAGATTTAATTAATTTATTGTCCACTTTTTTAACTTTATAGTTATAATTCATATATTCTATTTCATCTACAATAGTGGAAACTTCCTTGTAGACTTCTTCTCCACTAAATGTCTTTTTAACTACAACTTCATTAACAACCCTATTATTGCACTTTGGACATTTTCCTAAAGATAAAAATCTCCATTTTAATGGAACAAAGTCATGTTCAATTTCTAGATTCACATTACACCTTGGACACTTTTCTATTATCTTTTCTCTATCTAGCTCATATTCATTTATATTTTCAATATCTACTGCCGGCATATTATAAATATCTTTAATAATATAATTTTTTAATACCCTAGAGTTATAAATTCTCTTAAATACTTCTGAGGTATATACTGCATCATTTAAAGCATCATGCAGTTTGCTATCATCAACTTTAATTTTTAATTCATCTAAAGCACTTTTCAAGCTTAGTGATTTTTTCTTTGCTAAAATCTTTGTAGAGTACTCTTGCAAATCTAAATAGTTTTTCAGCCAGTTTAAATTATTATACTCAAAGAAAACTGCATTATTGATAATTTCTATAATATCATCCTTTGCCCAAGAACATATAATATCCCCTTCGTCTATTAGCTCCTGGAGTCTTTCTATTCCCTCTTCGAATGTTAATCCATCTTTTAAATCTTCTTCACTAATATTGGTTATTTCAGAAATTTTAGGATTAAGAACTGTAATTACCTTAGGTTTTATATATGCCTTAAATTCCTTTAAAGGTTTCATATAGTTATCTAATTTAATTGCCCCTATTTCAATAATTTCATTATCTAACTCTAAACCTTTTAACTCAGGATTTTCAGCAAAAATATTGGGATAATATTTATGTATTCCCTCTAAATTATTAAATTCTAAATCAATTACTATAAATGCCATTTTTATACCTCACATAACATTACTCATATGTATATTATGCCATATTTTTCAATTTCTTTCACTACTATTTGTACTATTTACACTAAAAAATGGGGTTACTTTAAGTAACCCCCCATTAAATAAATCTTTTATTAGATTTTTGTATATTTTTATATGAAATTTTATCCCTAACTGATTTTTTATGATTCAAAATCTATTCCTGCTAATTTCATTAAATGAACTGCATTTTGTGTTTCACTTCTACCTTCTCTAAGTTTATAATCAAACTTAATATTATTATTTTCATAATGTTCTTGGAAATTATAATTCTTAAGCCATGGCCTTGTTAACTCTAAGTCACATAATTCTAAATCATGAGTTGATACTAATCCCATTGCCTTATTATTCACTAATTGATTTATAAGAACCTTAGCTCCTTCATGTCTATCCTTAGAATTAGTCCCCTTAAAAATTTCATCTAATAAGAAGAATACTTTTTCTCCATTTTTAGCTGCTTCTATTAATAATTTTATTCTTAATATTTCAGCATAGAAAGAAGATATGCTTTCTTCTAAATTGTCCTTAGTTCTCATGCAAGTATATATATTAAATATCCCACAGTTAAACTTCTTTGAGCAAGTTGGCGCTCCTATATAACTTAAAATTAAATTTAAACCAACAGTTCTCAAGAAAGTACTTTTACCAGACATATTTGATCCAGTAATTAAAGCAACCTTTCTATATTCCTCATTTACCTTAGCTAATGAAAAGCTATTAGATACAGCCTTTTCTCCAAGCATTGGGTGAGCTATATTAGTTCCCATAACTATATCCTCATTTTCTATAGTAGGATAAGACCAACTCTCAAAATCAAAATCTAAATTTGCAATACTACTTAAAGCCTCAAATTCTCCCATTATATTAAGCCAAGATTCAAGCTTTCTACCATTTTTTATTCTCCACTCTTCAAGGTTTCTTAATATAAATGCATCTGATAATATAGTTACATTTAATAGTAAGTAGTAGGCATTAGAAGTACTATCCCCTATCCAGTCAACTAAACTTTTTAAACCATGCATTTCCTTATAGCTTGGAGTTCCATCTACCTTTAATTCTTCCTTTAAATCACATAGTAACTTTGATTCAAAATTTTCATCTTCTATAAGCTTCAATAAATTAGCAAAAGCTTCTATATCTTTTTTATGGTTACTAAATAAATTTATAACACTTTTTAAATCCTTCGTTATAACATTAACTACAACATAGTTTAAAATAAATACTAATATTAAATAACTTACAGGTAAGACTCTTAAAATAACTAATATAATAGATATTAGAGTAAGTGTAATAAACATATATGGAACTATCTTAAACCATAACTTAACTGGACTTGAATTTTTGCTCCACTCTATTAAATCACTTACATCCTTAATTCCACTTTTCCTTAAAGTAGCTTTAGCTTCGAGATTTTGTCTCCATTTAACTTTTTTACCTAGCTCTTTTATTGCTTCTTGTCTTTTATTTATTTCTTCCCTCGAAATTTTATCTTTAAGAGATAGTATCTCAAATAATCTATTTCTACCAAATTTAGTTTTAGTAGAATTAATCATTTGAAATAGTGAGTTTCTTCCAAAGATGTCTAAGTCACTAGTAAAATTATGATCATCATCTATAAATTCTTTTCCTTCATCTTCTTCTTTAAAGTTACCATTAATTCTATTTATTCCTCTTTTATTTATATCTAAAAATATTTCTTCATAATTTTTCTCATTAATTTTTTTATTATGGAAAAATGCAACTACAATAAATATTAAAAATCCAATTATTATTGTTGTCCCCATGAATAATAAATTCTCTTGTTTATAAAAATAATACCCTGCCCCCACTATTAAAAGCATAATAATCAACCTTAAAATAGATAATTTAGATATTATTGAATTTAACTCATTAACCTTCTTTTCGCCTTTTAATATTTCTTCTTCATAAAAATTAAGAGCTTTACTCATATTCTCACATCACCTCACTGTAGTTATTTTACCATATTTTATATTTTATCTAATAGTAAATTTAAATTTTACTTTATAAATAATTCTTATACTTACTTTACAAAGAATTCTTTATGATTAATTTAAATTTTGCTCTACAAATAACTCTTTACTTATAAATTATTGACAGTAAACTAAAAACTTATAATAATTGATAATTAATGAAAAAAACTCCCGAAGGAGTTTTTAAAATCAATATATTTTTCAGTAATTCCGTAGGAATTACCTCTATGATTGTTCATTATTGATTGCTAATTGCTCAAATTACTGTATATTGTTTCAAGATTATACTTCATACCTTCTAAGTAGCTCATATTATCTTCTTTAGTTTCTAAGCTATATATCTTAACTACCTTTGCTCCTACTTCTTTAGCCAATGTCTCAGCTTCTCTTTCACTTGCTGTAGCTTCACTAAATATAGTTTTTACATTATTAGTCTTAGAGTAATTCATTAAATCTTCTAAGTTCTTAGGAGTTAATTCACCTTCTCCAAAAACGTCAGCTATACTTTTTTGAGTTAGACCAAAGTCTCTACAAAGATATCCGAAGGCTGCATGTCCAGTTACAAAATCCTTATTAGTTAAAGAATTAAACTTATTAACATATTCACTATTTAAATCTGTAAATTCTTTTTTTAACTTTTCAAAGTTCTCTTCATAATAGTTTTTATTATCTGGATCTACTTCAACAAAAGTGTCTTTTATGTTTTCTGCTTGCTTTATTGCATCAATTAAGCTAAGCCAAACATGGGGATCTTTTCCTCCATGATTATGTTCTTCTGAAGATTCTTCATCCATATCTTCATGAGAATGATCATCTTCTTCTGATATGTTCATAGCATCTATATTCTTGCTAGTTTCAACTATTTTTATATCTTTTCCTTCAATTGTTCCTAATACCGAGTCTATCCACTCTTCCATTTCAAGACCGTTATATAAAAACATATCTGTATTTATTAAATCCTTTAGGTCTTTAGGCTTAGGATCAAAGCTGTGAGCATCACTACCATCTGGAATTATAGAAAAAACTTCTACCTTATCTCCACCTATTGTTTCAGCAAAATCCTTAAGTGGATTAATGGTTACTCCAACCCTTAATCTTTCTCCATCATTTTTTTCTAAATCTTTACTTTCACATGCTGATAATGAAAATAATAGTACTAGTATAAACCCAAGGCTTATAATTTTTTTCTTCATATTACACCTCTTTGCAAATGATTTGCATTTTCTAATATAATTCTATAATCTTTGCCTCTTCTTGTCAATACTATTATTCCCATTATTATAATTTAATATAATTAAAGTTAACCTTCTTATCATTAAATATATTTTCTTCTCTTTGCTGACATGTAAATATAATTAGCTGAGCAAAATTAGTACTAAGCAGCATATCTAGTGCTCTTTCTATTCTAAAATCATCATATTGAACAAAAGCCTCATCTACTATAAGAGGATATTCTACCCCCTTATAAATCATATCAATAAATGAAAGTCTTAAAGATAAGTATAGCTGATCATTAGCTCCATTACTTAATGCTCCTCCTGGAAGTATTTCTTTGCCTTTTCTTACCTTCATCTCATAAGAATCTGCTACCATAACATCGCTATATTCATTATTAGTTATCTTTTTAAAGTAATCTATAACATTAGAGTTCAAAACACTACCAAAGTTTCCCCTAACTTCTCTTATAGTTTCATTCATATTTTCAATTGCTATTTCACAAGATCTTAAAAGTAGTTCTAGCTTCTTTATTTTCTCTTTAACTTCATTTATTTCTTCTTCAATTTGAGGTATTGTTCTCTTCCCAATAAACCTATTATTTAAATAATTCTCAACATCCTTTATTTCTTTTTCTATTTCTATTAATTCATTAGATTTTATAGAAACCTGATTATCTATTTCTTCTTCTGATGAATAAGAGTAATTAATATTTTCATTAATTATATCTTTAAGCTCTTCTTTTATAGAATCTATATCCTTATCTTTAGTTAATGCTTCATAAGCAGCATTTATACTCTCTAAGCTTTTTAATATATCTTCTCTTTGTTTAAGCTTTTCCTTTAACTCTAATAATTTTTCTTCTACTTCAGATAATTCTATATCAGAAAGTCCAATATTATCTAACTTTTCCCTTATTCTCTTTTCTCTAATACTTAGTTCATTGCTTAATTTCTCAATTGATTTTTCTTCTTTTTCTATATCTATTTTTAAAGCTAATACTTCCTTATTTACCTCCTCATACTTTGAAAACATAAGTATAACTTCATTTATATCCCTTGCATCTGATGCTTCTAACATATTATTTATATACTTTTCATTAATTTCATAATTATCTTTAGCTAAGTCTATATTTAGCACACTAATTTGTGCTTCTTTTTCTCTTATCTTTAAATTTTGCTTTTCAACATATAAATTATAATCATCAAAAAGCTTTAACTTCTTAATAAAGTTTTCATATGAACTCGCTGAAACTAACTTAGTATATTTAAAGATTTCTCTTTCTAAATCTTCTATTTCATCTTTTAATTTTTTAATACTAATATTGGCATTATCCTTACTACTAGAATTAAATTTTAATGATATTATTTTAAATAAAACTAAGGCTAATGCCACTAATGATCCTATTGAAATAAATATATTTACCTTAAAGATAATAAGTAAAGCTGAAATAATAACTAGTATTACTGCTAAATAGGTAAGGTTTTTAGAAGTACCTACATAACTACTGACTTCTTCTTTATTATTATAACTTTCTGCCTTAAACTTAAGTTCTTTTAATTTTTCTTCATACTTAATTAAAACATCCCTAATTTCTTCTCTGACGTCTTTAAAATTTATAGACTCACCTATTAGCTTTTCTTTATTTCCTATATCACTTTTTATTTCATCAATAGCCTTATTTAAAGATTCAAATGTATCTATTTTTTCTTTTAATGCTTCCCTCTCCATGGTTGCTTTTATAAATTTATTTTTTTCTTCACTAGTTAAACCATCTATAAAAGATAAGCCTTTAAAGCTTTCCATAGTATTAGAATACATTTCTTTATTTTCTTTTAGTTTTCCTTCTTCTTCAGCCTTCATATCTAATAAGCTTAAGTATAAGGAATTTTCATTTTTTATATCGATTATTATTCCCTCATCAAATATTCCGCTTCTTGATGAAATGCTCTTTTCAATTGATTTTTCTTTTAATTTTAATTCTTCTTTTTTGCGTAAATACTCTGTTATATCCTCATATTCCTTACGAAGTTTTACTTTCTTAATATACTTTTTATAAATATCTAGATTATTTATCTCTCTTCTAGTTTCTTTTCTTCTTTCCCTTAATGATATTAAAAGTTCTTCCTTATCTATATTTTCTTTTGATAATCTATATCCTTCATACCTCTCAGTATTTAATGCTTCTAACTTATTCCTTAAAAGATCTAACTCCCCAGTCTTCCTTGGTGTAGTTATAGACTTTCTTATAGCTTCAAGCTTTTCTAGAGCTTTTTGCACTGATACATTATCACTATCACTATTTAGTAAATTAGCTGCCTTATCTATTATTTCTTCTTCTTTATCTCTAGATATTAATACACCTAACTGATTAATAAATAATGTTTTATAAAAGGTTTGAGAATTTACATTGAAAAAATATCTTCCTGGTTCATCTTTCGGAATATCTAATATTTCTTCTCCAGTTTCAAAGTCAATAATTTCAGAAGTATCTTCCTTCTTAGTTGCTCCAAAACTACGACTAATTATATAACTTCTATTATTATGAGTTATATAAAGTTCTCCTCTTATTTTCTCTCCAGTTATAGGCATAAACCTAAGTCTATCATTGCTTTTTATATCCTTTGTTCTTTTAGAATTCATTCCATAAAGCCAAATTCTAATAAAGTTTTGAATAGTACTTTTTCCTTTTTCATTTTCTCCATATATTAAATTAACATTGTCTGTTAATTCTATTACCTTATCCTTTAACCCACCAAAGGAAATAATATTTAATTTATTTATAATCATTTAAATTCACTTCCTCCTGTGATAAAGATTGTATTCCAAGCTTTAGTGCCATTTTTAATACTTCTTTTTCATATTCCTCTTCTTGAATTTTCTCTAAAAGCTTCTTAGCAAAAACTCCTTTAATAGAGTAATCTTTAGCTATTTCATCAAAGTTTAACTTAATATCCGTCTTGTCAATTACCTTTACATAATAAAAATCATCTTTAATATTCTGTAATATTACTTCTTCATTAATTCTTAAATAGCTATCTACTTCACCTTTTAGAGTTATTTTATAGAAATTATTTTTTCTTTCTTCTTCAGAAATTGAAGACAGTATTTTCTCTCTGATTTCATGGTATCCCTCTAAATTACTTATATCTAATTCTCTTATATAATAATTCCTCTTAGAAGTCCTTAAAAATCCTAGATTTACAGCCCCCTTACTTACTTCACCTATTATAATTCCCTTATCCTCTAATTCATCAAAGCCTCTTCCTTGAGGACATCCTGCATAACCATAAAAAGTATTTCCTTCTCTAAGTATTCCACTAAAATTATGCCTATGACCAATAGCTATATAATCAAGCTTACTCTCCCTAATATCATTTAATGTAATAGGATTATACTCATTACCTTGTTCAGTATTAGATATATCCCCATGAATAACCATAATATTTGTATATTTTTCATCTATTCTTATATCTTTAATTAAGCTTTCTCTTACATGATGACTATTAAAGGCAGCTCCCCATACAACTATATTAAATTCTTCTAATAATACACTTTCTAAGCCACCTTTAAAAATATAAACATTTTCTGGCCAGCTAATCATTTTATAAAATGACTTTGCAAAATAAGGATCATGATTTCCTGGTGAAATAAACACCTTAATTTTATTAAGTCTCTCTAATTGATTTTTTATAAATATAAGAGTCTTCTTATTTACTGTCATATTATCAAAAATATCACCAGTTAATAATAAGATATCCACAGTTTCTTCTATTGCAATGTCAATAATTCTTCTAAAAACTTCTAATAATTCCTCTTTACTTACAGCAGATATATTTTTATCTAAATCTTTAAATGGCGTATCAAAATGTAAATCTCCAGCTTGTAATATCTTAACTTTTTTCATTTCATCACCTTAATTTCTAACGAACTTTTGTTCTATTTTATCATTCTTTAGTTCTTTATACAATAAGAACAACACTCTAAAACTAAGGTGTTCCCAGTTTTATTTAAATAATGGTTTAATAACTAATTTAATAATCTGTATAATTTTTATAACGTTAATAATAATTTACTCTGCAATTCTACTTTTTCTTAAATAAGTACTCAAAAGATAAATCCGAAAGAGCAAATACAATATTAAACTCCTAATACTAAATCATAAATAAAAAAAATACTCAGCTATAAGGCTGAGTACTCTAAAAATAATTCTGATAATTTCGAACAAATTATTTCCTTCATTCTAAATTATTCATTATTTTTATTCACTATTAATTTCTAACAGTAACTTCTCCAAGTCCAACTCCTAAGTCAAAACTATACTTTCCTTCATTAGATGTTTTAGCACTAATATTTGCTTCTCCTAGTCCTGATTTTGTATTAATTCTAATAGGTGCATCTACAGGAACTTTAATATCTGCACTACCTACTCCACCATCAAACTTAAGATTTCCATTAATATCTCCAAGTTCAACATTAACTTCTCCTACGCCACCACTTATATAAATATCTCCTGTCTTTTTCTTAGTAACTAAAGAAACAGATCCAACTCCACTTTCTATATCTAAACTATTAAAGCTTATTTCTTCTAAGCTTACTTCCCCAACTCCAGAATCAACTTCAACATTATTTAATACTAAATCCTTAACATTGAAAGATCCAACACCAAAGTCTAATTTTAAATCCCCATTGAAACTTCTAGGTATTTTTATAAGAAGCTCACTATAATTATTAGATCCTAAGTTGGTAGATTTCTTTGTTTCTTCTACTATTTCGAAAGTGCTTCCACTTTTATTTATATCTACACCCTTAGAATAACTACTTAATTTCCCCGTTATTTCAACATTGCTTCCATCATGATACATTACATTTAAGTCACTTACATCAATTCTCATAGTAATTTTATTAACATCACTTATATCTTCACTTAAGTTCACTTCTTCCCTAGCTGAATTTGAAGATGAACCTGATGACCAATTGGAAGATCTTCTACTATCTACTCCAAAAGAAATTCCACAGCTTGTAAGCATAGTAGCTAAAGATAATGCCATTATTATTTTTAATATATTTTTCATATCAATTCCCCCTAAATTATATCTAACTTCTTATCTAAATGATATATTGCCATATAAACTAGTACTCCCGTCCATGCCAGACTTAATAAGGTATTAATAATATCTACTTCAATAAAAGTTCCAACCCTCATATAAACATAAGGGAATACTCTTGTAACTGCCCATATAACTCCTTCAACTATACTTTGTATAAATCCCCCACCAAGTATTACAGCTAAGATTACTAACCCAGCATTATTGAAGTAAGATGAAAAAATAACTGTAAAAGAAGCTATAAATATATATGCTACAATAGTTCCAAAGGCTGTAGAAACACTTACTAGTCTTACTAAGCTAGATACTGAATTTGCTGATATTAACGAAAATAAGTAAACTATCATCGCAAATCCACCTTGAATTATTATAAATTCAATAAATTTAGCTGTAATAAACTCCCAAGCTTTAATTGGAAAAGTAAATATAAGCCTTCCTTCATCTCTAGAAATCTGCTTATAAAAAATTACTATTGATGTTATAAAATTCACTGCTAAGAATGTTGCTACAAAACCTATATTTATAAAAGAAAGTATCTCAGATACATAAGGTACTCTTGTAAAAGTACTTATATTAACTAATAAAATTAATATAAGTCCGATAATATAGAAAACTTTTCCTACTCCCATATTATATTTAGCAAAGTTATATTTGATTATATTAATTATATTTTTCATATTATTACCCCTTATCTTTATTCAGAAAATATTTTTCTATAGACTTCATCTATAGACGCATTATACTTTGCTCTTAAGTTTTCAGCTTCGTCATATTCTATGATTCTTCCATCTCCTAAAAAGGCAACATCATCAAATATTCTTTCTAATTCCCCAATATAATGTGTTGTGATAATCATAGAGCTTTCTTCAGAAAGATTCTCTAATATTGCATCTAATATTTTTTCTCTAGATACAGGATCTACACCTGAAATAGGCTCATCTAATAAATATAGTTTAGCTTTTCTACTTAGAACTAATGATAAATTAAATTTTTCACTCATTCCCTTTGATAAATCTTTAATTTTAGCGTTTCTATCTAAATTCATATACTCCAAATAATGATTCATTTTTTCAGCATTAAAATCTTCGAAGAAATTTCCATACAAAGAAATAGCTTCTTTTATCTTCATTGATTTAGGAAAAATATTTTTATCTTGTAAATAAGCTATACTTTCTTTAGAATTTGTATTTATAGCTACTCCATCTATAACAATGTCACCTTTATCAGCTTTCAAAAAACCTTGTATTACATTTAATAGTGTTGTTTTCCCTTGACCATTAGGACCCATAATACCAAGAACCCTTCCTTGTTCAACACTTAATGTAACACCATTTAAAATTGATTTTCCCTTTATTCTTTTGTAAACATTATTGACCTCTAAAACTTTACTCATATTACTCCTCCGAATATCTCTCAGATATTATTGCTATAATCTTATCTTTTGTAAAACCTAGCACCCTCGAATCTTCAATAAATTTATCTATAGCTTCATTAAATAATTCTTGTCTCAAATTATTTACTATATTTTCATCTTCAGTAACAAACTTTCCTATTCCTCTTTGAGTGTATATTAAGTTTTGATTTTCTAGTTCAGAATAGACCTTTTGTATAGTGTTTGGATTAACCTTTATTTCATTGGCATATTCTCTTACTGACAAAATTCTTTCTCCTCCCTTTAACTCTCCTGATACTATTTTCTTTTTCATATATGCAATAATTTGAAGATATATAGGCTCTTTAGAATTTAACTCAAGCACAAATTTTATCTCCTTTCATTCTGTATTAGTGTATTAATAGTATAATACACTAGTACAGTCCTTTTTGCTATTTTAATTATAGTTCATATATACCCAAATACCCTTATTATATTAATTTACCTTACTATTCCATCAAATTACTATATTTTCCATCTTATATAACTATATTTAATTACAAAAAAAGAAAGAAGCCTTTTGTAATAAAATTTACTTTTATTACAAAAAAGCTTCTCCCTTTTAGAACGGTGTAACTACTAAATTCTTTGGCGGTATATCCATCCTATTAATTACCTTAGTTACTAATACGATTCTTGGATTACTTTATTGAATTTTCGTATTGTTCCACCATTCTTTTTACCATTTCTCCACCAACGGAACCACATTGTTTTGATGATAGGTTTCCATTGTATTCACTAAATGGAACTCCTAACTCTGATGCAACTTCATTCTTGAATGCACTTAATCCTTTTTTTGCTTCTGGAACTAATGTTTTTGCCATTTGTAATTCCTCCTTTGGCTGATTAATTCGTAAACAGCTTTTAATAATTTTTATTTAAAGCTTTGTTGTTTACACTATTATCTTAACCACAGCCTGTTTTTATATTCCTAGTAATTCATGGATTAGTTAGCACTATTTTTAAAATGCGAAGCATTTTGAATGAAAAAATGAAGGAATGAAGGAATGAAGGAATGAAGGAATGAAGGAATGAAAAAAAGAGGTTTTGCTATGCAAAACCTCTTTTACTCTAAATATTCTCTTATAAAAAATCTATAAAGATTTTTTATAAGCATTCTTTCATTTTTTCATTTTTTCATTCTTTAATTAATAAAATACTCCGAATTTTATTCCAACTATATATAGAGAATTCCTAAGAATATAGCAACATAATGTAATGCACTTCCTGCAAGTACAAATAAATGCCATATAAAATGATTATAAGGCATCTTATCTGCAGCATAAAATATACATCCTACTGTATATGCTATTCCACCCAGTACTATAAACAATAAGATATTAAATGGCACTAGAAGAAGCACTGTTTTAATATTAATTACAATTATCCATCCCATTAAAATATAGAGAATAGTTGAAAATAGATTAAATCTATCTACCCAAAAAGCCTTGAATATTATTCCAAGTAAAGCAATTCCCCATATTAATAGTAATAATTGCATTGATTTTTTATCGCTATTCATTAATATTAAAATAATTGGAGTATAAGTTCCTGCTATTAAAAGATATATAGATGCGTGATCTAATATCCTAAGTACCCTTTTTACCATTTTCCCTGGAATACTATGATATAAAGTAGACCCTAAATATAGTATTATTAAAGAAATGCAATATATCCATACACCTGTTAAAGCATATCCGTTTTTACTTTTTGCTGCAGCAACTATTAAAAATACGCTTCCTACTATTGCAAGTATAGCTCCAACACCATGAGTTACTGCATTTGCTATTTCTTCTCCCCTTGTATAAAAGTTATATAAAACTTCATTTTTTTTACTGTCCATACATTCCTCACTTTCGAATAATATCTATGTTCTAATTAATTCCTTATATCAATCTATTCTTATAAACTTAAAAGTTAATGAAATTTTTTTGATAAAGTATAAGAAATTTAAAACATATAGTTTAATTACTTTCCATTTTCAATTATATTATTCTTATCTTTCTCATGTATTTCAACCTTATTTACCTCTCCTGAAGAAACTTCCGTATTATTTTTGAAGTAAATAAATTTATCTTTACTTAGTCCCTTAAAAATTACTGGTATAACTTGAGATTTAGCTTCATCCCTTAATACATCAAGTGAGAATTCAATTAAATCATCCCCTGGTTTAACTATATCTCCTTCTTGAACAAAAGCTTTAAAGCCCTTTCCTTTTAATTTTAAACTATCTATACCTATATGAATTAATACATCAAAACCCTCAAGAGTTCTAATAGTTACTGAATGCATTTCCTTTGATAGAGTTATTATCATGCCTTTTACAGGTGATTTTAATATATTTTCACTTGGGTCTATAGCAAAACCATCGCCAATTAATTTCATAGAAAAAATTTCATCAGGCACCTTTTCTAATCTTATAATCTTACCTGAAATAGGAATATATATTTCTTCTTTAGTTTTAATTCCACTTTCAATTTCTTTTATTTCTTTTTTCTTTTTAACTACTATTTCCTTACCATCCATTATATCTTTTATTTGCTCTTTTAACATATCGGATTTTGGTCCAAAAACAGATTGAATATTATTACCAATTGTCATAAAATCTACAGCTCCAAGAGACTTTAGTTTAGTTTTATTAACTAAAGATACTCTTTTTACAGTTACTCTTAATCTTGTTATACATGAATCTAAATATTTTATATTTTTAGCTCCTCCTAAAGCCTTTAATACTTCAGCTGCTAAAGTTCCATCAGATATATCTATATTTATATCCTCATCCTCATCTTCCCTACCAGGAGTTCTTAAGTCTAACTTCCTTATAATAAATCTAAATCCAAAATAATATATTATAAAAAATGCTACTCCTATAATTAGAACCCACCACCAATTAGTTCTATTAGGAATTACTCCGAGAAGAATAAAATCTATTAATCCCCCTGAAAAAGTTACAGCAATTTTTACATTCAGTAGTTGCATTAACATAAAGGATAGACCTGCAAAGACACAATGAACTGCAAATAATAATGGTGCTACAAATAAAAACATAAACTCTATAGGTTCTGTTATTCCTGTTATAAGAGATGTTAAAGCCCCACTAAGTAATACTCCAGCTACTACTTTCTTCTTCCTATCATAAGCTTCATTATACATAGCAAGAGCTGCTGCTGGTATTCCAAACATCATAAAAGGGAACTTTCCAGTCATAAAAGTACCTGCTGTGAATTCAACTCCATCCTTTAATTGAGCAAAAAATATTGCTTGGTCTCCAACTACTAGTTGTCCAGCTGAATTAACATATTCTCCAAATTGATACCAAAATGGAGTGTACCATATGTGATGAAGTCCAAAAGGTATTAAGGCCCTTTCTATTAATCCAAAAATAAAAGCTGCAATTGTTTCGTTTGTTCCTATCATATATCTAGAAAAATTTAACAACCCACCTTGGATAGGAGGCCATATTATAGCTAATATTATTCCAAGTACTACTCCTGAAATAGCTGCTATTACTGGTACAAATCTCTTCCCTGAAAAGAACCCTAAAAATTCTGGTAACCTTATATTATGAAATCTTTCATATATAATTGCAGATGTTATTCCAATGAGAATTCCTCCAAATACCCCTGTTGGAAGAGTAGGTATTCCTAAAACATTGGCGTACATTGGATTAGTTCCAACCTCACTTATATCTACCCCTGCCATTATTCCAGTGGTCATATTCATTACTAAAAATCCTACTATAGCTGCAAGGGCTGCTACTCCATCTCCTGATGACATTCCAATTGCAACTCCTACTGCAAATAATAATGGTAAGTTATCAAATACTATACTACCAGCCGATGACATAATATTGGCTATAAGTTGAAAGCCATCACTTGCAAATATGGGAAAAGCATTTAGTATATATTGATTTTCAAGTAATGTACCTAATCCCATTAATATTCCTGCTACAGGTAGCAGAGCTATAGGTAGTGTTAAAGATTTTCCTATTCTTTGTAATACCCCAAATGATTTTTTTAGTAAGGTTACTATTCTCATTTTATCCTCCTACTCATTTATGAAATCTAATTTTAAAATTGCATTCAAAAAAAGAACACCTATTTATAATATTTCGATATTATAGGCATTCTAAAACTTTTACATATTACTCTTTGCTTCTTAAAACAGATATAACTCTATGAATATGCATTGTTAAGTATACTAGTTCATCCTTATTTACTACATAATCATAGTTTGCCTCTATATACTCCTTTATCTTTTCTGCACAATCATAAGCTTCGCTATAACTATTTTTAGCTATTTCTAAAAATTCTCCACTACCTTCTTGATTTTGATTATTTGATACTACTCTCTTAGCAAAATACTTTAAATGAGTTAATAATCTATCATAATTTAAATCATCCTCATTAAATTCAACTGAGTAATAGTATCTAATTATATTTAAAACACCTTTAACTATCTTGGTAGTAATCATGGATTCTTTTGCTGTTTCCTTATAGCTTGCATTTACTAAATGAAGAGCGATAAATCCGGCTTCATCCTCTGGGAGATTTATTTTAAGCTTCTTATTTAGATTATCTACTGCCCATAAAGCTACTTTAAATTCATCTCTATGAATTCTTCTTATTTCATCCAACAAGTCATTTTTTATCTGAACATTATTTCTATAACGTTTTATAGCAAAGGCTATGTGATCAGCTAATGATATATAAATTTGATTATCTAGTTTCCTATTTAATTCTTTTTTAGAATACACTATTATTTCATGAGCAAGTTCAAAAATTCCATCTGGGATTTGATTTATAAGCTTCTTTATCTTATTCCCCATTCTTTTATCATCTATAACAAATACTTTTTCTATCTTATCTTCCTGAATTTCTTGGCCTACTCCTCTATTAAAAGCAATTCCAGATCCCATAATAATAACTTCTTTTTTCGTATTAGGATCTATTGATACAACTACATTATTGTTCAATATTTTCTCTACTATCATTTCTCCGTCTCCTTGCTTTAAGAAAAATAAAATACCTAAATCAGGATAAAGTCCCCATCCTAATCTAGGTATTACCTTACTTCAGTAGCAACCTACCTTCTCTTAAGAAAATAATATCACTGTGTAATTACACTGTCAACTCATTACTAACCTTGTCTAACTGGTAATATAATGATAAATTCACTACCTACTCCAACTTCGCTTTTTACACTTATGCTTCCATTATGTAATGTTACTAACTGCTTTGTTAATGTTAATCCTAATCCACTACCTCCATATTCTTCTGATATATTATTATACGCTTGTCCAAATCTATCAAATATGGATTCATAGTGGGATTTATCTATTCCTATACCTGTATCTATAATAGAAATCCTAACATTCTCCCCAAGGTCAGCAATCTTTACTTCTATCTTTCCGCCTTCTTCTGTAAACTTAATTGCATTTCCCACTAAATTTATTACACACTTTTCTATTTCATTTTTATCACATTCTATAACCTTTTCTTCAACATCAGGGTCTATAATTAATTCTATACCATTTGCTTCTATATAGTCCTTCATTGACAATACTATTTCCTCTACTAAATATACTATATCATGTTCTTTTATTATAAGCTTATATGAACCTGATTCTATTTTAGAAGTATCTATAATATTGTTTATTAAATTAAGTAATCTATCTGAATTTCTTCTTAAAGTACTCATATAATAATCTAGTTTTTCCTTTGAAACTTCTTTGTTATCCTCACTTAACTTGGATAGAAGCTGTTCAATAGAAATAATTACATTTAGAGGTGTCCTTAATTCATGTGATAAATTAACAAAATAATTATTTTTATATTTTTCAATTGTAATTAACTTATCATAAAGCTCTTTATTCTCTTTAAGCTTATTATTTAACTCATAAGTTCTTTGATCAACTAGGCTATCTAGTATCTTAACTCTATTCCATATTAAATATATTATTAAAAATAAAGTGATTCCATAAATTAAAAAAGCTAGTGTGGTCTTCCAGGGCTTTTGCTTTACAGTAAATGTAACTGTTGCAGGATCACTCCAATCTCCTGATTTATTTCTTGCTTTTACCATAAATGTGTATGTACCTGAATCTAAATTAGTGTAACTTGCATAATTTCTATTTTCAGCAGTTACCCAATCTTCATCAAGACCTACTAATTTATATGCGTATTGAATTTCCACTACATTTCTATAGTCAGGTAAAAAGAAGTTAAATTGTATATTACTATTTCTATAACTCAAATCAATATTCGAAAAATCAATATACTCATTTCCATTGCTTGATATGCTATCTATTTGAACTTTTGGTAAATAACTTTCTTCTTTAAGCTCTAATGGATTAAAGTATGTTAGTCCATTAACACCACCAAAAAACATTTCGCCACTCTTATTTTTATAATAAGAGAATCCATTAAATTCATTTCCTTGAAGACCATCAGTTACATCATAATTAATAAATTTTTCATCTGAAATGTCATACTTAGATATTCCACTATTAGTACTCATCCAAATATTATCATCTTCGTCAGTCAATACTCCATAAATAAAGTTATTTGCTAGTCCATCCTCTTCAGTATACCTAGTAAATACTTTGCTTTTTTTGTCTAATTTATTAAGTCCATATTGTGTTCCTACCCAAATATTATTTTCACTATCTACTGCTATAGATCTAATTGCATTAAAACTTAAACTTTTATTATCATCTTCATCATTTCTGTAAATATTAACTTCATTAGTATCTCTATCTAAACTTAATAATCCTCCATTTAAGGTCGATGCAATCCAAAATAGTCCATCCTGATCCTGAATTATATCTGAAAACATTGTTTCTCTTATTCCATTATGTAAAAATATCTCCCTATAAGATGTGAATTTCTTATCCCTGTCAAAATTGCATATTCCATCTTTTGTAGCAATCCACAGAATTCCTCTATCATCTATATAAAGACTTCTTATATCATTAGAGATTAATGAGTTCTTATCATTTCCCTGGAAATAATTTGTGAACTTTTTTGTATTTTTATCATATTTTGTTAAACCCTCTTCTGTAGCTATCCATATTTCATTGTCTATTCCTGTTATATCTCTAATATTATTACTATTTAAAGAATTATAACTGTCTGAACTTTTATGTCTTATGACTTTACCATTTTTTCTATTAATAACATTTATACCTTCAGTTACTGTTCCTACCCAAAGAAGGCCATCATTATCCTCATATATACCAGCCATCATACTACTGCTTAATGAATTGGAGTCCATAGGATTATTTCTATAATTTTTAAATGCTGCCTCCATGTTAAATAAGCTAATACCATCATAAGTTCCTACCCATATGGTTCCAGATTCGTCTTCAAATAAGCTTAATATGTCATTGCTAACTAAACTTTGATTATCAAAAATATTAGATTCATAATTAACAAACTCTGTACTATCTTCATCCATTCTGCTTAATCCATTGTCAGTTCCAAACCATAGAATATTTCGACTATCCTTTAAAATATATCTAATTGAATTACCTGCAATTGAATTAGGATTATTAGCATCATGAGTATAACTTTCCATAGTATATGTATCTAAATTTAACTTATTTACACCTTCTCTATCAGTTCCAATCCATAGATTATTAAGATCATCTATAAATAGCTTATAAATAAAATTATCATTTATAGCTAAGTCATCACTATCTTTATAGAATCTTTTTATTTCTCCTGTTTCTTTATTTACTCTATTTAACCCATCAATAGTTCCTATCCACATATTATTATCATTATCTTCAATAATACTATAAATAAATTGACTAGTTAAATTATTATCTCCCTTTTCCTTATCATATGGGTAAAGGTTAATAAAATTATTTGTATCTTCATCATAAACATTTACTCCATTAGTAGTTGCCACATATACTCTTTCATCCTTACCTATTAATATTTCTGTAACATTATGATCAGAAATATTACAACCATTAACTCCTGGTAAATAGCTTTCAATTTTTTTAGTCTCAGCATCAATCTTATTTACACCTCTAGAAGTTCCAACCCATATATTCCCCTTAGAATCTTCATTAATTGCAGATACATAATTGCCACTAATACTAGTATCTTTTTCTTTATTATATCTGTATACCTCAAACTTATTTCCATTATACTTATTTAATCCATCAATAGTACCTATCCACATATAGCCTTTACTATCTTGAAATATATATTGAACAGAGGTTTGAGATAAGCCATTTTCAGTAGTTATTTTCTTAAAATTTATATTTTTCTCATTGTTTATTATTGCAAGCGACTCAATACTAGTACTTAGTATAATAGTCATTACAAAAGAAAAACAAACTATTACTTTAACTATAGACTTCTTCATAAAACTATCCTCTTTTTAACATAAAATTTTCCATAAACGCATTTATATTATATCAAACATCCTGGTAAATAATACATACTAATTGTCATTTATTCAATAAATATGTCATGTAATGCTGAAAAAATGACAAATCATTCAAAATCAATAATAAAAATTCATAAATTATTATTATTATTGCTATCGATAATCTATATTAATAGACCTCTATTATTAACTCCTAAATTTAGTTTTTTGCATAAAAAAAAGACATAGATTAAATACTATGTCTTTTGGCAGGGGCAGTAGGAATCGAACCCACAACCAACGGTTTTGGAGACCGCTACTCTACCAATTGAGCTATACCC
>OGSQ01000080.1_pt1 | contig 66455 bp, 56 predicted proteins | sample 1573921 | NCBI WGS metagenome assembly OGSQ01 (sample SAMN03295832, study PRJEB24534) | human gut metagenome | isolation source: fecal sample 7 from infant 4 | host: Homo sapiens | place: USA: Pittsburgh, PA | collected 2014-07 | reverse complement strand
AAGTTTTATAATAATTTTGACAGTAGATAGATTTTTTTAAAATCTATCTACTTTTTTCGTTTAAATTACATTAGGTAAATATAAATTGCGTTAATTAAAGCCCTTAATATAATTATAATTAACTTATTTAATAGGAATTTATTTTGTTTTTAGTGATAGAGTCAACACATATATTAGTTTAATATTATTGTGTTTAAAGGTAACTATACTAATGAAATAAACTTAACAATAGTAAAAATATAATAGCCATATTATTACCAAATTAATTACTTAAAAATACATATATACAATTAAAAGTATTTTTTTTATATTTAAGTAAGAGAATTTATTTGCAATATTAGAATTTTTTTTTTTTATAAATAAAACATAGTTAAAAAAATAACTTTTATTGTAAAGTAATATATAGTTGATATAATAGTACTTGCGCAAGGATATACCTTTTGGAAGTATACATTCATGTATTTTTCCAAAAGGTATAATTATGTGTTTTTAAGATAAAAAAATTAAGAATTATTGACAGACGGAGGACGAAATGGATTTTACAAATGAAGAAAGAAGCAATTTAATTAATTTCAAAAAAATTATTGAGTGGGAGGCCCTACCAGGATTATTACTTTTAATTGCAACTATATTTGCATTAATAATCGCAAATAGCCCTTTTAAAGTTTATTATGACAACATATTTCATCATATAGAGATATTACCAGGATTTAATTTGCATAAGTTTATAAATGACTTTTTAATGGCGATTTTCTTCTTAGTTGTTGGTTGCGAAATTAAAATGGAAGTTATAAGAGGACATTTATCAGATATTAAAAGAGCTTCTTTCCCTGTTATCGCAGCTATCGGAGGAGTAACTATACCTGCTATTATATTTTTCATTATTAATAGAAATACACCATATGCTGGCGGAGTAGGTGTACCAATATCAACAGATATAGCATTTGCTATTGGAGCATTTATGATATTTAAGAATAAGCTTAGCAAGTCATTAAAGGTATTTTTATTAACATTAGCTGTTGTTGATGATTTAATTTCTATTGCAGTTATAGGAATATTTTATTCATCAGGAGTAAAATTAATGCCTTTAGCTTTAGGAGCTATAACATTTATACTTTTACTATCATTAAGAAAGATTGATAAAAAAGAAAGACTTACACCTTATTTTATATTAGGATTTATCTTATGGCTTTGCATATATGCAAGTGGAATACATGCAACTATAAGTGGTGTTTTATTAGCTATCACATTACCAATTAGTAAGTGTGACAAGGATACACTTCAATGTACACTGATTAGAATTGAACATGTATTAGCACCTTATGCTAATTTAATTATTCTTCCTTTATTTGCATTTTCTAATACTGCAATAAATATGAATATTTCATCAATTCCAGAAGGCGCGTTAAAGGTTTCTTTAGGTATAATAATTGGACTAGTAGTAGGAAAGCCTTTAGGCATATTATTATTTACATCTGTTTTATCTAAATTTAAGATTATAGAAAAACCTAGGGATGTTAAATGGTATGATATAATGTGTGTTGGAATGCTTGCAGGAATAGGTTTCACTATGTCTATATTTGTATCTGAAATAGCATTTGCAGGTAATGATGATATACTAAATATAGTGAAAATGTCTATTTTACTAGCGGCTATAATTACTTGTTCAATTGCTGCTATAGCAATTAATTTAGGTAAAAAATCAAATATAAAAGAAGTTAAAGCATAGTATTAACTTATAAACTATCATAAACCATCAATAAGCATATATGTGTTATTGGTGGTTTATTTATTTTAATAAATTTAATAAAAGTAAACAACTTTAATTTATAAATAAGAAATCTAAGAAAATTAAAGGCTACACTACTGGTATTCATATTATTTTCTTGAAAATAAATATCAATAGTATTAAAATTAAGATAATTAAATATTATGTGGAGGGTATATTGGATAGAAAATTAATAGAAAAAATAATAGGTAAGAAAAATTACGTTGATTTAAATGATGAAATATATAATCTAAGAGATATCACAACAATAATGAGGGAAAAGATAGTATTTAAAATAGAGTTTAGTGAGAATTTTCTTGATGATATAAATAGTAAAACTTTAAAAGCCAAATCAATAGTAGATACAATTATAGAAGGATTAGAAAATGATAAATTTGCTTTAGGATATACTAATAGTAAGATTTATCTTCTTAAGTATATAAAGGATATTCAGTTTAATTTAGATGGAATAATTAAAACAACTAAACCTTTAATTTATGATGATCTGATTATTTATACTAATAGCTTAATAGATCTTATATTATTATTTTAATGATGATTTAGTTATGTTTGTTTTAAATGAGTATAAATGATATTTGAAGTGACTGCATAGGATTGTGTATCTAATTTTATAGAAGGATAAGCCTGGTATAAGATCTTTGTAATTCTATCTTAGAGTTCAATTATACTTCTTAGTATAAGTATAACTTTATAAAAATAACAAGTAATTATATCGTGATATCTTATGAATTATATAATGTGTGATATTTTTGTATTTTAAAACTAGACTTAGTATAGTTTTTTTATTTAAGGTTATTAAATTAATCTAAATTTATGTTAAAATATTATTTGCTACATTTAATACATATTTAATAAAAATACATTTTATGATTGAAGGCGATAATATGAAGATTAAAGGTGTTTTATTTACTATTCTTTCAGCAGTGATTTTTGGATTCACTCCAGCTCTAGCTAATATTACATATGACTTGGGAAACAATGCATTATCTATGACGTTTTTTAGAAGTTTATTTGCAATACCATTTCTATTTTTGATATTAAAGGTTAAAAAGATCCCTTTGAATATAGAAAAGAGAGAAGCAAGTAATATATTTATTTTAAGTTTAATAGGAGTTGCTTTAACAATAGGATTGTTGTATAGTTCATATTCTTATATAGGTATAGGAGCTGCAACTACATTACATTTTATGTATCCTATATTTATTGCATTAGCATGCAAATTTATTTTTAAAGAAACATTAGGTATTGGAAAGGTATTATCATTAGTAATAGCATTCTTTGGAGTAATGTTTTTTATGGATATAAACAACAGCGGAAATATTACAGGAGCATTAATGGCATTAATATCAGGGCTAACTTATGCATTTTATGTATTATGGATTGATAAGAAGGGATTAGTTAAGATTAATCACTACAAGTTGACTTTTTACATAGTTACATTTGCTTCATTACAAATGTTTATTGGTAACTTCTTTGGAGGATATATAAACTTCAACTTACCACTTAAAGCTTATATAATTATTATAATATGCTCACTATTAGCATCAATAGTAGGAATAGTTTCTTTTCAAATAGGGGTTTCTATTATAGGCTCTACATCAGCAGCTATATTTTCTTTATTTGAACCTGTTACTAGTGTTATCAGTGGAGTAGTTATCTTTAAAGAAGTTTTAAACTTAAATAAGATTCTAGGGTGTATAATTATCTTAATTTCTATTACATACTTAGCACTAGAATCAAAATTAAAAGGAAAACACATAGAAGCTAAGATAGAAATATAAAAAAATAATAGTCTACAAGTAGTAGGTAAGGGGAGTTTCTTATTTATATATTAGTTAGCAATTTGGAGCTGTATAAGACAGCTCCATTTTTATCCCTTAGGTTTAAATATAATGGCAGCAAAGAATCCAAATACTACAGCAGCAGAAACACCGCCACTTACAGTTTTTAGTATACCTGAAAATATTCCTATAAATCCAGTTTGCTCAGCTTCTGTAATAGCAGAAGTGACTAATGTGTTACCAAAACTACTAATAGGTACAAAAGCGCCTGCACCTGCAAGCTTTACTAAAGGATCATATAATCCAAATCCACCTAAAATTGCTCCAATTACAACTAAAGTACAAGTAGTATGAGCTGGAGTTACTTTTAAGATATCCATTATAAGTTGACCAATAACGCAAATAATACCGCCTACAATAAAGGCGAAAATAAACTTTTCCATAATATCACACCCTTTTACATTTCTATAGAAACAGCATGAGCTACGCAAGGGATACTTTCTTTTTGCTGGAAGGAGATAGGAGACATTAGAGCACCAGTTGCTACAACTAATATCTTTTTAAGTTCTCCTTTTCTCATACGATTAAGTAAGTGTCCATATGTAACTGTAGCAGAGCAAGCACAACCACTTCCTCCACAAAAGCTTGGTTGATCCTTAGTATATATTAATAAACCGCAATCTGTAAAAATATCTTCAGGCATATTAATTTTATGCTTTTTAAATAATGCATTAGCAATTTCATGACCAACCTTTGCTAAGTCTCCAGTAGCAATTAAGTCATAGTGTGTGGCATCTATATCTAAATCTCTAAAATGAGCTTCAATAGTATCTACAGCAGCTGGTGCCATAGCAGCACCTACATTATAGGGATCAGATATTCCCATATCGATAACTCTACCTATAGTTGCTGATGTAACTTTGGGGCCATCACCACTTTCTGCTAGAACAGCAGCTCCTGCACCTGTAACAGTCCATTGAGCTGTAGGTGGTCTTTGAACTCCATAATCTGTAGGATATCTAAATTGCTTTTCTGCTGCAGCATTATGACTACTTGCAGAAGTTAAAACATATTTTGCAGCCTTGCTTTCTATAAGTTGTGCAGCTAAAGCTAAACCTTCCATAGAGCTTGAGCATGCACCAAATATTCCGAGATAGGGAATGGCTAAAGTTCTTGCAGCAAAGCTACTAGTTATAATTTGATTCATTAAGTCTCCACTAAAGAAAAAATTTATATCTTCTTTTTGTAAATTAGCTTTTTCGATAGCTCTATTACAAGCATGTTCTAACATAACTTTTTCAGCTTTTTCATAGCTATCTTGACCAAGCCATAAATCTTCAGTAATTATATCAAAGTCATTAGCTAAAGCACCATTTCCCTCGAAGGGGCCACCAACAGCAGCAGAAGATATTATTGTGGGTTTTGATTCAAAAATCCATGATTGATGTCCTTTTAGCATTTACATTCCTCCTAACCAGACTATAGTCATTTTTATTGTAGCTACAACAAAGGCAGCAACTATTCCGTACACAACTATGGCTCCAGCTAAACCAAACATATTACCAGCTACACCTAGGACAAATCCCTCACTTTTATGTTCAATTGATTTTGAAGCTATTGAATTTGCAAAACCTGTTATTGGTACAGCAGTTCCACAACCAGCCCATTGACTTAAGTGATCATAAACTCCAAGGCCTGTAAATAACACTGAAAAAAATATTAGTGTTATTAAAGTAGGGGTCATAGCTGTCTTTTCATCAAAGTTTAAATAATTTATATAAAGCCAATTAATTACTTGACCTATAGTGCAAATTCCTCCACCAACTAAGAAGGCTCTTATACAGTTTTTTAAAATTGGTCTTTTTGGTTCTATTGCTTTTACTAAATCATCATATTGTTGCTGAGCGGAAGTCATTTTTTTCTTTTTCATATTTGACATAATAATTCACCTTCTAACGTAATAAATAGGGTTCTAATTTATTTATTAGTTCTTCTAATTTTTTAGCATTTTTAGAATACATATTTTTAGCTTCTTCGTTATCTGTATCTAAGGAGTAGGACATTAAATCAGACTGACACTTTAAAAGACTTGCATATAGCATATCCTTAACTTGAGCTTTTGGAACTTGAATCATATCATCAAAGAGATCTAAGTATAAATCCCCTGAAGAATCTACTTGCCCTAGGAAAACACTTTCTAAAGGAACTCCTTGAGCCTCGAGTTGTGTATTAAGCCAACCTATGTTTAATCCTGCATTAGTAAGACCTTCATTCAATATGTTTCCATCTAAAATTACAGCTTGTGGTTCAGATTTCTGAGGAACCTTCTTACCTAAATCATAGGAGGTTACCGGTTTCTTATCAGCTTTTAAACTAACATTTATATCACCATTAGTTTCTAATAAAGAAAATTCTACATCTGCTAAATTAAAAGCATTTTTAGAGCGCATTATTTGTAAAAACTCTTGTCCTGTAATTCTTTCTTTAGATAAGTTATCTTCCATGATTTTACCATTTTTAATTAAAACTCTTTCTTTACCATGTAGTAAATTATAAATAGTCTTACTTTTCATAGATGCAAAATCTAGCACAAGGGGCATCATTGCCCAAATTAATAATGTAATGATTCCAAAATAGAAATTACTTATAATATCTAAAGAAATTAGTGGAATTAAAACTGCAACTACACTATAAGAAATAAAATCAAAAGGTGTAGCTCTAGCTAATGTTTTTCTCTTCATATATCTTGTTATTATAATTGCTATAAAAAATAGAATTATTGATTTAAATAAAACTATTAACCAAGTATCCATATTTCACCTCACTTAGTTGCCCTTATATTGTGGTTCTTCAAACTCCATAAATCCAATTCTTTGTTCTAAGTCTACCTTTATTTTATCTAACTCCATAGAAGCTTCCTTGTATATATTTTTAGATTCTTTATTTTGTTCTTGCAGGTAATACATATCTAATGTAGCTTCAGCACCTTTTAAGGTAGCTAATGTTTGTTTTACCTTTGAAATAGCTGTCATATAAATTTCTCCTTTTTTATTAATAAAATTCCTTACGATGTTAATTTAACCTTTATAGCTAATTTTAATTCACTACTTAATAGAAATAATTATTAATGGAGTATAAAGAGGTTAATACAATAACTTTAATGACTATAAATTAATAAAGGGATATTTTTCATTTGAGTTTTAAGAATATTTAAATTTGGATTGTACAAAAATATATTTGCAAAAGAAATTTGTAGAGGAGGTTTTATTATGCCAACAGGAACTAAAATAGAAACAGCATTAGCTAGTGCAAAAGGTTTAGCTGCTGATATGAAGACATTTTCTTTAGATACAGATAATCAAGAAGCAAAGCAAATGTTTAATCAGCTTGCAAATACAATGTCTGGTGTTGAGCAATCACTACAGTCAAGACTTGATTTTGTAAAACAACAAGAACCACAATATAATAAATAAGGTTCATAAATAAAAAGGTGCTGTCACATAATGAAAAATTAAGAGTGAATAATTAAGTTTAGTAATTTTATAAGAATTACAGCAATAATTTTAAATTCTTAATTTAAGCGATAATGCGACAGCCCCTTTAAAGTTTTTATAAAATAAGTATTTATATTCTATATATTAATATCATCTAATTTGAAAGTATTTTGAAGACCAGTATTCATATCTTTTATATTTATAGTTCTATAATTTTTTTCCTCTTCTCCTATAATAATTACATTAGGAATTGAAAGTTTATTTGCATAATTCATCTTCTTTTTTAGCTTATCATCTTCTAAGTATATTTCTACAGTTTTACCTAAAGATATAAGCTTATTATATACTTCATAGACATAACTATTGATTTCTGATAATGGTATAATTAAGTACTCTATTTTTGAAGGTAGCTTATAATTTTCTACAAATCCTATTTCCTTTAGAACAAAGAATAATCTAGTTAAACCTATAGAAATTCCAACACCAGGTAATATATTATTTGTATAGTTCTCTGCTAAATTATCATATCTTCCACCAGAACAAATAGAACCATATTCTTCATTATTAACTAATAATGTCTCAAAAACTGTTCCAGTATAGTAATCTAATCCTCTTATGATTTTAAGATTAACTAGGAGCTCATCTTCTTGTACTCCAAGTAACTCTAAGGTTTTTAAAACATCTTTTAATTCTTTAATTCCTAAATTAAAGTTATCATTATTTATATTTAATAATTCTAAAGATCTTAGCACTTCATTTTTAGATCCATTAATATTTATAAGATTATTTATAATTTCTGATTGTTCCTTCTCTAATAGTTTTTCTAACTCTTCTTTAAATGAATCTTTCCCTATTTTGTCAAACTTATCTATTAAAATCATAACTTCATTAGAGGAGTCTATCTTAAGATACTCTAGTAACCCAGAAAGTATTTTTCTATTGCTAATTTGAAACTTGTAATTATCTAAACCTATGGATTTAAAAGCTTTTGAAGCTAAGCTTATTACTAATGCATCATTACGAATACTTAACTTATCTTTCCCTATGATATCTACATCAAATTGATAAAACTCTCTATATCTCCCTTTTTGATTCCTTTCACCTCTATATACTTTACCAATTTGATATCTTTTAAAAGGGAAGGTTAATTCATTAAAGTATTGAGCGGTATATCTAGCAAAGGGAACTGTTAAGTCAAATCTTAAGGATAGATTTTTTGAACCTTTATTAAAAGAATATACTTGTTTTTCAGTCTCCCCTGCAGTTTTTGCAAGTAAAACATCTGACTTTTCTATTATAGGTGTATCAATGGGTAAGCAACCATTATCCTCATATACTTTAGTTACTTTATTTACAATGTCATTAAAAATTCTTTGCTCTCTAGGTAATAATTCCATAAATCCCGGTAAAATACTTGGTTTAATAATTGTTTTTTTCATTTTTATCTCTCCCTTATAATTTTATATAAAATAGTTGTTATATTTTAATTTGTTTATTAAACTTAATTGCTTTAAAGCACCATAAACTTATATATGAAACCTTAAATTAAGAATAACAAAAAGCCCTGTAGGCAGATTCTACAGGGCTTAGCAAATATGATTGCACTAATCACAGCCTAGAGAAGCAAGCCTACTCGAAATAGACTTGCATCTAAATAGATGAAGTCTCTCTAGCTATGATGATGTATATTAATTAAAAATAATAGTGCTTTCATAATAATTCCTCCAAAATGTAATACTTAAATTATAAACTATTTATATTTTTAATACAACATTATCAGCATAAAAGGTAAATATTGTTAAAGAAAAAAGTAGCTGGAAATTTGCTAATGAAAATGATCTATATCTAATTCTATTTAATTTTGACCATGCTTCATTTGATTATAATAATATAGATAAATATATTGATGAAGACGCATTATATGATTCAATAAATGAAGCAAATTAGATAAAGATTCTGTTAAAATAGAAATTAAAAATTTTAAATGTTTTATAAAAGAATATGGATTAAGCCATATTCTTTTTTATAAATAGAATTAAGTAATAGAAATAAACTTATTTTTATTTCTATTTTGTAGTATATTATAATTAGAAAAACTTATATTAGGAGGATAGTTATGGAATTAAATAAAAAGTTAAAAGAATTAAAAGATTATTTAAATGACTATGAAAAGTTAATACAAGCATTAAGTTTAGTTTATTGGGATATGAGAACTAATATGCCAAGTAAAGCTGGTGAATCTAGATCTAAGGTTGTAGAATACTTATCTGGCGAAAGCTTTAAGATGATCACTAGTGATAAGGTAGGAGAGTTTATAACTGATTTAAAGCCTTTAGTAAATGAAATGAGCCTAGTAGATAAAAGAATGATTGAAGAGCTTGAAAGAAGCTATAACGAAACTAAAAAGATACCACATGATAAATATGTAGCATATGTAGGGCTTTGTAGTAATTCTGAATTAGCTTGGGAAAAAGCTAAGGATGCAAATGATTTTGAAATATTTAAGCCTTATTTAGAACAAGTAGTTGAATATCAAAAGGAATTTATTAATTACTGGGGATATAAAAATGATAAGTACGATACTTTATTAGATAAGTATGAATTAGGTCTTACTACAGAAAAGCTAGATAAGATATTTTCTGAATTAAGAGATGGAATAATCGAAGTATTAGATAAGGTTAAAAGTAGTAAAAAGAACTTAAATCGTGATTTCTTATATGGGCATTTTGATGCTGATAAACAAAAAGATCTTTCTTTATTTATACTAGATAAAATAGGATTTGATAAGGAAGCAGGAAGATTAGATGTAAGCGTTCATCCATTTACAACTAACTTTGGCAATAAGGATGTAAGATTAACAACTAATTATCATGAAGATGAATTTACTTCAGCTTTATTTAGCACAATCCATGAAGGTGGTCACGGTATATATGAGCAAAATATCAGTGATGATTTAGAATCTACAGGACTACAACAAGGAGCATCAATGGCTATTCATGAATCTCAATCAAGATTCTATGAAAACATACTAGGAAGAAGTAAGGAGTTTTGTTCATATCTTTTACCAGTGGCAAAGGAATATTTTGAGGACTTTAAAGATGTTACTTTAGAAGAATTCTATGAAGCTATGAATTATGTTGAAACATCTCTAATAAGAACAGAAGCTGATGAATTAACTTATGGGCTTCATATTATAATTAGATATGAAATAGAGAAGGAATTAATTAATGGTAGAATATCTGTAAATGAATTAAAAGATTTATGGAATAAAAAGTATAAGGAATATCTAGGTGTAGAACCTAAGAATGATGCAGAAGGAATTCTTCAAGATATGCATTGGTCAGATGGTTCCTTTGGATACTTCCCAAGCTATGCTTTAGGAAACCTATATGGAGCTCAAATGCTTAATACTTTATTAAAAGAAAAGCCAACAGTTATGGAAGCAGTAAAGAGTGGAGATCTTACTGAAATAACTAAGTGGTTAAATGAAAAAGTACATGTTCATGGAGCTATTTATACTCCAGGAGAACTTATAAAAAACATTACTGGGGAAGAACTTAATCCTAAATACTTTATAGATTACTTAAAGAATAAGTACTATAAAATTTATGATGTAGAATAGATTTTTAAGGAGTTGTCAAACAATGACAGCTCCTTAAAATTACATATTATATTTTCTTTTAGTAATAGATACTATTTTTTATACCTATATATAAATGGTATAATTACTATAAAGATTATATTAATGGAGTATCTAAATGGGAAGATTTAAAGAAATATATATTAATTATTTAAATTTAGATAAAGAAGGAAGAGAGCATATAAAAATATGCTCAAAAGAATATATTTATGATAATAAAAACAGGAAATTATTGTTGTCTCAATATATTCTAATGTCTAGTAAATATATATATGAAATTAAAGCAGCAGAAGGTACTGCACATCTATGGACTTGGAGTGATTTTAAAGATGAAGCTAAAGGAAAAATATTAAGTTATAAGACTGAAGGAAACGTAATATTAAGTCAGTTATTAGAATTTGAAGAGGAACTTGATGTAGAAGTGCTGTGTAAGTATGGTTTAGAGATAGTTATAAGATTAAATTAAATTTTTTGGGGGAATTTCAATGAATGAAACAATAAGTACAATTTTAAAAAGGGGATCACTTAGAAAGTATGATAAAAGAGATATTTCAAAAGAGGATTTAGACTTAATTTTAAAATCTGCGATGAGGGCTCCAACAGCAGGAAATATGATGTGTTATTCAATCATAGTAATAAAGAATTCTGAAACAAAAGAAAAACTTTCTATAAGCTGTGATAATCAACCATTTATAAAAACAGCTCCAGTTCTACTAGTATTTTTAGCTGATTTTAGCAAATGGTATAAATATTATAAAACTAATAATACTAAGGATTTTATGATTAATAAAGGTGAAAATTTTGAAGGGCCAACAGAGTCAAATCTATTATTAGCTACACAAGATGCTTTAATAGCAGCAGAAAATGCAGTGATTGCAGCTGAAAGTTTAGGAATTGGATCATGTTATATCGGTGATATTATGGAGAAATTTGAATATCATAAAGAGTTATTAAATCTACCTAAATATGTTTATCCAGTTACTATGCTAACATTAGGGTATTATCCTAATGGTTATAGTGTTCCATTAAAAGATAGATTTAAAGAAGAATTCATTGTTTTTGAAGAAAAATATAATGAGCTATCAAAAGAGAATATTAATGAAATGTATAAAGAAAGAGATAAATTATTTGTTTCTGAAAATAAATATAAGGCAAACAATTATGCTCAGTATCATTATAATATGAAGGTGAAATCAGATTTTTCAAAGGAAATGACAAGATCGGTGAAATTAGTTTTAGAGGAATGGAATGGCAATATAATTTAGTACTAAAATATTAGTTAAGTGTAGTATAATAGTAAACTTATTTATAGTATTTTCTTATAAGCTAGAATAAATATTATCATATATAAGTTATAGCCAATAAAAATATAAAAGATTACAATAATATAAGCCAATTAGTTAAGATTAATATTTTCTGCTAACTTATATTATTGTAATCTTTACTTTGATGCAAATTCTATTATATCTTTTAGGGCTTTTTCACCATTCATTGTTCCGAAAGTCTTCATATCTAAGGAATCACAAGAAATATTATAAGGTTCCGTAACTTTCTTTATTGATGGAACTAAGTATCTTACTTGTGGACATACTAAAATTAAATCAATTATTTTATCTAAGGCATAATCTCCTATAGAGGATTCTCTAATAAATCCAGCAGGACCATAGGCAAGAATATAATCATATTTACTTTTTAATTCTTCAAAATCAGTTAGGATTGTCATAAGATCATCTACTAAAACATTATCTTTATTAGATGCCTTTTTAATTTTAGAACAAAATAGGCTAGAAGTGGCCCCTCCAGCACAACAGATGTATACTAACAACTTACATCACTCCTTATCTTATATTAATAATACTCCAGATATTAGTAATAGTACATATAAATAAAATATAGGTGAAATTATTTTCTGGGAAATAATGTAAACAGATTGAGTTACTCTCCGACATAGAATTGATTATTATTGAATATTTTTTGCCAAATTGGGAATACTCTGTATATAAAGGGGTGACTCGATGAAAAATAGTAAAAAGATTTTGATAGTAATCTTTATAATAGCTGTTATTTTAATTGGAGATAAAATACGTGCCTCTGCAAGTTCATTTACAAATCTTTTAGAAAATAATCTTAGTATAGATAATTTAATTGAGTATATTAATACTTTAGATATAAGTAGGGAAGAAATTGATGAGGTTGTAGATAAGGGTAAGGAAATTACTGATGATGTTAAAGGTAAAGAAAGCATTAAAGATTATAAGATAACAGAGTTAATAAGAATATATAAGAATGTTACTGCTATGGCTGAGGGCTTGCGACTTGATATAGACTTCAGCTTTAAAAATGGAGATTTTACATTAAAAGAAAAATCCACTAAAAACCCTATCTTTAAAGGAAATATTAGTGGGATTAAATCTTACTATGAGGCTATAAAAAATAATAGTGATGTATTATCTCTTGAGGTATTTTCATATATAGATAACACTGAAGTAATAGATAATTTTAAGAAATCTATAGAAGATGAAATAGATGATAATGAGAATATAGATACTAAGGTAAATGATAATAAGAAAAGTGATATTGAATCTGAGCTTAATAATAGATCAATATCAGAATATAATAAAGCTAATGAAAATTTACTAACAAATAATAATAATAGTAACCCGATTATTTTACCAATTTTTCTATATATAGGGTGCATATTAACTATTATAATTTCTTACATAAAATTTAAAAGATAATACATAAAAAAGAGGATATCTTACTAAGATAGCCTCTTTTGAATTTACAATCTAAATAAATAATTAAGAATTTAGTATATTCTAATTTAATTAAAGAACTTAACTTCATAAAACTCAAAAGTAAATATTCTCTAATTCATCACTATTTCATTCTTAATTATAATGCCTTTACTTTATTTATTAATAATCTTAAAGTAATTGCCTTGAATTATATAATCAGCAATTTTAAATGTGTCTTTAAGATGCTGTTCTTCATTTGCATCTTTTGGAGTCCCTTTTATTTCTCCATCATTTAAGATAACGGCATCTCTATTAGTATTTACTAAAACTCTTCCCATAGAAGTACTTTCAAAATCTTCTCTTTCTACTCCTAATAAATATGAAATAGTAGGTAAGAAGTCAGTTTGACCACCAACCTTTGATATAGTTTCTGCCTTAATATCCTTATTATAAATTATAAATGGTATTTCCTTAGTATTTTCCTGCCACCAATTTTCATTTAATGGGGCATCTTTAATTTGATCTTCATAGAATTTATGAACTCCACCATGATCACCATATATCATAATTACTGTGTTATCTAATTGACCATTTTTATCTAATTCTTCTAAGAATAATTTTATTGCTTCATCTGCATATCTTACACTTTGGAAGTATCCACCTAACATATTTTCATCTAACTCCTTAGGTAAATCTAAAAGCTTTTTATCATCAGGTATTTCAAATGGACCATGACTAGTTAATGTTGCAATGAAAGTGTAATAAGGCTCTGTTTCAGTTTTTAATTTTTCAGATATTTGTCTTAAATATGATTCATCTGATAATCCAGGTCCTATAATCTCATCTTCCTCGAACTCATATATATCCCATAATTTATCAGTTTCAAATGCCTTATGTGGTTCTGCCCAGTTCCAGCTACCAGGTAATTCAGCATGAGTAGATATAGTGTTGTATCCTTTATTATTAAGAAGCATTTGCAAGCTATTATAAGAAGTCCAAGGGTAAGTAGGGAAGGTACTTGTACTTCTTATAGGAAAGATAGATGTATTAACCATCAAATCTGCATCTGAACTGGTTCCTGAATTATTTTGCTCATATATATTATCAAAGTACAAACTATTCTTTAATAGCTTATTTAATGTTGGTGTTATTTCTTGTCCATTAACTTTTTGATTAATAACAAAGTTTTCTAAAGATTCAACTTGAATAGCTATTAAGTTTTTATCCTTTAAAAGTCCAAAATACTCATTATCAGGTAAATCTTCTTTATTATTGTTAAGCCAAGTTTCAACCTCATTAATATTTTCTTCAGTTAAATCTATATTTTTATTTGAAAAATAAAATAAATCATAACCATGATATCCAAGAGGACTCATATCACTAAAGCTTTGGAATGGTGCCCAAGATAATCTTAAAAAGGATTGTCCAGGAATTAGTCCTTTAATATCTATTACATAGTGAGAAAGTAAAACAATTCCTAAGGTTAATCCAGCAATTACTATAGTTTTAATAGCTCTTAAGCTTAATTTAGATTCGTCTTTAAAATCTCTAATTCTATCAAATTTAAATAGTATAAAGAACACTAGGAAATCAATAAAGAATAATAAATCTACTACTCTAAAATTAAACAAACTCTTTCCAATTGGATTGAAAATCTCAGGATGTAGTAGGTGTCTTAGGGATAAAAATGTCCCATTTACTCTGTAGTACCATATATCTGCAACAAATAGTAAAGTAATTATAAGATTTAAAATCATTGCAGATTTAATTTTGCCCTTATATTTAAATAAGAACATTATGCTAAAGATAAATGCAATTATAAGCAAATGAGCACCTATAGCAGGAACTCCAAAATACATTGTTGCAAAATTTATGCTAGAAGAATTCTCCGTTCTAAGCATAGATAATAATAGCATAGATTTTCCTTGTATTATTAAAACCATTACTACATATAACCAGTTATTAAATAAAAACTTTTTTATAAAATCCTTCATAAATGAAACCTCCAAAAAATAATCCTAAGGTTTATTGTATATTAATTTTTTTAATAGTTCTACATAAATAATCATTATGTAAGAAAATTCATAAATTAATTATTTAAAAAAACTTGAAATTAAATAGTATATATAATATAATTGTTTTAAAATTAAATAGTTCTTATTAAGAGTGGTGGAGGGACTGGCCCTATGAAACCCGGCAACCTACAATTATGTATTTATTTGTGTGGTGCTAAATCCTACAGTTAATCTGAAAAATAAGAAAACTAGTATGCAATTATATAGTTGTATTTAAGAATTCTTTCTATTTTGGAAGAGTTCTTTTTTTATTTATAAAAGGGGGAATCACAATGAACGAAAAGAAATTACAATTTGAAACTATCTCTGTAAGAGGGGCAAGCGGAGGAGATAGTGTCACTGGTGCAATAAGCTATCCTATTTATCAAAGTACAACTTTTAAGCATCCAGAATTAAATAAAAGTACTGGATATGATTATTCTAGAACTAATAATCCAACTAGAGAAGAGGTTGAAAGGACAATTTGTCTTTTAGAAGAAGGAAAAGAAGCCTTAGCTTTTTCTACTGGAGTTGCTGCAATAACAGCATGTTTTCATTTATTCAAACCTGGGGATCACATTATAGTTTCAGAGGATCTTTATGGTGGAACTTTTAGATTGTTTAATGATTTTTATAGTGTATTTGGTATAAAATCTACCTTTGTAGATACTACTAGCTTAGATAAGATTAAAGAGGCTATTACAGATGAGACTAAGGCTATATTTATAGAAACTCCATCTAATCCATTAATGAGAGTAAGTGATATTTCTGATATAAGTTATTTATGTAAGAAGAATAAGTTAACTTTAATAGTTGATAATACTTTCTTAACTCCATATTTTCAAAAGCCTTTATTATTAGGTGCAGATATTGTAATTCATAGTGGTACAAAGTTTCTAGGTGGCCATAATGATGTTTTATCCGGATTTTTAATAGCAAATGATACTGATATTATTAATAAGTTAAGAGTAGTTCAAAACTCGACAGGTGCAACTTTATCAGCTTTTGATTCTTGGTTACTATTAAGAGGGTTAAAGACATTATCTATAAGACTTGATAAATCTCAAGAAAATGCTATTCTAATTGCTAATTATTTAAAAAGAAACGAAAATGTAGAAAAGGTATATTATGTAGGTCTTGAAGATCATGAAGGCTATGATGTAAATATTGTACAATCCACTGGTTATGGTTCAATGATTTCATTTAAGGTTAAGAAGGTTTCTTTAGTTGCTAAGTTACTAAAAAAACTTGAAGTTATTTCTTTTGCTGAAAGCTTAGGTGGGGTTGAAACATTAATTACTTATCCATATACTCAAACTCATGTGGATATGCCGAATGATCTTAAGCAAAGACTTGGAGTAGATGAAAGATTATTGAGATTGTCTGTTGGAATAGAAAATATAAATGATTTATTAGATGATTTAAAATCAGTATTGGGGGAGTAATATGAAATTTGGAACAAAGTTATTACACAGTGAAAAAACTATAGATAAAAATACAGGAGCAGTTACATTACCTATATATCAAAGCTCTACTTTTCATCAATTTGATATAGATAATTTCGGTGAATATGACTATGCTAGATCTGGAAATCCAACTAGAAATGCTTTAGAGAAAGAATTCGCAAGACTTGAAAGTGGTAAATATGCATATGCATTTTCTTCTGGGATAGCAGCTATATCTTCTGTGATTAGCACATTTTCTTCAGGAGATCATCTAATTGTAGCAGAAGATGTGTATGGAGGAACTTATAGGTCTGTAACTAAGCTTTTTAATAGATTTAATATTGCGTTTACCTTTGTAGACACTAGTAAAATAGAAAATATAGAAAAAGAAATTAAAGAAAATACTAAGGCAATTTATCTAGAAACTCCATCAAATCCTTTACTAAAAATAACTGATTTAAAGGAAGCGGTAAATTTTGCTAAGAAACATAACTTACTTACAATAGTTGATAATACTTTTATGTCACCATATCTTCAAAGACCTTTAGAATTAGGTATTGATATAGTGGTTCATAGTGCAACTAAGTTTATTGGTGGTCATAGTGATGTAATAGCAGGATTTGCAGTTACAAATGATAAGTTATTAGCTGCAGAAATATATAGAGTTCAAAATGGATTTGGTGCTATTTTATCTCCACAAGATTGTTATTTAGTATCTAGGGGGCTAAAAACTTTAAAAATCAGAATGGATCAATCTCAGAATAATGCTTTAGAACTTTCAAAGTGGCTTTTAGAGCAGGAATTGGTAGAAGCAGTATATTATCCTGGCATTGAATCTCATAAGTATTATGAAGTTCATAAAAATCAATCCTTTGGTCCAGGGGCTGTACTATCTTTTAAATTTAAAAATATAGAGCAAACTAAGCACTTTTTAAATAATGTTGAAAATGTAGTAGTTGCAGTAAGCTTAGGAGCTGTAGAAACTATAGTTTCTTATCCAGTAAAGATGAGCCATGCTGCAATTCCTCGAGAAGAAAGAGAAAGATTAGGCATTACTGACACCTTAATTAGAGTTTCTTTGGGAATAGAAGATATAGAAGATATTATTGAAGGGTTTAAAAAAGGATTTCTAAATTAGTAATTTATAGTCATTGACAAGAAAAGTTAAAAGAGATAACATAAAGGTTAATAAATTAATTGTATAAAATTATATTTAGCAAATACGTTATGTAGGTGATGAAGTGTCAAAATATGATGATTTAAAGTTAGATAACCAAATTTGTTTTTCTCTTTATGCTGTATCTAGGGAAATAATTAAATTATATAAACCCATTTTAGATGAGTTGAATTTAACATATACTCAATATTTAGTAATGCTTGTCTTATGGGAAGAAAATAAAGCTACAGTTAAGCAGCTTGGTAATAGATTACATTTAGATTCAGGTACCTTAACTCCTCTTCTAAAAAAACTAGAATCTATGGAACTAATAGAAAAGTATAGATCAAAAGAAGACGATAGAGTAGTTTTTGCTGAACTTACATCTAAGGGGAGAGAATTGCAAGAGAAATCAAAAGATGTTCCTAAAAAAGTTTTATGTAATATGAAATTTAGCGAAGATAAGATAAAACAAATAAAAGAAGGAATAGATGAATTGCTATTTAGTTTAAAATAGTAATTAATTGGAGCTGTAATATTACAGCTCCATATTATTTTGATTAATTATATGTTTCAATAAATATTTAATATATTGTAATCTTATATGTAAAATGTCACTAACAACTAAAATCATATTGCAGAAAAATATATACTAGAGTAGTATATATATGGTTCAATTAATAATCTACATTAATTAGTTTTATAAAATTAAAATATAAAAGAAATACTTAAGTTAAATATACAAGTTAAAAGTATAGTTTTTGATTTTTATATAAACTGTGGAAGCAATCTAGTTATTTATGAATCATTAGCGGATAATATAAATTAATAAAATCTAGAATATTTATAACAATATAAATTAATTGTTTATTAAAGGTACGGAGTGATATAAATGGAAGAAAGATTACAAAAATACATGGCTAGATGTGGTGTTGCATCTAGAAGAAAGTGTGAAGAAATAATACTAAGTGGGGAAGTTAAAATAAATGATAATATTGTTTCTGAACTTGGTGTCAAAATAAATCCAGAAAAAGATACAGTTACATATAAAGGTAATATAATAAAGCCTGAAGAAAAAAAACTTTATATAATGCTTAATAAGCCAGAAGGTTATATAACTTCTGTTAAAGATGAAAAGGGACGAAAAACGATTTTAGACTTAGTTAAAGTTGAAGAAAGAATTTACCCTATAGGGAGATTAGACTACGATAGTTCAGGTTTGATATTACTTACTAACGATGGAGATATCTATAATAAAATAATTCACCCAAGAGTTAATATAGGAAAAAAGTATATTGCTACTTGCAGAGGTGAGTTTAGCAAAGAGGAAATTAGAAGGTTTGAGAGCGGAGTTGATATTGGGGGATATATAACTGCTGAAGCGAAAATGACACTTTTAGATATAGAAAAGAAGAAGAATTCAGTTAACTCAGTTGTAGAGATTATAATCCATGAAGGTAAGAATAGACAAATAAGAAGAATGTGTGAAGCTTTAGGTCATGAGGTATTATCCTTAAAAAGAGTTGAAGTTGGTAATATAAAACTTGGTTATCTTAAAAAAGGTCAATGGAGAGATTTAACTGAAGAGGAACTTAAATATATAAATTCATTATAGAAAATTTCGAGGTAAATATGTATAGATATGTTGGGAATATAAGTGATTTATCACATGATATTATAAAAAACTATGTTTTAAACAAAATTGTGGCTATTGATGCTACTTTAGGTAACGGATATGACACAGATTTTTTAGCTAATAACTTTTCAAAAGTATATGCTTTTGATATTCAAGAGGAACCTTGTATTAAATATAAAGAAAAGAATATAGAAAATGTTGAAGTTATAAATGATTCTCATCATTTATTTAATACTTATATTAATACAAAAGTAGATTGTATAATATATAACCTAGGATTTTTACCTGGTGGTGATAAAAATATAACGACTAATCATATAACTTCACTTGAAAGTATTAAATCAGGTCTTGAATTACTTAACAGTGGGGGAATAATGGCTATTTGCATATATAGAGGTCATAATGAAGGTAAGATAGAAGAAACTTGCATTTTACAGTATTTAAAAGAACTGCCTAAAAATAAGTATGGAGTTATGGCACAATCCTATCTGAACAGGCAAGAAGTCTCACCTATGCTGGTAATTGTAGAGAAAAAATAAAATTGACAACCTATAAATACACTACAAGTTTTTATTCCTTTTAAGAGAAAAATGAAATAATTATTGCTGGATTATTCAATAAATGATAGTATAATAGTATAAGTTGTTAAGTTTAAATGAAAAGAAGGGATATGAATGGATAATAATCTTAATGATAACTCAAAAGATTTAATGCGAATAATACAATCAAAATTCCCAAGATTGAGCAAAGGACAAAAATTAATTGCAGAGTATATTTTGAAAAGCTATGATAAGGCTGCTTTTATGACTGCAGCTAAGCTTGGAGTATCAGTTGGGGTTTCAGAATCTACAGTAGTAAGATTTGCAAATGAACTTGGATTTTCAGGTTACCCAAAACTTCAAAAAGCACTTCAAGAATTAATAAAAAACAAACTTACAACAGTTCAAAGATTAGAATTATCAAATGATTACGTAAGTGAAGGTTATGCACTTAAAGGTGTTCTTAAAGCAGATATTGAAAATATAAGAGCTACCCTAGAAAAGATAAATTATAATACCTTTGAAGATGTTGTTAATAAAATATTTGAAGCAAAAAGAATATATATAATTGGACTTAGAAGCTCAACAGCCTTGGCAGAATTTTTAGGTTTCTATTTAAATATTATTTTGCAAAATGTTAAGACTGTTGGGTATGGAATATCTGATATATTTGAGCAAATGATCAATCTTGAAGAAGGAGATCTTGTTATAGGTATTGGCTTCCCAAGATATGCTTCTAGAACTATTGATGCTTTAGCTTTTGCACAAGATAGAGGTGCGGATGTAGTTGCAATTACTGACAGCCTTTTATCACCTCTTGCATCAAAGGCTGATTATTCATTAATTGCTCATAGCAATATGGCTTCCTTTGTTGACTCTTTAGTTGCACCTTTATCAGTTATTAATGCATTAATAATTGCAGTTGGAATGAGAGAGAAGCAAAGTATAGCAAATACATTTAATAGTCTTGAATCAATTTGGAAAGAATACAATGTATATTCTTATAATAATAGAAATGTAGGTGAAGATTAAAATCATATTATATTTTAGTCCCACTTTATACAGTTTAATTAAAAATTACATAAGAATTTAACTAAAGTGATGTATCAATTATTATATAAGATTGATACATCTATTTTTATACAATAAAAGTTGTAATTAAGGTTGTTAAATGATATATTATTTTAAGAAAAAATAATGCATTGGAGGATGAATATGAAAAAAGTAATAGTAATTGGAGCAGGTCCTGCAGGAATGATGGCAGCTATTACAGCCGCTAAAGATGGCAATGAAGTTATACTTCTTGAAAGTAATGAAAAGGTAGGAAAGAAGTTATTTATTACAGGTAAGGGAAGATGTAACGTTACCAATAGTAAGGACATTTCAGAGTTCTTTGACTTTATTCCTGGCAATCCTCATTTTTTATATAGTGCATTATACTCTTATACAAATGAAGATACTATAAACTTTTTTGAATCACAGGGAATAAGACTTAAATCTGAAAGGGGCGGTAGAGTTTTTCCTAACTCAGATAAGTCTTCAGATATTATTAAAGGACTTTTAAAGGAATTAAATAATAATAAGGTAGATATTAGACTTAATTCAAAGGTTACAGATATAATTTATAAAAACTCACTTATTGATGGTGTTAAAGTTAATAATAATTATATTATAACTGCAGATAATTATATTATAGCTACTGGGGGAGTATCATATCCTTTAACAGGCTCAACTGGAGATGGATTAAAATTTTCTAAAGAAGTTGGACATAATATTACTACTCTTAAAGGATCATTAGTTCCTATTGAGATTAGTAATAGCTGGATACGAGAAATTATGGGATTAACCCTTAGAAATATTGGAATTTCATTATATGAAGTAGATAAGAAAAAACCTCTATATAAAGAGCAAGGTGAAGTATTATTTACAAGTTATGGAATTTCGGGTCCGTTAGCCCTAAAAACCTCTAGATATATTAATGAAGGCTTAAAGTATTATATTGCTTTAGATTTGAAGCCAGCTTTAACCTTAGAAGAACTAGATTTAAGAGTACAGAAGGATTTTAAGAAATATATAAATAAAGAATTTAAAAATTCTTTAGATGACTTATTTCCTAAAAAACTTATTCCTATAATAATAAGTTTATCTAATATTAATGAAAATAAAAAAGTTAACGAAATTACAAAAGAAGAAAGAAAATATTTAGTTAACTTAATAAAGGGTATTAAATTAACTATAAGAAAATTAAGACCAATAGAAGAAGCAATAGTAACTTCAGGTGGGGTAGATACATTGGAAATAGATCCTTCTACAATGAAGTCTAAATTAATCAATAACCTCTCTTTTGCAGGCGAAGTTATTGATATTGATGCATATACAGGTGGATACAATGTACAAATTGCATTATCTACAGGTTATTTAGCAGGAAGTAATATATAAGCTTTCAATTAATTTACTTTACTTTCAAAACTATTTTTCACTTAAAATAACACAAATACTTGAAATATAGATTATTTATTGAAACATATATTGAAATAACTTGTTTATAATTGATAATAATATTATAATTTATATGAAATGTTTTTCATATACGAAAGGTGGAGTACTATTTTGAGATTATCAGTTGCTATAGATGGACCAGCGGGGGCAGGTAAAAGTACAATTGCTAAGTTAGTTGCAAAGGAATTTGATTTAATGTATATCAATACTGGAGCGATGTATAGAGCTGTAGCTTTAAAAGCTGAAGAAAATAATATAGGGGACAAAGATATTGATGCTTTATGCAATTTAATTAGTACTTTTGAAATGAAGTTCGAAAATGATGATTTAATTTTAAATGGGGAAAATATACAAGATAAAATTACTATGCCTGAAATTAGTAAGATAGTATCTAAATACGCTTCTATTAAAGAAGTAAGGGAGATACTTGTTAAATTACAAAGAGAAATGTCAAATAAATTTGATGTTATAATGGATGGTAGAGATATTGGAACAGTGGTATTAAAGGATTCTAAGTTTAAGTTTTTCTTAACAGCAACTCCAGAGGCAAGGGCTGAAAGAAGATATAAGGAATTAACAAATAGGGGATTAAAAGTAGATTATTCTACAATACTTGAAGATATAATAAAAAGAGACTATATAGATAGTAATAGAGAAGTAGATCCTCTAAAAAAAGCTGATGATGCAATTGAAATTGACACAACTAGGCTTTCTATCAATGAAGTAGTTAAAGAAATCTCTTTAAGTATTAAAAAGAATCTAAGTGTACTATAGTCTAATATTTAGATTTTATAATATACTTAAAGTATAATATGTAATTAAAAGCTTAGGAGAATTGATATGAGTAAAGTTTTATTAGCAGAAAATGCAGGTTTTTGCTTTGGTGTTCAAAGAGCAGTTGAAGAAGCACTAAAGGTTAAGAAACAATATGATAAGAAAATATATACACTAGGTCCATTAATACATAATAATGATGTAGTTATGTATCTAGAGGAAAATAATATTTACGCTATAGATTATAGTGAAATAGATAAATTAAATGAAGGTGATGTTATTGTAATTAGATCTCATGGAGTATCTAAGGCAGTAACAGATAGCCTTGAAAGCAGAGGACTAATTGTAGTTAATGCTACATGTCCATATGTAACTAATATTCATAAAAAAGTCAATAAATACTCCGATTTAGGATATAATATTGTTATACTTGGGGATGATAAGCATCCAGAAGTAGTTGGAATTAATGGATGGTGTAATGATAGTGCCATAATTACTAAAGATGGAGACTTTGATAAAAAACTACCTAAAAAGATATGTGTTGTATCTCAAACTACAGAAAAAGAAGAGACTTGGAAAAAAACAGTAAGCAATTTATCTTCTATATCCAAAGAACTATTAGCTTTTAACACTATTTGTTCAGCTACAGAAGTTAGACAAAAAAGCGCTAATGAATTATCAAGAGAAGTTGAAACAATGATAGTTATAGGTGGCAGAAATAGTTCTAATACAACTAAGTTGTATCAAATATCAAAGGATAATTGTCCGAATACAATCCATATTGAAAATGCTAAGGAACTTAGCAAAGAATTTATTGAATCTAATAAGGATAAGACTGTTGGGATTACTGCAGGTGCATCTACTCCTGACTGGATTATAAAAGAAGTAATTGATATTATGGAGGGGAAAAATTAACATGGAAGATCAATTAAAGCTAATGGAAGAAATGGATAGAAGATTTAGAATTGGTGATGAAATCAATGGTGAAGTTCTATCTATAGGAAGAGATGAAGTTACAGTATCATTATCAGGATATAAACTTGACGGTGTAATACCTTTTAAAGAATTAACTTCTGAAGAAAATTTATCTTCATATTTAGAAACAATTAATGTTGGAGATGAAATTACAGCAAAGGTTATTAAACTTAGAAATGAAGATGGTAATGTAGTTCTTTCTAGACTTGAATATGAAAAGAAAGCTACTTTAAATGATTTAGAAGTAAAGTTCAATAATAAAGAAACTTTTACTATTAAAATTAAAGATGTAATAGAAAAAGGTTTAATAGGATACTACAAGGGAGTTAGAATTTTTGTTCCTTCTTCTCAAGTAGATATAAGATATGCAAAGGACAGAAGTAACCTTAAAGGTACAGAACTTGAAGTAAGATTAATAGATTTTTCTATTGAAAACCCTTCAAAGGTTGTTGCATCTAAAAGAGTAATTTTAGAAGAAGCTAAAAAAGTAGTTGAAGATGCAGCTTGGGAAAATATCAAAGTTGGAGAAGTTGTAAAGGCTGAAGTTAAGAGATTTACTGACTTTGGTGCTTTTGCAGACATAAATGGAGTAGATGGATTAATTCATTTATCTCAAATTTCATGGAGTCATGTAAAAAATGCTGAAAGTGTTTTAAAGAAAGGCGATATAATTGATGTAAAGATTATTGAAGCTGATAGAGAGAAAAATAGAATTTCTTTAAGTATTAAAGCATTAACTCCAGAACCATGGAGCAATATAGAAGAAAAATACCCAGAAGGTTCGGCTGTATTAGGTAAGGTTGTTAGAATAAGTGACTTTGGTGCCTTTGTAGAATTAGAACCAGGTGTTGATGGGTTAGTTCATATTTCTAAAATAACTAATGAAAGAATTAATAGCCCTGCTGATGTATTAAACATTGGTGATGAAGTTAAGGCTATAATTCTTTCTGTAGATGCAGAAAATAAGAAAATTGCTTTAAGCATAAGAGACGCTGAGTAATATATTTTAAAAGACACACATAAATTATTATGTGTGTCTTATTTATTTAGGCCGTTAATATTGACCTTTACATTGTATAAGAATTATACTTATTATATAGACAAAAAGGGGTATTTAGTATGCTTGAGAAGTTAACTTTGCACAATATGGATATTTTCAAAGAGATATATAGTAAAAATTTTGAAGAAATCAGTTATAATAAAGACTTTTTTAAATCTTATGACAGTCAAAACTTTTTATTAAAGTTCTTATATAGAAAGTCTATAAGATTAATTAAAGTTAATGAAATATATATAGGATATATTTGGTATGAAAGTAGTTCAAGTAAATATACAAAAGTGTGGGCTCTATATATAGATTTTAAGTATATGGGTTTACTTAATAAAAATATTTTAAGTCTTTTTAATAATTACCTACTATCTTACGAAGCATTAGATACACTTCAAAATTCTATTGTATTAGAATCTCTTGGTTTTACTAAAAAGAAATATACTTTATTATTAAAGTTAAACCTTAAAACTTATGAAGATAAAAAAGAGGAATATATAAAAGAAGTAGAGTTTAAATTAAGATTAAAAAATCCAATAAATTTTTATACTAGAATGTTTGAGATTGGAAAAGATGAAATTTTAAGATGTGATATCCAAAACGATATTTTTGAGCAATGGAATAGGCTTCCTTTAATAACTGAGGATATCTATGCAGATATGGCTCAAGATTATTATATTAATGAATTATGTATCTTTGCTATATTAAATAACGAATATATTGGATATGGGCAAATTATATATAATAGGTCTATGTTTACTATAGTTAATTTTGGGATAGTAAGTAAATACAGAGGGCTTGGATTTGGAAATTTATTTCTTAATGAGATGATTGAATATGCTAAAAATTATGGAATAGAAAATTTATATATAAGAGTTGATTCAGATAATATAAAAGCAATAAACTTATATAGAAAAATAGGTTTTCTAGATGAAAACAAGATATTAGTATGGGAAAGAGAAAAATAGGGTAGTTTTTCTACCCCTTTTTTATTATAATATTATTGGAGAAATAGTTCTATAAAAGGAGATTACTGATGAAGGAAGAAATGAAAGATTTAAAATACTTTATTGAAACTTGGGGCTGCCAAATGAATGAAGAAGATTCGGAAAAGCTTTCAGGAATGCTTAAAAGTATTGGTTATAGTAAGAGTACTGATATAAAGGATGCAGATATTATTATATTTAACACTTGCTGCGTAAGAGAAAATGCAGAAAATAAGGTTTTTGGTAATTTAGGAGAGCTTAAACATCTAAAGAAGAAGAAGCCAGAATTAATAGTTGCTGTATGTGGTTGTATGATGCAACAAGAAGGTATGGCTGATAAAATACTAAGTAAGTTCCCTCATGTCAACATAATCTTTGGAACTCATAATGCCTATAAGTTCCCAGAGTACTTAAATAGAGTTAAAACTGAGGGAGTACAAGTAAAGGAAATCTTTAATAAAGAAACAGAAATAATTGAAGGCGTTCCAATAGATAGAGAAAGTTCAGTTAAAGCTTTTGTTACAATAATGTATGGATGTAATAATTTCTGTACTTATTGTGTAGTTCCTTATGTTAGAGGAAGAGAAAGAAGTAGAAAATCAGAAGATATAATAAAGGAAATTGAAGATTTAGTTGCCAAGGGTTATAAAGAAGTAACATTACTTGGTCAAAATGTTAACTCATATGGTAAAGGCTTAGAAGAAGATATTGATTTTGCTAAACTTTTAAGAAAAATAAATGAAGTTCAAGGTCTTGAAAGAGTTAGATTTATGACTTCTCATCCAAAGGATTTAAATAAGGATGTTATTTATGCTATTAAAGAATGTGATAAGCTTTGTGAGCAAATTCATTTACCTGTACAAAGTGGATCAAATAGAATACTTAAAAAAATGAATAGACATTATACAAAAGAATCTTATCTTGAGTTAGTGGAATTAATTAAAAAAGAAATACCTGGAGTTTCTTTAACTACAGATATTATAGTTGGTTTCCCTGGAGAAACTGAAGAAGACTTCTTAGATACATTAGATTTAGTTCAAAAAGTTCAATATGACTCAGCATTTACATTTATCTATTCAAGAAGAAATAACACTCCAGCTGATATGATGTTAAATCAAGTTCCTGATGCAGATAAGCATCATAGATTTGATAGACTTGTTAAGGCAGTTAACGAAAGTGTTATTATGAAAAATAAAGAATTTGAAGGCAAAGTAACAGAAGTTCTAGTTGAAGGATTTAGCAAAAATGATGAAACTAAATTCACTGGAAGAACTAGAAACGGTAAATTAGTTAATTTTACTGGAGAAAATATAAAAGCTGGTGACTTAGTTAATGTAAAAATAGTTAGAGCTCAACCTTTCTCATTAGTAGGGGAAGCGCTTTAATAGCTAAGAGCTAAGAATTAATAGGTGAAAGTTAAGAATTAATGATGTAATTTCTTTCAAATTACTTGAATTAGTTTTTATTAGAATCCCTCTATTTAAGATAGGGGGATTTTTTTGTTTGAATTTAATATTAAAATTTGAAAATGTATTATTAAACTTAGGAGATGTGCTAGTAAAATAGTTGATTTTTATTATGGTAAATATATTATTTAGAAAAATATGCATAATTTTAGAAAAACTATTGAAGTTTAATGATTTTATTATTATAATTATAAAAAATGATACTTAAAGATAGTGATAAGGAAGAGTAAATTAACTATGCATTAAAGAGAGCTAAAGTATGGTGGAAATTTAGTATGATATGTTATTTGAAGCAGCCTTTGAATTGCTTATTGAAAAATAAGAATTAATTTCTTAATTAGATAATGACGGTTGTCTCCCGTTATAGAGATTGAATAAATATATTCAGCTGAGTGAGTAATTAATAATTACTTATTAGGGTGGTACCGCGGAAGTTATCCTTCGTCCCTTATTTTAGGGATGGAGGATTTATTTTTTTATATGGAGGTAATGAAAGTGGATGAAATTTTAGAAGTTTTAGAAAAGAATAGTAGGTATAGTGATGCAGAAATTGCCTTAATGACTGGCAAAACTGTAGAGGAAGTTAGAGAAGCCATAACTGACTATGAAGAAAAAAATATAATAGCCGGGTACACTACTTTAATAAATTGGGAGAATACAGGTAAGGAAACAGTAACAGCCTTAATTGAAGTAAAAATTACGCCACAAAGAGGAGTAGGCTTTGATAAGGTTGCAGAAAGAATATATAAGTTTAAAGAAGTTAAAGCTTGCTATTTAATGTCTTCTGGTGGCTTTGATTTAACAGTTATAGTAGAAGGTAAAACTATGAAGGAAGTAGCATTATTCGTGTCTGAAAAGCTTGCAGTTCAGGAATATGTAACAGGTACTGCTACTCACTTTGTATTAAAGAAGTATAAAGATCATGGAACAATATTCAAGGAAAGAAAGATTGAAGGCAGGGAGGCTATATTTATATGATAATGGAAGATATGATACTAGATAATGTTAGGAATATGCCACCATCTGGTATTAGAAAGTATTTTGATTTAATAAATGAAATGGAAGATGTAATTTCTTTGGGGGTAGGAGAACCTGACTTTATTACGCCATGGAATGTAGTAGAAGCTGGTATATATTCCTTAGAAAAAGGACATACTCATTATTCTTCTAATGCTGGATATATGGAATTAAGAGAAGAAATAGCTAAATACCTAGACAGAAGATTTAATCTTAAATTTAATCCTAGCAACGAAATCTTAGTTACTGTAGGTGGAAGTGAAGGAATAGATTTAGCTTTAAGAGCACTTGTAGGCCCTGGAGATGAAGTTATAATACCAGAACCTAGTTTCGTTGCTTATAAGGGCTGTACAACCTTCTGTGGAGGTACACCTGTAACTATTAACTTAAGACAGGAAGATGAGTTTAAACTTACTCCTGAGCTCCTTGAAGCAGCAATTACTCCTAAGACTAAGGTTGTAATAATTCCTTTCCCTAATAATCCTACAGGGGCTATTATGACTAAGGAAGAATTAAAAGGAATTGTTGAAGTTTTAAAAGATAGAGATATAATAATAATTTCTGATGAAATATATGCTGAACTTTCTTATGATAAGGATCATTATTCAATTGCATCTTTTGAAGAAGTTAAGGATAAGACACTCGTTATTAATGGCTTTTCTAAAGCTTATGCTATGACAGGCTGGAGATTAGGTTATGTTTGTGGACATCATATACTTATAGACGCATTAAAGAAGATACACCAATATGCTATTATGTGTTCTCCAACAACAGCACAATTTGCAGCTATTGAAGCCTTAAAAAATGGAGATGATAGCGTAAGTGAAATGGCTCGTGAATATAATAGAAGAAGAAGAATACTAGTTAATGGATTTAGAGAAATGGGTCTAGAATGTTTTGAACCATTAGGTGCATTATATGTATTCCCATGCATTAAGTCTACAGGAATGAGTTCAGATGACTTCTGTGAAAAGTTACTTATAGAAGAAAAAGTACTAGCTGTTCCAGGTAATGCTTTTGGAGAATGTGGAGAGGGCTTTATTAGAGCTTGTTATGCTTCTTCAACAGAAGACTTAATTGAAGCAGTAAAGCGAATAACTAGATTCGTAAATAAATACAGAAAATAATAATAGATTTATAAATATTTTGAATTTTTTTAAATTTCCTATTGCAAAACGGTAGAATTAATAATATAATGATAAAAAATAGTTAAGAACAAAGGCGTTCAATAGATTGGTTTTCTATTGTGCGCCCTTTTTTTATAAAAATTTAAGGGGGCAGGTATTATGTCAAAATATTCAAGAGAAGATATTATCAAATTAGTACAAGAAAATGGAGTTAAGTTTATCAGGTTGCAATTTACTGATATACTGGGGGCGTTAAAAAATGTTGCAATTACAGATAAGCAACTGGAAAAGGCTTTAAATAATCAAATGATGTTTGATGGCTCATCAATTTCTGGATTTGTAAGAATAGAAGAATCAGATATGTATTTAAGACCAAATTTAGATAGCTTTGTTATTTTTCCATGGAGACCTCAACAAGGAAAAGTTGCAAGATTAATCTGTGATATATATACACCAGAAGGAGATCCTTTTGAAGGAGATCCAAGAAATATTTTAAGAAAAGTTCTTAATGAAGCTGGAGATTTAGGGTATACGATGAATGTTGGACCTGAGTGTGAATTTTTCTTATTAGATACTAATGAATATGGCGAACCAATATTAAAGACTCAAGACAAGGCTGGTTATTTTGATTTAAGTCCTTTAGATGCTGGTGAAAATGTAAGAAGAGATATATCCTTAATATTAGAGGATATGGGATTTGAAATAGAAGCATCTCACCATGAAGTTGCTCATGGACAAAATGAAATTGACTTTAAATATGAAGATGCTTTAACAACAGCAGATAATATAATGACCTTTAAGTTAGTAGTTAAATCAATATCTCAAAGACATGGAGTTTATGCAACATTTATGCCAAAACCATTCTTTGGAATAAACGGTTCAGGAATGCATATTAATATGTCATTAAACAAGGATGGGAAAAATGCATTTGTTGATGAAAATGATAAATTAGGATTAAGTAGTACTGCATATAGTTTTATAGCAGGGTTAATTAAACATGTTAAGGGTATTTCAGCTATTACTAATCCATTAGTAAACTCATATAAGAGATTAGTACCAGGATATGAAGCACCAGTTTATATAGCATGGTCAGCTAAGAATAGAAGTCCATTAATAAGAGTACCTGCTACAAGAGGGAATGGGACAAGGGTTGAATTAAGATGTCCAGATCCAAGTGCAAATCCGTATTTAGTACTAGCTTGTCTTCTAGCTGCTGGTTTAGATGGAATTAAAAATAATTTACAACCACCTGAAAGTGTCGAAAAAAATATATTTAAGATGACATTAGAAGAAAGAGAAGAAGAAGGAATTGATAGTTTACCAGGAACTTTAGAAGAAGCTATTAGATATATGGAAGAAAGTGAATTAGTAAGAAAGACCTTAGGAGATCATACTTTTAATAATTATATTAAAGCTAAGACAGCAGAATGGGACGATTATAGAACTAAAGTTCATCAATGGGAAATAGATAACTATTTAAATCAATATTAATTTACTAGTAAGGGAGCAATATAAATGACAATAGATGTTATAGTTGCACTAAGCAAAGAAGAAACAGGAGAGAAAATTAAAGCTATATTAATTAGTAATGGCTATAATGTGTTAGCTATATGTACTTATGGAAATGAACTAATTAGAGCTATAAAACAATTTTCACCATCTATAGTCATTAGTGGATACAAGTTTAAAGATATGAATTTAATTAGTATTTATGAAACTATAGGCGATGAATGTAGCTTCCTTGCTATCGTAAATGAACCTTATAAGTCCATTGTTCAGGAGGAAACAGATATTTTTTGTATATCAAGTCCAATTAATAATACCTTGCTCGTAAATTCATTAGATATGATTTATCAAAGTGAAAGAAGGGTAAGGAAACTTAAGGACAAAGTTCATAATTTAGAAGAAAAGATAAGTGAAAGAAAGATAATAGAAAAAGCTAAAGGGATAGTAATGAGAGAACTTCATATGGATGAAGAAGAAGCCTTTAGACATATACAAAAAAATAGTATGGACTTAGGGATGAAAATGGTAGCTTACTCTAAAGATATTTTAGATAATTATAGACTTTGAAGGGAGGAATAACATTGCATAAAGATATAGGATTATATAGAAGCTCTTTTGAACATGATGCATGTGGAATTGGAGCTATAGTTAATATAGATGGTAAAAAAGATCATAAAGCTATTAAAAATGCCCTAGATATATTAGTAAATTTAGAGCATAGAGGCGGTACAGATGCTGACGGACAAACTGGTGATGGATCAGGGTTATTAATACAAATTCCTCATAACTTTTTTAAGGAAGAATTAAAAAATCTAGGCATAGAACTTTCTGAGGAAGGAGATTATGCTATAGGAATGTTCTTCCTTCCTCCTTCTTCAAAAAAACTAGAAGAATCAATAAATGAATTTACTTCATTGTCCAAAGAAGAAGGTCTTAATATATTAGGCTGGAGAGATGTTCCTATTAATAAAGAAGTCATTGGTGAAAAGGCGTTGAAATCTATGCCTATAATTAAGCAAGTAATAATTAAAAAGCCTAATAATATAAGTGACAATAAAGATTTTGAAAGAAAGCTATATATTTTAAGAAGAAGATTTGAAAAGAAAACACAAAATTTAGATGTGTATATTTCATCTCTTTCTTCTAAGACTTTAGTATATAAAGGTCTACTGTTAGCAAGTCAGTTAAGAGACTTCTACTTAGATTTATCTAATGTTAAAGTAGTTTCAGCTATTGCTATGGTTCACTCTAGATATAGTACAAATACAGTTCCAAGCTGGAAGAGATCTCACCCTAATAGATATATAATTCATAATGGTGAAATTAATACTTTAAGAGGTAATATTAATAGTTTATATGCAAGGGAAGGTAGTTTGAAATCAAAGGTTTTAGAAGATAAATTAAGCAATGTTTTACCAATAATTAACAGTGAAGGATCAGACTCAGCTATTTTAGATAATACACTAGAATTTTTAATTATGAATGGTGTGAGTATAGAAGAAGCAATAATGATGCTTGTACCTGAGCCCTGGGAAAAAAATGAGCTTATTAAAGAAGATGAAAAGGCATATTTTGAGTATAATGCAACTTTAATGGAACCATGGGATGGACCTATGGCCATAGTTTTCACTGATGGGGATGTTATGGGTGCAACTTTAGATAGAAATGGATTAAGACCAGCAAGATACTATATAACTAAGGATAATAATCTTATTTTATCTTCTGAAGTTGGTGCATTAAATATTGATCCCTTAGATATAGTGGAAAAAGGAAGATTAACTCCAGGTAATATTTTATTAGTAGATACTATAAATAGAAAGTTTATAAGAAATTCTGAATTAAAAGAAAAGTATTATAATAAACATCCTTACAAGCAGTGGATTAATGATAATGTAATTAAAATAGAAGATTTGAATTTAGATGCTAGCGCTAATATTGAACAGTATTCAAATAAGAAAATAGATGAATTGTTTAAAATATTCGATTATTCATTTGAAAATTTAAAAAATACTATATTACCTATGAGTGAAAATGGAGAAGAATCATTAAGTGCTATGGGAATAGATACACCTCTTCCTGTTTTATCTAATAAATCTATATTATTATTTAATTACTTTAAACAATTATTCGCCCAAGTTACAAACCCACCTATAGATGCTATTAGAGAAGATATAGTAGTTTCTACAACTGTATATTTAGGGGGTTATGGAAATATACTAGGTGAATTTAAGGATAACTTACCTCATTTAAAATTTTCTTCACCTATTATTAGCAATGAGGATTTAGCAAAGATTAAATATTTAAATGAAATAAATCTTAAAACTAAGGTTGTAAGTATTCTTTATAATAATAGCAATTTAGAAGAAGCTTTAAATAAATTAATGAGTAATGTAGAACATGCTTATAATAATGGATTTAACATTATTATATTAAGCGATAGAGGAGCAGACAAAGAAAACTTTGCTATTCCATCTTTATTAGCATTAGCAGGAGTTCATCATTATTTAATAAGAAAAGGAATTAGAAGTAATATTGATTTAGTAATTGAAAGTGCAGAACCTAGAGAAATTCATCATTTTGCAACATTAATTGGTTATGGAGCTATATTAGTTAATCCATATTTAGCCTATGAAGGTATAAATAGATTAAGGGAATATAAATTACTTAACAAGGATTATGATACTGCTGTTGAAAAGTATAATAAGGCTATTGTAAAAGGATTGGTTAAGATTATATCTAAGATGGGTATTTCTACAATTCAATCTTATAGAGGTGCTCAAATCTTTGAAGCTGTTGGTCTTAGCAAAGATGTTATAGATAAATACTTTACAAGTACAGTTAGCAGAATTGAAGGATTAACTATAGCTGAAATAGAGGAAGAATACTTATTAAGGCATAAAAGTGCATTTGAACCTAGTAAAGTAAACTTTGAATCTTCATTAGATTCAAGTGGATATGATAAATATAGACAAGATAAAGAAGAGCATCTTTATAATCCTTTAACTATTTATAAATTGCAACAAGCTACAAGAACTGGAGATTACAATTTATTTAAGGAGTATTCAAAGCTTATAGATGGTGAAGAAAATTATATTACTATTAGAAGTTTATTAGACTTTAATTATAATAATAGTCCAGTTCCTTTAGAAGAGGTAGAAAGTGCATTATCAATAGTTAAGAGATTCAAAACAGGTGCTATGTCGTATGGATCTATATCAAAAGAAGCTCATGAAGCTTTAGCTATTGCAATGAATAGACTTGGTGGAAAGTCTAATACTGGTGAAGGTGGAGAAGATAGTGATAGGTTTAAGGTAGATAAAAATGGAGATCTTAGAAGATCTTCTATTAAGCAAATAGCATCAGGCAGATTTGGAGTTACATCAGAATATTTAGTTAATGCTGATGAACTTCAAATAAAAATGGCTCAAGGTGCAAAACCTGGTGAAGGTGGACAACTTCCTGGTAATAAAGTATATCCATGGATAGCTAAAACTAGAGGATCAACTACAGGAGTTGGATTAATTTCTCCGCCGCCTCATCATGATATATATTCAATAGAAGATTTAGCTCAGTTAATATATGATTTAAAACAGTCAAATGAAAAGGCTAAGATTTCTGTAAAGCTTGTTTCAGAGGCAGGTGTTGGGACTATTGCAAGTGGGGTTGCTAAGGCAGGTGCTAACACTATTCTAATATCTGGACATGATGGAGGTACTGGAGCATCTCCAAAGACTTCCATTCAAAATGCAGGTTTACCATGGGAACTTGGACTTGCAGAAGCTCATCAAACATTAATATTAAATGGTTTAAGAGATAGAGTTAAGATTGAAACTGATGGTAAACTTATGACGGGTAAAGATGTTGCAATAGCTGCTTTACTAGGAGCAGAAGAGTTTGGCTTTGCAACTGCACCTTTAGTTTCATTAGGATGCGTAATGATGAGAGTATGTAACTTGGATACTTGTCCAGTAGGAATAGCAACTCAAAACAAAGAACTTAGAAAGAGGTTTAGTGGGAAGCCTGAATATGTAATAAACTTTATGCTATTTATAGCAGAGGAGTTAAGAGAATATATGTCTAAGCTTGGATTTAGAACTATTGATGAAATGGTTGGAAAATTTAATTTATTAAAGCAAAAAGAATCAATTAAAGGTTATAAGAGAAATAAAATAGACTTATCTTCTCTATTAGTAAATGAACCTATTTTCTTTAAGGAAGATAATAAATTCAATCCTTTATATAGAGAAGAATTAGATAATACTTTAGATAGAAAGTTACTAATTCCTTATATAAAAGAAAAAATTGAAAATAGTGATCAAATTAACTTAAGCTTAGTTATTAGTAATACAGCCAGAACTTTTGGAACTTTATTAGGCTCATATATTACTGCTAATTATTCAGATAGAATATTTAAAGATGATTTTATTAAGATTAAATGTACTGGCTTTGGAGGTCAAAGCTTAGGAGCCTTTATCCCTAAAGGAATTACAATAAAGGTAACTGGAGACTGTAATGACTATTTAGGAAAGGGTCTATCTGGTGGGAAAATTGTAGTTAAAAATAATACTCCTAATCTACGAAAAGGTAAAGATAATGTAATAATAGGTAATGTTGCTTTATATGGTGCTACATCTGGTAAGGCATTTATAGCAGGCGGAGTAGGTGAAAGATTCTGTGTTAGAAATTCTGGAGCAACTGCTGTAGTTGAAAGCGTAGGAGATCATGCTCTTGAATATATGACTGGTGGAAAAGTTGTAATCTTGGGTCATTGCGGAGTAAATATAGCTGCTGGAATGAGTGGTGGAATTGCTTATATATATAATAAAGATAATAATTTAAATAACAAAATTAATAAAGAATTAATTGAAATTGAAGAACTAAATTCAAAAGACTTAAATGAATTGAAAGCCCTAATTAATGAGCATGTATTAGAAACTGACTCTAAAACTGGTAAAGAAATTTTAGAAAATTTTAATATAGAGCAAAGGAATTTTATAAAAATAATACCATCTGAGTATAAGGCTATTTTAGGGTTAATTGAAGAAAAAGAGGCGGAAGGTTTAAATTATGAAGATGCTTTACTAAAAGCCTTTTATGAAAGGAGTGCAATGTAATGGGAAAGCCAACAGGATTTTTAGAATTCGAAAGAAAAGTAGGCAATAATGAATCAGTTAAAAAGAGAATTGAACATTACAATGAATTTCATTCATTGCTCTCTAAGGAAGAACAAAAAATTCAAGGATCAAGATGTATGGATTGTGGAATTCCATTTTGCCAATCAGGTTTACTATTAAAAGGAATGGTATCTGGATGTCCATTAAATAATCTAATACCGGAATTTAATGATTTAGTATATAGGGATAATCTTGAATTAGCGTTACAAAGACTCCTTAAGACAAATCCTTTTCCTGAGTTTACAGGAAGGGTTTGTCCAGCTCCCTGTGAATCTTCTTGTACTTTAGCATTAAATGCACCAGCTGTAAGCATAAAGGAAAATGAAAGGTATATAATTGATAAGGCTATGGCGGAAGGAAAAGTGAAAGCTAATCCTCCTCAGTATAGAAATAATAAAAAGGTAGCTATTATTGGATCAGGTCCATCAGGTTTATCTGCAGCATTCTATTTAAATAGATATGGATATATTGTAGATGTATATGAAAGAGAAGATGCTGCCGGCGGTCTATTAATGTACGGAATACCTAATATGAAATTAGATAAAAAAGTTGTTCAAAATAGAATTAATTTATTAAAAGAAGAAGGAATTACTTTCTATACTAATAGTGATGTTTCTAAGGATAATAAACTTAAAGTAAAAATTTTAAAGGAATATGATTCTATAGTATTAGCAACTGGTGCTACTAAACCAAGAGACTTACTAGTTCCAGGTAGAAGCTCTAATGGTGTTTATTTTGCAGTGGATTATCTTAAAAGTAGCACTAAAAATGTATATAACAATATTAGCGAAGAAGAGTTTATAGATGCGAAAAATAAAAATGTTTTAGTAATTGGTGGAGGTGATACAGGTACAGACTGTGTTGCTACTGCAATAAGACAAGGATGTAATAATATCATTCAGCTTGAAATAACAGATTCACTTCCATTAGAAAGACAAGTAAATAATCCTTGGCCAGAATGGAAAAGAACCTTGAAAGTAGATTATGGTCAAGCAGAAGCTATTGAAATCTTTGGTGAGGATCCTAGAAGATATTGCTCTAGTGTAAAAGAATTTATAAGTGACTCTCAAGGTAATCTAAAAGAAGCTAAAATAGTTAAGGTTCAATGGATAAAGGATGAAAATGGAAGTGTTACTTTTAAAGAAGTTGAAGGTAGTGAAGAAATAATTAAGGTAGATATAGCTTTACTTGCAATGGGATTCCTTGGAACCGAGGAAACAATTAAGAATACATTTAATATTTTTATTAACAATAGAGGAAATATAAGTGCTGAATATGGTAATTTTAAAACTAATATTCAAAATATATTCACTTGTGGAGATGCAAGAAGAGGTCAATCTTTAGTAGTCTGGGCAATTAGAGAAGGATTAGAAGCTGCTAAAGCTATTAATGAGTATTTAATTAATAAATAAGAAATTTTTCCCACCTTTAAATTTTTAATAAATTCATATACTAATAATGTGAATATCTAAAAAGGAGGGACAAGTATGGTTATTAATTTAGCTACAATCATTTTATCTGCAACGATACTAACGTCTAGTTTTACCTTTATGAATAATGATGAAGTTAAACATAAAAGTAATGCCTTTAGGGTTTATAAAGAATTAGAATATAGTATTGATAACAAAGATAAATTTGATGACTTTTGGACTCCGAAAAATGAAGGATATCTAGATGCCTCACAAAAGGAAGAGTTAAATAACTTTAGAACAAAAGTTGAAAATGGTGACTTATTAACTGGTATAGAAAAAAATAAGTTAAGAGAAATGAAAACTTATGTAATTAGAACTAAGTTAGGTGAAGAAAAATTTAAAGAGTTGGAAAAGCTTATAAATAGGCGTGAAGGCTCTTTAGAACTAACATTACCTGAAAGGCAAAGATTATATCAATTAAATAAAGAAGCTAGAGGCTAAAAGTATAATGATATTCATTAAGGGGCTGTGTTAATATCAGCCCCAATTTTTTGTCTAGTTTTTTCCTCAATTTAATGATAAAATTATACAGACAAGCAACAAGGTTTGTTAAATACTTATACTGGAAGGAATGCTTAGTATGGAAAGATATAAAGAAGAGTTTATTGAATTTATGGTGGAAAGTAATGTATTAAAATTTGGAGATTTCGTAACAAAAAGTGGAAGAAATACACCATTTTTTATCAATACAGGTAATTATACAACAGGGGAACAATTAAAGAAGCTAGGTGAGTTTTATGCTCAAGCTATACATAAACATTTCGGAATGGATATAGACGTTTTATTTGGTCCTGCATATAAAGGAATACCTCTAACAGTAACTACTGCAATTTCATTAAAGGATTTATACGACTTAAATGTTGAATATTGCTCAAATAGAAAAGAAGTTAAGGATCATGGTGAAGGTGGAATACTTTTAGGTGGTTCTTTAAAAGATGATACTAAGGTAGTAATAGTTGAAGATGTTATGACAGCAGGTACTTCAATATATGAAACAGCTCCTATACTAAAAGCACAAGGAAATGTAGATATAAAAGGTCTAATAATATCAGTAGATAGAATGGAAAAAGGAAAGTCAGATAAGTCTGCACAAGTTGAAATTAAAGAACACTTTGGAATAACTACATATGCTATTGTTACTATGGCTGAAGTAGTTGAATATTTATATAATAGAAAAATAAATGGTAAGGTTTATATAGATGATAATATGAAAAATTCTATAAAGGCTTACTATGAAAAATACGGATGCAATAACAATTAGGAATTAAAAAAAATGAATAATTAAGGTGGTAATTCCTTCGAAATTACTTAAAATTAGATAAATAAACATCCTTCTGCTAATAGCAACAGAGGGATGTTTATTTTTGCATTATAATATAAACCTTCTATATATTATTGATTAAAAGTAAATCTATTTATAGATTTATTAAAAATACTTTTTAGTTATAACTACTTAATACTGAAACTGGGCTTTATTACCTTATAAACTATAGAGAAGTATTAGAAGTTAAGAAGTTTAATACTTTTATAATTGCCATAAAAACTTCATTTTTATTAAAGTCTGAAAAGAAATGACTTCCTTTGCTAAATGTAATTAACTTCGTATTTATACTATTTGATAGAAGATTATTATATAATTCCTCACTATTCTTATATGGAACTAGCTCATCTTCAATACTATGTACTATTAATGTATCAGGAGCCTTATTAGTTATATAGTTAATAGGGCTATATTTATCTAATTCTTCATTTGAGTTTATTAGTTTCTTTATTTTTCTATTGTTGAAATTTAAATCCGAAAAGTCTAATGTACTTAAGTCAGTAGGACCAAATATATCTATAACATACTTAACTTTAGAGGAGTAACTTAAAAGGTTATTATCACCCTTAAAAGATTCATCATCAGTATAAGCAGCCATTAATGATAGGTGTGCTCCTGAAGATATTCCAAGAAGGCCTATATCCTTTGTATCAAAATTGTATTCATCCTTATTTTTGTATACCCATCTTATAGCATCTTTAACATCTGTAATAGGATCTTTCAAATCTATATTACTATCATCTAATAATTCATAAGACAAGCTAATAATAGTAAATCCTCTATTATTAAAGGCATTAATTATTGGCTCTAGTCCTATTGGTATAGTATTATCACCATAGATCCAACTACCACCATGTACATATATTAATACAGGTGATGCTTTTTCAGTATTACTAGTGAGGTATAGATCCAAGTAAACATCCTTTGATTTTGAATTTTTATATTTTAAATGTTTTACTTCCATAGAATTGCTAGCTTCATACCCTGTTAAAACTCCTAATGTTTCTATACTTTTATTTGAGTCTTTAAGATCCTTATAAATATCTAAAATCAATAAAATAGATCCCTTATAATAAATAAGAAAAGAAATAATTACTAATAAAAATAAAGCTGTAAAAGCTTTAATACCTTTAACTAGCTTCTTCAAATTAATACCTCCTTATTTGAAACATATATATATTATTGACAAAAAAATAAAAAGATAACTATTAATTATAATTTTTTATCCTATGAATATATTTGTATTAATAGCTAAAATTTAAGGAGGAGTCTTAAGATTACTTAAGCAAATTACTTATGGAGAATAAAGAATCATATAAGGAGTATTATATTAATTTTGTTATAAATGGCTATATTAATGAGAGCCACCACAACACAATTAATATGATGTATAACAATTTAAATGAAAAAGAATTTTTATTAAATGATTTGGTATCTAATTATCTATATAATAAGAAAAACATCCTTATTATTTCTAGTGAAGATATTAATAAGTTATATGATGTTAAAAGCATTGAAGTTATTAAAGACAAAATTATAAATTTAGATAAAATAAATAAACCTACTAATATAATAGAGAAGCTTGATAAAGAATTTAAAGATTTAGGACAGTGTACAGGAAGTACTTTAATAAGTAAGGTCAGATTAATTAATAGAGAAATAAGTAAAAAAATAGACTTATTAAAGGAGTTTAATAAAATACTGTATAGTGAAGATAAAAATGGTATTAATCTTTTAGATAAGTATAAGATTACTAAAAGAAAAATTAATAAAATAGATGAGTTATATGAAACCTATAGAATTTTTAGAATAAAAAATCCTCTAAATAATTATAGCTACAACGAAGTAAAGGAAACAGCTATTAAGCTAGTTGGATCAGATATGGTGACAAAATATATTAGATATAGACGAATAAAGCATAATAAATATATAAAGCTTATTAAGCCTTCTATAGAATATAAGAATATATTAGAAGCACTTAATAGTATTAACTTACTAGCTCAGAACAAAAATGGTTCTTATGGTTTAGCTATCTCTAAATATACTGAAGACTTTATAGATGAATTCAATTCAAATACTAATATGAAGATAGAAGATATTGAAAATTTATCTAAAAAAGTTAATCTTAAATTTAATTATTCAAAAGCAACAAATTTAAAAGTTAATAAATTTTTTAATTTTTTTAAGAAATCAAAAGGTAAAGAAGAATATAATTTATTACAAAATGAAATATATAATGAATATATAAATAACTATGAAAAACTTAGCTTAATCTTAAATAAAACTACTAAAATAAAAGAAATCCTAGTAGAAGATGAGTACTTAAATCTTATAAATAATATATTAAAAGGAGAAAGTATAGTTCAATCAATTAATTTGTATAATACAATACTTGATTTACTAAGTAGATTTAAAGAGCTATCTATAGAAATTGATGGATTATCAAATATAGAGCTAAATATGTTATCATATTGCTATAGTAATTCTTTAGATAAAAATAAAACTCAAAATCTACTAAACAACTTAGCGATAATGAAGATATATTATGAAATAGAAGAGGAAGAAATAAAGAATCGAGGTATTTTAGATAAAATTAACAATTTTGATAGTATTCTTACTGAACTAAAATTAAAGATAGAAATGAAAAAAAGCCTAACTATAAGTTCTTTAAACTATATTTGGGAGAATTATTTAAGAGAAAATTTCTATCTTTTTACCACGGATGTTTCTGATGATTATAAAGCATTAAAGCTTATACCTATATATTACTTAAAATATAATATAGATAATAAAAATATTATAAATACATTGCCCATGAAGTATGACGTTATTATAATAAATGAAATAAATTATGATGAGATAAAAAAACATATGAACTATTTAAGGTCTATAACTGATAATTTAATTATACTTTCTAAAGATAAAATTACAGAAATTGAATCAATTAATTTATTTGATACTTTCACATATATTGATGATATTAAAATAAGCGAAAATGAAGATGCACTATATGCTACAAAATATTATCTTGAAAGCAAGGGCTATTCTGTAACTAAATATACTACTTTACCAATGGATTTATTATTAGTCACCCATAATAATAGAGAATCCTTTATATTATTTAACTCACTTAATATAAATGATTCTATTGAGAAGGAATCCACACTATATGAGTTTAATAATTATTTACTCGATAACAATATAAGATTCTACAGAGTATGGCAAAGAAGTTTATGGATTAATAGGGAAGAGGAATTTAAAAAAATATTAAAATTCATAGAAGATTAATTACAAATCTATATTGATATAAATTATTCATTAAAATATATTAATTGACAAGCATATACAAATAAAATATAATGTATATGTAAACTTAATAAGACAGTTCGGAAACCTCCTGTCTATAAACAAAACTACGGTAATTAATTGCAATTTATATTAAATGTGATTTTTATTGTAGAGGGTTATATATCCTCTACTTTATTTTTTTATATTTATTGCTTTTATTAATTTCGTTTAATTTGAGGTGTCTATATTTTAGGCACCTTTTTTATATTTAATTATTTGGAGGAAGATTAAATGAGAGATAATATTACAAAAAAATTAGTTAAAACTGCAGTGATAGCAGCTATTTATACTATTTTAACTGTTATTTTAGCCCCAATTAGCTATGGGCCTGTACAATTTAGAATATCAGAAATTTTAGTTCTGTTAGCAGTTATAGATCCATTTTATATAGTTGGATTAACTGTTGGATGTTTAATTGCAAATATTTTTGGTGGCTATGGATTAATGGATATAGTATTTGGAACAGTAGCAACATTCTTAAGTGTAACTGGTGTTTATTTAACTGGAAAATACATAAAAAATAAGAAGATTAGCTTAGTATTAGCATCCCTTTGGCCAACTATATTCAATGGATTAATTATAGGATGGATGCTTAACATTGTAGCTGACTTACCAATGGTATTAAGTATGATTCAAGTAGGAGTAGGGGAATTTGTAGTAGTTACTTTAGTAGGAGTACCTGTATTTAGACTAATTGAAAATAAATATAAAGATAGATTAGCATTAGAATAAAACTATATAAGTTGTAATAAAGTTTTACATTTTATTAATTTATATTTCGTATGAAAAATATTTAAGAAATTGAATTAGCTTGACAACTTATATAAAATTTTAAAAATATATATGCTTTCAATTGATGTAGTTTACTTTAAAAGTATTTTTCACTTAAAATTCTATAAGACTGCAGATGTAGATTGTTTGTTGAAACATATATATAATTTATAATATTAAGTAAGCTTAGATATTTATTGTTGTCTAAGCTTACTTTTTTATTTACAATATATATGAGTAGACAAAATTAAGGAGATAAAAATGAATTTAATAACATTAGAAAAAATTAATAAGTCATATAGTGAAAAAACATTGCTTAAAGATGTAAATTTAAATATAAATGATGGAGATAAGATAGGCCTTATAGGGCTAAATGGTGCTGGTAAATCAACATTATTAAAAATATTAACAGGAAAAGATGAATTCTTCGATGGAAAGGTCATTAAGAGTAAGAATCTAAGAATAGAATACTTATCTCAAGACACTCCGTATGATGGATCATCAACTGTATTAGAACAAATATTTAAAGGAGATACTCCCGAAATGAAATTATTAATGGAGTATGAAGATATTTTAGAAAAAGTACAAAAGGATGGTAGTTTAAGTGATAAACTTATAGAATTACAAAGTAAAATAGATACTCTAAATTTATGGGATTTAGAAAGTGATGCAAAAACAATATTAACTAAGCTTGGAATATATGATTTTAATAAAAAAATGAGTGAATTATCAGGTGGACAAAAAAAGAGAGTTTTTTTAGCTTCATCCTTAATTACACCTTGCGAATTATTAGTCCTAGATGAGCCTACAAACCATTTAGATTCTGAGTCGATAGAATGGCTTGAAGAGTATCTAAACTCAAGGAAAGGCGCTTTAATAATGATTACCCATGATAGATACTTTTTAGATAGAGTAACTAATAGAATTCTAGAACTAGATAGAGGTACATTATATGAATATGAAGGCAATTATAGTGATTTCTTGGAGAAAAAAGCTGATAGAATGAAGCTTGAATCAACATTAGAAGATAAGAGACAAAAACTAATAATAAAAGAGTTGAAATGGGTTAAAAGAGGGGCAAAGGCTAGAACTACAAAACAAAAAGCTAGATTACAAAGATTTGATGAATTAGTTAACAAGGAATATACTCCAGCAAATTCAGAAATAGAAATTCCTTTTGTAGGTAAAAGGCTTGGCAAAAAAATATTAGAAATAAATAATTTATCTAAAAGTTATGATGATAAGATATTAATTAAAGACTTTAACTATATTTTTACTAAAAGTGATAGAGTAGGGATTATAGGTAAGAATGGTGCTGGAAAGACTACTTTAATTAACATGATTACAAATAATATTGAACCTGACACTGGGACCATTGATATAGGCGATACAGTTGTATTAGGATCTTTTTCACAAGATAATAGTCATATGGATTTAAATCAAAGAGCTATAGATTATATTAAAGAAGGTGGAGAAAATATTCCAACTGAAAATGGATATATGATTACTGCAACTCAATTAGCTGAAAGGTTCTTATTTGATGGTACAACATTATATACACCTATTGAAAAACTATCTGGAGGAGAAAGAAGAAGACTTCATTTATTAAGAATACTAATGGAATCACCTAATTTACTAATTTTAGATGAGCCTACTAATGATTTAGATATAGAAACATTAAAAATACTTGAAGATTTCTTGGATGAATACTTAGGGGTAGTTATTATAGTATCCCATGATAGATACTTTTTAGATAGATTATGTAATAAAATATTCTCCTATGAGGGCAATGGAGTAATTAAAGAATTTATAGGCAATTATAGTGATTATTTAATTTATAAAGAATATGATGCTGTTAAAAATTCCAATGAAGCAACTGCTGCTAAAGATAACAATAAGATTAATAAGTCATATAAAAATAAGGATACAAGACCTAAATTTACATTTAAAGAACAAAAGGAATTTGAAGAAATATATGATATAATTGAGGACCTTGAAAGCAAAATATCTAGCTTAGAGTTAAAGATAGAAGAAAACGCAACGAATTATGGAGCTTTAAATGAGATATTAAAGGAAAAAGAAGAAGTAGAAGAAGAACTTTTATTTAAATATGAAAGACTTGAGTATTTAGAAGATTTAAATGATAAAATTAAAAATTACAAAAAAGATGAAAATGCTTAAACAAGCTCTTTTATGATAATACTAAGTATAGTATAATCTTAGTGTAAAACGTAATATCTTAAAAGGAGATTAACTATGAAGAAACTTTTAAAAAGTCTAAGTCTAATCCTAGTTTGTGCATCTTTTGTTGCTTGTGGAAATAAAGTATCAAACACATCTGAGTTAAAAGATGGACTTACTGCTAAGGATGTAGTTCAAAAAGTAGAGGAAAAAGCACCTATGCAAATGCCTATGGAATTGGATGAAGAATTAGCTAAGGATATAGCGAAGCTAGACCTTGATAATGTTGAAGATTATGCTATTACTAAAGCTGCAATTATAAATTCAGCTGATGTTGCTGCTGTTGTAAAAGCTAAGGATGGCAAGGTAGAAGCAGTAAAAGCTACTTTACAAGAAATGCTTGACACAGAAAAGAATAATGCCTATTTGCCAGACCAAAAGGAAAAGGTTGAAAATGCAGTTTTAAAAGAAAAAGGAAATTATGTAATATTATTAATTAATGCAGATGTTAAAGCAGCTGAATCAGCTGTTGATGAATGTTTTAAATAATTAATTTAAGCTGTCTTTTGACAGCTTATTTTTTTAGAAAGGATACTTTATGGTTTTTAGTAGTTTAATTTTTATATTTAGATTTTTGCCTATTTTTTTTATTTCATATTTTTTTACACCTAATAAATATAAGAACCTATCTCTACTTATTTTCAGCTTAATCTTTTATACTTTCGGGGAACCAAAGTATTTCCCTTTAATGATAGCGTCTATTATTGTTGATTATATTATTTCAATAATAATAGAAAATAATTTTGAGAATAGAAGGAAATGCAAGTCCTTATTAATATTATCGATTATTTTCAATATTGGAATGTTATTCTTTTTTAAATATTATAACTTTTTTATAGAAAATATGAATTTACTTTTCAATACATCTATAAACACTATTAAGGTTGCACTTCCATTAGGAATAAGCTTTTATACATTCCAAACCTTATCATATACTATAGATGTCTATAGGGGAAAGTTTAAGGCAGAAAGAAATATAATAGACTTTGGAGCCTTTGTTTCATTATTTCCACAACTTATTGCTGGTCCTATAGTTAAATATAGTGATATTAATAAAGAGATAAAAGATCGAAGTATATCTTTTAGTAATATAGAAGAAGGGCTTGAAGAATTTATAATTGGACTTTCAAAAAAGGTGTTAATTGCAAACAATATAGGAATGCTATGGAATGAAATTAGCAATAAAAATATAGAGAGTATTTCAATGCCCTTAGCTTGGATATCTATATTAGCATTTGCATTTCAAATTTATTTTGATTTTAGTGGATATTCATCTATGGCAGTAGGTCTTGGTAAAATTCTTGGATTTAATTTTCCAATTAATTTTAATTTTCCTTATATATCTAGAAGTATAAGCGAGTTTTGGAGAAGATGGCATATTACCTTAGGTTCCTGGTTAAAGGAGTATATCTATATTCCTCTAGGAGGAAATAGAGTGTCTAAAAAAAGACTATTTTTTAACTTACTATTATTATGGTTTTTAACTGGATTTTGGCATGGAGCAGAGTATAATTTTATATTATGGGGTATATACTTCTTTATATTTATATATCTAGAAAAGTTATTCTTGTCAAAGATTTTAAATAAATATATTATCTTTTCCCATATATACACAGTATTTATTTTGCTAATAGGATGGTGTATTTTTGCTATTACTGATTTAAATACATTAAGAGTATATATAGGTAAATTATTTACCTTTGATTTGACTTTAGATTATATTTTTTATTTAAGAAATTACATAATTATATTTATAATTTGTATTGTTTCTTCAACGCCATTAATTGGGAAGTTTTATAATAAAATGAATAAGAATATAAGAACTGTAATAATTTTTATATTATTTTTATTATCAATAGCTTACTTAGTAGATAGTAGTTATAATCCATTTTTATATTTTAGGTTTTAATAGGAGATTTAATTTATGAAAAAAATTAAAAAATATCCATTAACTTTTATTATTTTATTCTTTATTTTTATTGTATTCGTTATTGATATCTTTAATAGTGACATATATTTTTCCAACTATGAAAATAGAACATTAGCTCAAAAGCCTAATATTAACTATAGTGACCTTGTAAGTGGAAGATTTTCTAAAAACTATGAAAGATATATTAATGATCAATTCATATTTAGGGATAACTGGATTAATTTAAAGTCCGGAAGTGAATTGTTATTAGGTAAATTAGAAAATAATAATATTATTTATGGTAAGGAAAATTTTCTTTTTGATAAGGTAGAAAGTATCGATAATAAGTCATTAGAAAAGAACTTATCAACTATAAAAGATTTTACAGATAGAAATTCTGATAGTAATATATCCTTTATGATTATTCCTAGCTCATTTACTATATATAAAGATTTACTTCCTAAAGGAATAAGTTTAATAGACGAGAAAAGTTATATTGAAAGTATATATTCAAAATTTGATAATACTAAAAATATTGAACTGGTTGATTTATTAGAAGGAAAGAAGGACGAATATATATATTATAAAACTGATCACCATTGGACTTCTTACGGAGCATATTTAGCATATAGAGAGTTTTCAAAAATAAATAAAATTGTACCAGTAGAAATAGAAGCATTAAATCCTAATTATGTATATGACTTTTACGGTACATATTTTTCAAAAAGTAAGAAATATAATGCCAAATCTGATACTATAACTTTTTATGATATAAATAATATCGAGGTAATAATTGATGGGGCAGAAGTAGATAGCATTAATGATGATGAAAAGTGGAGTAGTAGTGATAAGTATTCAGCATTTTTAAGAGGTAATAATGGTCTAACAGTTATAAATAATAATGATATTCAGGATGATTCAAAAATACTTGTTATTAAAGATTCGTATGCCAATTCTTATATTCAATTTTTAGCCAATAATTATAAGGAAGTTTATATTGTAGATTTAAGGAGTTTCCCTTATAACTTTAATGAATTTTATGAAAATTGTAACTTTGATAATGTCTTAATAATGTATAGTTTTATAAACCTAGTTAATGATGTTCATATTTCAAAATTAAAATATTGATATTAATTAAATATTTTATTGACATGCTATTTAAATTTTGTTAATCTTTTAAAGGCTATTTATTGTACATAGGAGGAAATTATGAAAGAAACAAAAGAAGTAAAAATATTAGTTGCAGATCCTTCTGCATTAGGTCTTTTTGGTTTAGCAGTAATAACACTTGTTGCTTCATCACAAAAATTAGGTATAACTTCAGGTGTATCATTAGTATTACCTTGGGCTATATTCCTAGGAGCTACAGCTCAATTAGTTGCATGTTTAAATGATTTTAAACATAACAATACTTTTGGCGCTACAGCATTCGGTGCTTATGCATTTTTCTGGTATTCAATGGGTATGACTTGGCTTATTCAAAATGGAATATTTGGTGAAAAGCTAGCTGCAGCAGCTGATACAAAGCAATTAGGATTTGCTTTCTTAGCTTATTTAATATTCACATTATTTATGACTATAGGATCAATGGAAACTCACAAAGTTTTATTCTCAATATTTGTATTAATAGACTTTCTATTTATAGGATTAGCATTAAATTCATTTAATATTATGCCAGAGCTTGCACATAATTTAGCTGCATACTCAGAATTAGGTATTGCTATATTATCATTCTACGGTTGTGGTGCATCAGTATTAAATACTCACTTTGGAAAAGTATTTTTACCTGTAGGAAAGCCATTTAATATTTTTAAGAATAATAAGTAAAAAATATTAAAAGAAGGTGTATAAAACATAGTATTGTTTTATACACCTTCTTTTTAATAAGCTTATTAAAATAAAAAAATTAACTTTTTCTTACATTCCCTAAATTACTATTATTACGTTCTAAAATATAAATGTTTACAATAGAATATTACTAAATAAAGATACTTCAGCTAAGTCAAATAGACAGTATCTTGTATGATATCTAAGGCACTTACATCTTGTTAATATAACAATTATTAATTAAAAGTGCCTTGTTTTTTATATTTAGGAGGATTTATGAAGTTATTAAATCAAATAAGAGAATATTTAATTCAAATTACGAATATAGAAAATGATTATGGTATAGATGAAGTAGGAGAGATAGAAGAATTTATAAATAAAACAAAGTATTATAGAAGTTGCAACGAAGATGAAATCATCCAGGATTTTTTAGAAATATTTTATATTAACACTGCTAAAAGTATAAAACTTTTATTCTTCATTAGAGATAAAAGGGATGGGTTAGGGGAAAGACGAGTCTTTAAAGTTATTATTAAGTTTTTAGCTAATGAACATCCATATATTATAGAGAAGATTATCAATTATATATATAAGTACGGTAGGTGGGATGATTATTTTGCTTTATTTGATACAAAGTTTGAAGATAAAGTTATTAGCATTTTCAAAGAACAAATCCAAATTGATTTAGGTTCAAATAATCCATCAACTTTAGGGAAGTGGCTTAAATCAGAAAATGCTTCATCAAAAGAAACAATAATGCTTGCTAAGAAAACTAGGATTTTATTAGGTTACTCATCTAAAGATTATAGAAAAATTTTAACTATATTAAGAAGGAGAATACGGAATAATCAAATTATTTGTAAAGGCATAAATGAAGTAGATAAATATAAGTACAATATAAAAGATACATCTGCATTTCTAAATTTTGATAATCATGCTAACAAAATAGTTAATGATATTCTAAACTCTTATTATTATAAAGAAAATACATTGGTTGTAAATGCTATAAAAGAATATAATGAAGATCTTAATAATACTTTCATTAATTTATTAACTTTTACATTGCTTTTATTTAAAAAATTAAATTTCAACTTTTTTAAAAACTACTATATGTCCTTCAAAAGAAATCCTAAATTCAATAAAATATTACAGGAGGACTATGAAAATGTATATAATAATATAAAATTAAACTTATCAGATGCAATTATTAGTTTAGATGAAAGTCTTGATTTACTTTTATTCACATTAATAAAGAAAGATATTAAGAGACTGGAATCTCCAAAATCTATATTATTTATACACAATGATAATAAAGTCTTAGATATTAGCAATTATAATGATATTGAAGAAAAGTGGATATTAGCTGGTTATGATATGCCTAAGATTAAATTGTGGAATCTAAATTCACTTAAGGATGAGTTTGAAATTTACGAAGACGATAAAATCGTCTATATAAAAGGATTTGAAAAAGATTTTTGGTATTACTTATTAGAGGGAAAAGAAATAAATAAAACTAAAATATATTTAAATAAGTTTAATAAATTAGAATACAATGAAATAAACATATAAATTATGGCAATGTTTAACATTGCTAATGAAGTTACTTTACATAATATTTAATACGTATACTATAAAATGCTGTAAAATAATTTCGCTAAATATACATTTAGCGCATTTCGTTATCTTGAATTGTTAGATTAGCTGTGATATAATGAAATCAAGGCTTTAGAAGCATTTTGGAGGTATAAAAAATGTCTGAAATACGAAATATAACTAATAAATATAAAGATTTCGCTTATAGTGATGATATTACTAAACTGTTAACTGTAGAATTATCTAATAAAGATAAGAAAAAATTACATATTACCTACTCGAATTATTACAATTTAGGAGTTTCTCGTGGATATGAATATATTATAGAAGATATATTTAAATTATCTGAAATTCATAAACTAACTACTTCCCAGTTATCTCTAATATACGATACTGGTGTTAGGAATATTCAAATTTGGCTAAAAGAACTGGGTTTAAATAGATCTATAAAAAAAGCAAAGAAAATAAATAAAAAGAATTCTCATACCGATATCGAATTCAATTCTGATAAAAATTCAAATTCTAATAATTCAACATTAATGAATAAGTTCGGAATAGAAATTCTTGAATCGAAAAATTTACCACAGAGTCTTTCGAACTTTTTAGATTATTTAGAGACTATAAAGGGTAAATCCCCTAATACTATAAAAGCTTATGAAATTGATTTATCATTATTCTTTAAATTCTTAAAAGTCTATAAAGGATTAGTTACAGATACCAATTTAGAATTTGAAGAAATTGATATTAAAGATATAAATAATGATTTTATTAGAAATATAAAATTGACAGATATCTATGCATTCTTAAGTTTTTCAGAAAAACAACGCGGAAATGGAACTTATGCTAGAGCTCGTAAAGTTGCTGCTTTAAAATCTTATTTTAAATACTTGCAAGGAAAAGCTAAAATCATAGATGAAAACCCTACTTTCGATTTAGAATCTCCTAAAATAAGTAAAAGGCATCCTATATATTTGACTTTAGATGAAAGCATTAATTTGCTGAGCTCTTTAGATAAGAAAAGTAAAAATTATCATAGGGATTATTGTATCCTAACATTATTTTTGAATTGTGGTATGCGATTATCTGAATTATGTGGAATAAGATTAGATAAAATAAAGGGTGATACTTTAACCATCATAGGAAAAGGTAATAAAGAAAGAACTGTATATTTAAACGATGCTTGCTTAAAAGCTATAGAAAATTATTTAAAGTTCAGAGATGATTCTAAAGCATCACCTGAGGATAAAGAGTATCTACTACTCTCCTCCCGCTTTAAACCAATCAACAAAAGAACTGTAGAATTATTAGTAAAGAAACATATTACTAATTCAGGATTAGAAAATGAAAAGTATACTCCTCATAAACTTCGTCATACTGCCGCCACCTTACTTTACAAACATGGTAATGTAGATATAAGAAGTTTACAAAGTATATTAGGCCACGAAAATATTTCTACTACACAAATTTATACTCACGTAGACGAAGAAATATTAAGAGAAGCTGCAAACTCTAATCCATTATCTAAACTATAAAAGAGCTGCTTAGGCAGCTCTTTTATCTTAATATTTTGTTTTAAGCTTTCTTACACCAGGGAATATTTCTTCAGTTGCTTCGTCAAAATTCTCTTCATCTAATAACTCTAAGTCATCTATATACTCGATATGATCAAAAGCATCAATGTATTCTTGATTTTCTTCTCCTTTTAATTCATCAAAAGTATCATCTTCTAACTTATCTAAAGAACCTTCTTCCTTAATTAAAGCTAACATTTTTTTATACTCTTCTTCTAAAAATGCGTTTTCTTCAACATTCTTAGCTATATCTTCTATTTTAATAGCTCTTACATCTATTCCTTCTTCTTTTAAACAATCACCACAGTTATCACAAATTCTATTTGGATATATATCACATATATCATCTTCGTTAAAATTTCTAATATTCACTAAAACACCACCTATTAGACATTATTTCATAAAGTTTATTATATCAAAATTATTTTAAATACGCAAACATATTATCTGTTCAAAGAACATAAGTTTGATATTTTATTAATACTATGTTATAATAAATTAAATAAAGCGAGGTGTTTGATGATGGAATTGAGAGATAAGCAACGAGAAATATATGACTTCTTAAAGGTGTATACAGAAAATAAAGGATACCCACCATCAGTAAGAGAAATTTGTGAGGCAGTTAATTTAAGATCTACTTCTACTGTCCATGGTCATTTAAAAAGATTAGAAAAAAAGGGATTAATTAAAAGAGATCCTACTAAGCCAAGAGCTTTAGAAATAATGGAAATGTCCGGTTCAAAAAAAGAGATGTTAAATATACCTATAATAGGAAAAGTTACAGCTGGGGAGCCAATATTAGCAACTGAAAATATTGAAGATACTTTCCCACTTCCAATAGATTACATAAGTCATAATGAAGAATTATTTATGCTTAAGGTAAGCGGTAATAGTATGATAAATGTAGGAATAAACGATGGTGACTACGCCATAATCGAGAAGGCTCAAACTGCAAAAAATGGAGATATTGTTGTTGCTTTAATTGAAAATGAAGCCACCATTAAAACATTTTATAAGGAAAAAGATCATATAAGATTACAGCCAGAAAATGATAGCCTATCTCCTATTATTGTTGAAAATTGCATAATACTTGGTAAATTAGTAGGTTTATTTAGAGCATATTAATTTATAAGAGTCATACACTAATTATGTATGGCTCTTATTTTTTTATATAAGGAGGGTTTATAAATTGAAAATTTCTATTATAAATAAAAGAAATCAATTTACTAATGAATCTAATAAACCTAATGTTACTGATAATGAGGAGTTTGCCGTTATTAATAAAGATAAATCTACAAGAAATATACTGATCTTTAAAGTGATTATAGCAGTACTATATGCTTTTGGATTAGGATATAGCTTATTTTTCTTTGGAGATGACTTTATTAAAATTGGAGTTAAGTTTGTAATATTCTTAATTCCATTGTACTATATTATAGATTTGCCATACTCTATTATAAAATCTCTATTATTACCTAAAGTATTTTCTAATGACGAAATTATAATCGCCTTAAATCCATTAACACTTGACTCAACTATTATTACAAAAAGTGTAGTTTCAAAATCAAGATATATCTTTTCAATATTAATACCATTTATTATATTAATTGTAGTACCAACTGTATTGAGCTACTTTTTAGAGTTTAATTTTTATTTATACCTTATTGCTTCAGCTACTGCTATAATTTCAATGAAAGATTTAATATATCTTTTAAATATTTTAAAACATAATTTTAAAGGTAGTAATATAAAATTAAATTTAAATAATATTATCATTGAAAAATAATAGGACTACCATTAGGTAGTCCTATTTTAATTAACTCAAAATATTGTTTAAAGAAATTAATATCCCTATCTTAGCGTGGTCAAATGTAAGCCCACCTTGCAGATATGCTATATAAGGTTCTCTTATTGGAGCATCTGCTGAAAGTTCAATAGATGACCCTTGAATAAAGGCACCAGCAGCCATAATAACTTCATCATTATACCCTGGCATAGCCCAAGGTTCACACTCTACAAAAGAATCTATAGGTGATCCTTTTTGAATTCCCTTACAGAATTTTATTAAATTCTCTTTATTGCCAAACTTAATTGCTTGTATTATATCACTTCTTTTTTCATTATATTTTGGTAGAACTTCAAATCCAGCAAGTTCCATTATTCTAGAACAGAAAACTGCTCCCTTTACTGCTTCCATAGCTACATGTGGTGCTATGAATAATCCTTGGTAGAATTGCCTCATAACTCCAAAGGTAGAACCACACTCTCCTCCTATTCCAGGAGTTGTTAATCTATAAGAACTTTGAGTTACATACTCTTCTTTTCCGGCTATATAGCCACCAGTTGGAGCTATTCCACCACCTATATTCTTTATTAAGGATCCAGCTATTAGGTCTGCTCCCACTTCAGTAGGCTCCATAGTATCTATAAATTCCCCATAGCAGTTATCTACAAAAACTATAACGTCATTTCTAATACCCTTAACAAAAGATATTATCTTTTCTAAATCAGAAACTAAGAATGAATTTCTCCATCCATATCCTGTACTTCTTTGAATATGTACTAGTTTTATAGTGCTATCTTCCCTTAAGACTTCTTCTATTTTATCAAAATCAAAATATCCATTCTTTAAATCGACTTGCTTATAATTGACACCATATTCTTTAAGTGACCCTATATTTTCTTTACCACTAATACCAATTATATTATGTAATGTATCATATGGTGCTCCAGATATACAAGCCATTGTGTCTCCTGTTCTTAAGTTTCCCATTAAAGCACATCCAATAGCATGTGTCCCATTTACAAAGTGAGGTCTTACTAAAGCACTTTCAGTTTTAAATATTCTAGCGTATACTTTGTCAAGAGTATCTCTTCCTATATCATCGTATCCATAACCTGATGAATTAGTAAAATGCGATTCACTAATTCTCTCTTCTTGAAATGCTTTCAATACTTTTAGTTGATTATACTCTCTAATTTCATCATATGTATTAAAAACCTCTTCTACGTCTTTTAAAGCTTTATTATATAGCTCAAAAGTCTTTTCTTTAAATTTAAATTCTTTAATCATTAATTCTTCAGTTAGATTTAACATAATTTAAGTCGCATATATGAAATATGCTCTCTCCCTTCTTATTAGCAAAAGTATTCAAAATAGTAATGAACTACTTTTAATGTATTATGACGTTATGGCACTGTATCACTATAACTGCACCCTTATAAAAACTATAATAACATATTTACTTATAATTTAAAATATTAGCTCATTATTTTACAAAAAAAGTAGGCTTAGTAGCCTACTCTTCTTCATTAGCAAATAATATTGGTTTAGCTGGTGTTATTGTAGTAATAGCATGCTTGTAAACTAGCATTTGTTTTCCATCACTGTCTAAAACCACAGTAAAATTATCAAAGCCTTTTACATAACCTTTTAGTTGAAATCCGTTAGTTAAATAAATAATTACTGAAATCCTACTTTTTCTTGCACCATTTAAGAAAATATCTTGTAAATTATTTGGTTGTTTATTCATAGCTACCTCCATAAATTATAATACCTATTTTTTATAATCCAATAGTATTTTATTAATAATTTCCTCTTCATTTAAGTTATCTTTATTAATAAATACAGCTCTTGGATCTCTTCTAAACCAAGTCAATTGTCTTTTAGCATAGTTTCTAGAACCTTTTTTTATCATCTCGACAGCTTCATCTAAAGTAATTTTATTATCTAAATAATAAAACATTTCTTTATAACCTATACCTTGCATTGACTGCATAGAAGAATTATACCCCATTTCTCTTAGTTTTATGCATTCCTCTAATAACCCATTTTTTATCATTATATCAACTCTTAAGTTAATCCTATCATACAGAGCTTCCCTATTCATATCTAAAACATAATACTTAACTTCATAAGGTCCATTATAGATGTCCTCACCAAGGTTAAAGGAGCTAAAAGGCTTATTAGTTAATTTATATACTTCTAATGCTCTAATTACTCTTTTTCTATTGTTATAATGTATTTCATCATAACTTACTGGATCAATGTCTTTTAGCATATTATGAATAAATTCATTTCCCTTATCTTCTGCTAAACTTTCAAGTTCATTTCTATAATTTTCATCTTTATCCGCTTCAGTAAAATTCATATTACAAGTTAAGGCATTTATATATAGGCCAGTTCCACCTACTAAAATAGGTAGTTTATTTCTACTTAAAATATCTTCTATAGCCTTATCTGCTTTTTCCTTATAATCAGCAACTGAAAATGGATCTTTAGGATCTACAACATCTATCATATGATGCATAACTCCATCCATTTCATCTTTGCTTATCTTAGCAGAACCTATATCCATATACTTATATATCTGCATCGAGTCAGTAGAGATAATCTCTCCGTTTAATGCTTTTGCAAGCTTAATAGATAAGCTTGTTTTTCCTACAGCAGTCGGTCCTGCAATAATTAATATCTTATTATTCATTATTTCTCCTTTAAACAATTCTTCTGAATTTCTTATCTAGCTCGTAATTAGTAAATTTAATTATTACAGGTCTTCCATGTGGACAATGGAATGGGTCATCTATATATCTTAAATCATTTATTAATCTTTCCATTTCTATTTCATTTAAGTAATCATTAGCCTTAACAGCAGCTTTACAAGCTAAAGTTGCTATCCTATTATATTTAACCTCAGTTGTTTTTCCACTTCCTAAAGACTTTATATTGTCTAATATATTTATAAATAGATTCCTAGCATCGAGCTTTCCTAGAAAATATGGTACTTCCTTAATTGCAATAGTATTTCCACCAAACTTTTCTATGATAAATCCTGCCTTAATAAATATATCTATATTTTCTTCAAAGTAGCAATAATCATCAGTAGTTAAATCTATTAAAGTAGGAACTAATAATGTTTGAACTACGATATCACCATCTTCGATATTCTTTAAATATTTTTCAAATAGTATTTTTTCATGAGCTGCATGCTGATCTATTATATATAGCACCTCATCATATTCAGCCAGTATATAAGTTTTATTAAATTGCCCTATTACTTTTAGAACTGGAAACTTAGGAGTTCTATTAATTTCATTATTTAACGGCTTCCTATCTTCATTTATCGGGTTTCTTTCCTCAAAAACTACAGAAGGTGCTGCTTTATTAATATTATTGTTATTATAAACTACATTACTATTTTTAAGAGCCTTATATAATTCCTCTTCCTTCTTTATATCATCATAAGAAAGATTGTCTAAGTCTTTATTTATAATTGGTTCTTTATATATTTCTTCTTCTCTTGTTACTACTTCCATATTAAAAGAGATATTTTCAACTTCATCTATTTTATTTCTATCTCCACTATCTTCCTTTTCTTCTTCTGGAATATAGAAATCATTAAAAACTTCTAATTTAAATGCCTTATGAACTAAATCAAATATTTTTTTAAAAATTATCCTATCTTCTTTAAATTTTATTTCTGCCTTTGTTGGATGAATATTAACATCAACAAACTCAGGATATACTTCTAAAAATAAAACGAAGAAAGGGAATTTATTAACTGTAGCAAAGGATTTAAAAGCATTTTCTACAGCAGCAACAATAGTTTTATTTTTAATATATCTACCATTAACAAAAATACTCTGATTATTTCTAGATCCCCTTGATATTTCTTCTTTACCTATATATCCGTATAGTGATATATCTTCCTCTTTACTTTCAAAGTAAATTATATTTTCACTAATAGTCTTTCCATATACAGTTCTAATTACATCTTTTAGATTTCCTGTTCCATAGGTATGTAAAACCTTTTTACCATTATTATAAAACTTTATTGATATATCTGGATTAGATAATGCAATTCTGTTAATTATGTCACCTATTAAAGAACCTTCTCTTGATATTGACTTTAAGAATTTCTTTCTTGCAGGTACATTATAAAATAAATCTCTTACCTCCATAATAGTACCTTTATTACATCCTATATCTTTTGTAGATTGAATTGCTCCACCTTCAATAATTATTTCAGTTCCAAATTCATCTGCTTCAGTTTTACTTTTTAAATTCACCTTAGATATTGCTGCAATAGATGCTAAGGCTTCACCTCTAAAGCCTAATGTCAAAATAGAATATATATCCTCTACATCTTTTATTTTTGAAGTAGCATGAGGCATAAATGCCTTTTTTATATCATCTTTATGAATTCCATTACCATCATCAATAATTCTAATTAAAGAACATCCGCCTTCTTCTATTTCTATAGTGATATTCTTAGCTTCTGCATCTATTGAGTTCTCAACTAACTCCTTAACAACTGAAGAAGGTCTTTCAACTACTTCTCCAGCTGCAATCTTATTAGAAGTATGTTCATCTAATATATTAATTCTCTTCATATACTCACCCTTTAAATTACTTTAACTTCTTAGCCTCTATAGTTAGTTTATATAAGGCATTCATAGCATCTAATGGTGTTAATGCCATAACATCTATATTAGCTATAGAGTTCAGTAAGTTTTCTTTTTCTATCATAGTAAAATCTAATTGGAAGTTATCTTCTTTAACTTTTTTAGACTTTTCATTACCCTTAGTCTCCAATTTATAATTATCATTAAAGTTACTATTAGCATCTTTGCTATTAGCATTCTTTAATTCAACACTTTCAATAGCAATCTCTTTATTATTAACATTAGTATTTGTATCTTCTAATGTTGATAGGATTTCCTTAGCACGGTTTATTACTTCATTTGGTAGGCCTGCAAGCTTAGCTACCTCTATACCATAAGATTGATCAGCTCCACCTTCTACTATCTTTCTTAAGAAGATAATATTATCATCTATTTCACTTACTGCTACAGAGTAGTTTTTAACTCCTTCTAAAGTACCTTCAAGTTTTGTTAATTCATGATAATGTGTTGCAAATAAAGTCTTACATTTTAAATTATTATTGGTTGAAATATACTCTATTACAGACCAGGCTATACTTAATCCATCATAAGTTGACGTACCTCTTCCTACTTCATCTAATAAAACTAAACTCTTATTAGTAGCATTTTTCAGGATATTTGAAACTTCCCACATCTCTACCATAAATGTAGATTTTCCACCTGCTAAATCATCAGATGCCCCTATTCTAGTGAATATCTTGTCACATATTGAAATATTAGCAGAAGTAGCTGGAACAAAGGACCCTATTTGAGCCATAAGTGTTATTAATGCTACTTGCCTCATATATGTAGATTTACCTGCCATATTGGGACCTGTAATTAATAGTAATCTATTTTCATCTTGATTTACTAATGTATCATTAGAAACAAATTCACCATTTCCAATAACCTTTTCTACTACAGGATGTCTTCCATCTTTTATTTCAACAATCCCATCTTCATTAATAACTGGTTTAGTATAATTATTTTCTAATGCTACTATGGCAAGAGTCGATAAAGCATCTAAGTCTCCAATTATTCTAGCACTTTTCTTAAGTCTTGGTATTTCTTTTTCAATGGCATCTCTAATTTCTATAAATAGATTATATTCTAGTGAAATTAGTTTTTCTTCAGCTCCTAAAATCTTATCTTCCATTTCCTTTAGTTCTTGAGTGATAAATCTTTCAGCGTTAGCTAAAGTTTGTTTTCTTATATACCTACCTTCAGGAATAGAAGAATAATTAGCTTTAGATATTTCTATATAATATCCAAATACTTTGTTATATCCAACCTTTAGAGATCTAATTCCAGTAAAGTCTCTCTCTCTATTTTCTAGAGCAGCTATCCATTCTTTACCGTGTAATTTTGCAGTTCTTAAGCTATCAACTTCTTCATTATATCCATCTCTAATAATGTTCCCTTCTTTAATTGAAAGTGATGGATCATCTAATATAGATTTATCTAGCAATTCTTTAACGTCTTCCAGTTCATCTATTGCATTAAACCATTCTTTTAATAGGTCTGAATTTGCTTCAGATAAATGATTTTTTATTCCTGGAATCTTAGATATAGAGTGTCTTAATGAAACTAAATCTTTAGCATTAGCATTTTTATTAGATATCTTCCCTACTATTCTTTCTATATCATATATCTCTTTAAGTAAAAGTCTTAAGTCTTCATTAAAGTAGTTTTTCTCAAATAACTCTTCAACACCATTTAAACGCTTATCTATTTCATTTTTAATAATAAGAGGTTCTTCAATCCATTTTCTTATGGCTCTTCCCCCCATTGATGTAGCAGTTTTATCTAATACCCAAATTAAACTACCCTTTTTAGACTTTTCCTTTAAGCTTTCAGTAAGCTCTAAATTTCTTCTTGAGTTACCGTCTATAGTCATATAGTTTATTATGTCATAGTATTCAAGTAAGTTAATATTAGTTAGATTCATTTTTTGAGTATCAAAGATATACTTTAATAATGCCATTGATGCTTTTTTAGAAGAGTTATCTAAACTAGCTACACATACTTCAGAGAATTGATTTATTAAATCATCTTCACTACATATTTCTTTATTAAAGTTTCTTTTAGTAATTAAAGCTTGTGATATAGATTTTATTTCTTTTAAAAGCTCTTCACTAATATTTTCATCAACTATTATTTCTTTTGGTGCAACCTTAGTTATCTCATCAAATAAAGTTGCAATGCTGTTATTAAATGATGTTGTCTTAAATTCACCTGTAGAGATATCTGTAATAGCTAAAGCGTAATTTATATCATCTTCAATTATGCACATTAAATATGTATTTTTATATTCACTATCTTCAGAAGCTTCAACAAAAGTACCTGGTGTAATAACTTTAATTACATCTCTTTTAACTATACCTTTAGCTACAGAAGGATCTTCTACTTGCTCACCTATTGCTACTTTATATCCTTTATTAACAAGCCTAGCTATATAAGAAGAGGCAGCATGAAATGGTATTCCACACATAGGGGCTCTTTCCTCAAGACCACAATCTCTTCCTGTTAAAACTAACTCTAATTCTCTAGATGCTATTTTAGCATCATCGAAGAACATTTCATAAAAGTCACCTAGTCTAAAGAATAATATACAATCCTTATAATTTTCTTTTATTTCAAAATATTGTCTCATCATTGGAGTTAACATATAAATACCTCACAAATTTAAATTTAAAATCTAAGATAGAATTAAAATGTAAAAAATAGCAAAGGGCTGCCTAATTGACAGCCTTAATTTTACATAATAACTTAATTAACTCTATCATTTCCTATTATACTATAAAAAACTTTCACCTTTAAAGATTAAATTCTATTTAGAAAATAAGTTTATTATATCCTCATCAGTTAATGAATTTATATTAATAGCCTCACCTTCATTATCTAATATATTGGCAATTAGTTTTCTTTTTTCTTCTTGTAATTCTACTATCTTTTCTTCTATTGTATCTTTTGATATTAGTTTAATAACTTCAACTACATTTTTTTGACCCAATCTATGAGCCCTATCTGTTGCTTGATCCTCTACAGCAGGATTCCACCATGGATCAAAATGAATTACTATATCAGCAGATGTTAAGTTTAAGCCTGTTCCTCCAGCCTTAAGACTTATTAAAAACACTGATTTATTACCATTATTAAAATCATCAATTAATTCTATTCTATTTTTAGAGGGAACACTTCCATCTAAATAATTAAAAGATATTTCTTCACCTTTTATTTTATTAGCTATATTTTTAAGTACTGATGTAAATTGAGAGAATACTAATATTTTATGTCCTTCATCTATACCTTGTTTTAATATTTCGATAAGTGCATCTATCTTACCACTATCACCAGAATAATCATTTAAAACAACAGAGGGATCTAAAGAAAGTTGTCTTAGCTTTGTAATATATGAAAGTATCTCTATTTTACTATTTTTCAAGTCATCTTCCATTACTTTCTTCTCAATTAACTTCTTAACATAATCTGAATATATACCATAAGCCTTTTCTTGTTCCTTTGACATCGATACTACTAATTTCTTTTCTATCTTTAATGGTAATTCTTTAATTACATCCTTTTTATATCTTCTTAATATAAATGGTGATATTAGTTTATTGAGTTCTTCTAATACTTCTTTTGATTCCTTTAACTTTTTATGATATCTAACACTAAAGTCCTTTTCTTCAAATAGATAACCTGGCATAATAAAATCAAAAATAGACCAAAGCTCCATTAGTGAATTTTCAATAGGAGTACCTGTTAAAGCAAATTTTCTATTAGCATTAATATCCTTTACTGAAATCGAGTTTTGAGAATTACTATTTTTTATATTTTGTGCTTCATCTATAAAACAATAATCGAAATTAATTTTCTTATAAAGGTCTAAATCTCTTTTTAGCAGATTATAAGTTGTAATTATAACATCAAAATTATTATACTCATCTAAGATTTTAATTCTATCTTCCTTTGAAGCATTAACCACAACATATTTTAGAGTTGGAGCAAATTTCTTAATTTCATTACCCCAGTTATATATCAATGAAGTTGGAGCTACAATTAATGTTTTTGACGGCAGGGAAGATAAAATAAATGTTATTGCTTGAATAGTTTTTCCAAGCCCCATTTCGTCCCCTAAGATACCTCCAAAGCCTAAGTAATCTAAAGTCTTAAGCCAGTTATAACCTTCTTTTTGGTAGGGTCTTAGCTCTGCGACTAAAGATAACGGCTCCTTAAATGCTAACTTTTTTATTTCCTTAAACTTTTTACTTATCTTAGATAATTCATTTTTACCTTTTACATATCTAAGCTTATTGTCTTTAATTATACTTTCTAAATAAATAGCCTTATTTTTATTAACTAGTAAAGTATCCTTGTCTAAGTTATTTCCTATAGATACAGCATCTAATAGCTTTAAGAAATTTTTAAGTTCTATTTCATCTAAGTCTAAGTATTCACCATCCTTTAACTTATAATATTTCAAATTATCCTTAAAGGCAGTTAATATTTCATAAACTTCACTTTTCGATATATTGTCAATATTAAATTTAAAGTCAAAATAATCATATTTTCCAGCACTAATTTCAGCCGAAATACTTTTGGTTCCTATATTTCTAATGCCCTTAAAGTTCTCTGAATAATAAACATCACCTAATTCTTGAAGCTTAGTTATATCATTTTTAAAGAAATTAAATATATAGTCATCTCCTAAAATTAAATAGAACTTATCACCTGATGCTTCAAAACCATAACTTCTTAATAAGGATAATATTTCAGATTCCTTATTTAAATCCCTATAGACAATTTTATCTTTATAGTCATGGAATATGTTAAACTCATGAGTACCATATTTGACTTTTACAGTTAAGACAGTGGTACTGTTTACCTTATCAAAATAAAAACTAAATTTAACATCTTCTCTTACAATTTTTTCTTTAATAGAATTACTAATCTTCACTTCTTGTGATAAAGTGTATAGTTTAGGTAAAAGACTAGATAATATTTTCACTTCATCTTTTCTATCTAAAGTTAGTTGTTCCTTCCCATTAAAAGCATTAATAAACTTTGAAATTTCATAACAATACTTTGATTCAGGTAAGTATATACTACTGCCATAAATATAAACAGTTTTATCTTTATTTAATGCAACAGGAAATCCCTCTTCTATAGACAATAAGTATCTACTGTTAAGTTCCTTTAGATAAAAAGAAGTATTAGGCTTATCAAATAGAATTTCAGCTTCTACTGCTCTATAAAAGAATCCCTCATTCAGATATACCCTATTTTTAGAAATAGTTTCGAAGAACTCTCTAATTAGGAACTCTGGTATTATAATATTCTTACCATCAATAAATGAATCCTGTCTTTTTATAAATCTAGATGATAAGTTTTCTATTTCTTTTACCTTTTGAATGAACTTAATTATCTTATCTTCTTTAACCCCAAGCCTTTGTGTACGTAAATTAAATGTGAAGTCTTTACCATATCTTATAGGCAATTTATTTGTATAAGATATTAAAAGCTGATTTATATCTTTAATTACATATAACTTATTAGAAGCAAGACCTTTAAGTCCAATCTTAAATTCTGCACATAAATAATTCTTATATCCTTTTTTATTAATATATATTTCTATTTTTATTTCTTCTTTATTTTCTTCTTCTAACAATAAACTTAAAATACTATTATTACTACTTGCTTTAAATATAGAATCATTACTTTTTTCATAATAATAAGTTTCCTCAAGCTTTTTATATATATCGTCGTAATTTTCAAGATTAGTTAAGAAATTATAAAATATTGCGTGTAAGTGCTTGCAACAATAATTCTTTCTTTTAAGCTCATAATTAACGTAATCTTGGCAAGTACAATGAGTTGAAATGATATCTTTACTTGCAATATCTATTTTTAATTTAGTACTATATTCACTGAAATAATTTTCAGAAATAACACTACTATTTATAATTATTTCATTATTATCTTTTTCAACGTTAAAAGAACTGATTAAACCTTCATTTATAATCCTTTTACCTGCAACTTCTTTATTTCCAGAAGTACTTTTTCTAAATTTATTAATTAAATCATTTTTCAACATAGTCTCCACCTTAAAAGTAATTATCCTTTAATTATAACAAAAAGAAGTGATTTTATCCACTTCTTATACTTTGAGTCACTATGCTATTTCTCTCCATAAAATACTAACTTCAAAATCATAATAGAAGAATGCTTTAAATCAAAAAAATCATTATAACTTTTCATCATATTGTATAAGTTCTTATCTTTGACTTTTTCAATATCAAAATTATGCCTAAAATTATCTTTTCCAAGTATTTCACTATGATTTATTAAGGCCTCAATATCTAAGTTCTTAAACCTTAACAATTTAAGCATAGTTAAGATTACTCTTCCTATTTCTCTATTTCCATTTTTATTTGATTGAAAAGCAGATAATTGATTATTAAGATTATTTATAAGCTGATTATTTGGATATGTTAATCCCCATAATCCACTATCAACGTCAATTATTATTACTTTGCCACCAGGTTTTAAAACTCTATATATTTCTTTTAAAGCTCTTTCTGGATAGGATAAATGTTGAAATACAAATCTTGCAATCACAACATCAAAATAATTACCAGGAAGAGATGATCTCATTATATCATCATTAATGAAACTAACTCTATCTTTATAATCATCATGTAATAATTCATATGAATGCTTTAACATCTCTGCATTATTATCTAAGCATACTATTTCTGAATTTTTGAACTTATCTAATAAGATTTTAGTATATATTCCTGGTCCACTTCCTACTTCAAGTATTAAAGAGTCCTCTTGTATACCTAAAGATTTTAAAGCCTTAAGTTCTTTATTTACTCCCAGTAAAGCTTGTTTTTCTAATCTTTCAACTTCCTTATCAAAGCTAAAGCCTTTTAAAATTTCATTATAGGACATTAGTATCTCCTTTTTTCGAATATCGCTTTTATATATTATATACAATAAAAATTTATATGTTAAAAATAGTTGTAACTAGTTAAATATCTTATTTTATTATTAAGAACTTAATTAAATAATTATAGTCATGTACCACCAGCTTAGCTGGTGGCTTGATTAAGCCCTATAAGGGCATGAT